>Ga0105356_10002895_pt1 | contig 17002 bp, 9 predicted proteins | sample GOMGulsemesocosm_3_FD_83502 | JGI IMG/M metagenome (GOLD analysis project Ga0105356, IMG submission 83502) | Methane-oxidizing microbial communities from mesocosms in the Gulf of Mexico - GOM9D Gulf of Mexico | ecosystem: Environmental > Aquatic > Marine > Cold seeps | place: Gulf of Mexico...
CCTGATGATTTAATTGTAAGCTTGTCACATTTAATCGTTATGCCACTGCTACTTAATTCGATGGAATTACCGCCTACAGCTAAGGTGATTTTATCATCAGCTTTAATGCTAATTTCTTTGGCTGTTTCAGTAAGTGTTTTGGTGACAGCTAAGGTGTAATTGTCTTTTCCGGTAATCGCAATCGCTTTTTCAGTGGTACTACTGTATTCAGCGGTGACAGTTTGAGTGAAGTTATTTTCAACTTCAATCAGGTGGTCTTTTGCCGCATGAAAATAGAGCTGTTCTTTATCTGCTTTATCGTCAAAACGAATTTCATTCGATTGTGTGCCTAATTGGGTTTTAATGCCGCTTTGGCTACTATTTACGTCGGGGTAGGGGGGCTTATTTTTACTGTTATAAACACTACCGATCACTACTGGTTGATCAGGGTCGTTATTGACAAAACTAACCAGAACCTCATCGCCAATACGAGGAATAAATTGCATGCCTAAGCTGGCACTTGCCATTGTTTGAGCAACACGTATCCAACAACTTGGACTATCTCCGCCTACTTTGTCCCAATAAAATTGTACTTTAATACGACCACTTTTATCGTGTTGAGGTTGGCCTACATCGCCACCAATCACTACGGCTGATTGCAAGCCGTTGATAACTGGTTTTGTTATAGGTTGTGGAAAACTTGGGTTCTTGGCTGGGCGACAGATGAAGTTGTTATGATATTTTACAGATTGTTCAGCTGCTTCAATAGTATGAACAATTGATTCAATAGCATAATCGCCTAGTTGATTGCTATCAGGATGAGCAGACAAACTAAACTGCGTAGCAAGAGTTATGTCTTCAACAATACTTTCGGCTTCAACTAAGCTGTAGTCACTTTGAATTTGGTTTAAGCGAATTGCAGTAGTTTTTGATGATAAATCACTCATATCACCTTTAATAGAATTAGTTCCAAATTCGTATTGCGTTAATTTGGTATTATTAGCAATTGTATTGGATGACTTTTTATCCCCGCTATCAATTAACTTGGTACTTTCATAATCGTAATTCACGGTACTGATCGAGGCCGAGTGAACCTTGAGTTTAGGTCGCCATTTGGTTAACAGCATTTCTTCACCAGAACGGCTAGCAATATATTCTAACTTACTAATTGTTGCATTTTCGTATGGCGAGTTAGGATCATGTAAGGTTAACTGATGGCTACTGCTGCTGTGGGTGAAATAATAATGAATTCCCTGCTCTGCAAGTAAGCGCTGAACAAAATCAAAATCAGTTTCATTGTATTGCACACAGTAGTTTCGTTCGTCTGATGGTAGAGTGCCTAAGGTATAATTCCCAGAAAATCCTGCGTCATTAAAAATACTAGTCAAGATGGCAGATAAGGTTTGTTGCTGAAAAACTTGGGTATTTTTTCGTAAAGTTAATAACCAAAACCAAGGCCTTAAAGTGATTTTATAGCGCTGATAGTCCTGATCACTCTGACTTTCAATTAATTGTACTTCGGTCAAATAACCGTTAAAGACACGTTTTTCTTTTTGCTTGTTATCAGCTACTTCATTCCAATGACAAGTCAGCAACTGGCCTAATTGATCGGAAGTAGTGAAGTTATTACTTACAAGTATGCCTTGGATAAGAAAAGGCGTTGATAGACTTTCTTCAATGATTACTTGATGCCCGAGATGGGTTTTACCTTTCGAATCAGAGAAGTATAATCCTCTATTTTCAACTTGATATGAACTAGCCACTCATTATCCTTTCTATTGGGGGTTGATCAGAAATCTATGTTCTACACGCGACGACATTGGTACTTACTATCACATCAACAAGTACCATATTAGAACCAGTAAAATTTGTAAAGTTATCCTAATCTAATAATGCCCTAGCATTATCACCTTGCTCATAGATGCTCAAGCTGACACATGAAAGTGCTTTAATGTCTTTTAAACTTACCGCCAAAGTAGTATTTCCACGGGTTATGTTTCCATTTAATCGCTCTACTAACTGCTCTACATCAGCTAAAGAGGCTTTGGCTTTAGGTACACGATTTTTAATAAATGAAAACCATTTATTGCCCATGTTTTTGGCAACTTTTTTGATCACTTCAGCATTAGTTATCGTAAATGGCTTATCTAATGTGCCGCCATCACGCAATATATCGTAAATGATATGACCATTTTTTTTCGCTGCCATCATATTTTTTGTATTTAACTGTAATTCGCCAATATTTCCATTCGCCATTTTAAGAAAGAATTTAATATCTTTATAGCCAGCATCTGTGGCGCCACAATTGTATTTAGCTTCGTCACCTGTACTTGTGCCATAGCGATCTTTCATCGCTGATTGGAAATGTTGTAGTTCAACGAACTCTTGCGTTAGAGAAATCATAGATTTAGCTGCAACCATATCTTCAGTGCTTTCAAATATAACTGTCATACGTGCGGCATCTTTTAAGTCGCCTATGTCGTAATGTCGTTTACGATTGGTAATTTTATCTAAAGCACCATGGAAGTCTTTTACACCAAAATAGGCTCCGGGTGGTTGTTTTACTGTGCCATTACAGGCGGAGGCAATTTTTATTGCGAATTCTTTTAGTGCTTCTTGAGCTTCGATTGTTTCGAAAAACATCATAAATAATTGCTTGCGCTTTAGTTGCGCATTGGCAAGCTGGTTTCTAGAGGCGTTATCTTTTTTACCAGCAGCTAATGAGTCATTTGTTTTTTGGTCAAGGTAATTTTTAATTGAGTTCTTATTAGTCATAATATCTAACATTGACTGATCTTGTGCTTTGTTAGCATCATTCGCGTATTCATAAGAGGCTAGTTTTTGTTTTAATTGGCTAAGTTTTTGTTGATAATCGGCAACGTTAACTAGCCTAAATCCCTGAGACATACTGTTTTGTAAATTAATTTTTGCCATTACTGCAGCACGTTTTTTTTTCATTTGCGCTTGTGTAATTTCAATAGACATATCATTTAGCATCAGATCATCCTCAATTATTATCTCGACAGGTTGAGTTGAAAATCACCCAACTACTAGGGACTAGTATAATATAAAAAGCTATTTAACACTTATGGAAAGTTCCTGTTTTACAAAAAGTGTATCGTTTTAACAACAAACTCTGTTAAATAAATGTTAAAAGAATTCAGCTGAGAGGCTTAGAATCGTTTTCTGGTAAAATTATCTGTTTTAAAATAGTGGATTATTCAACTTGTTTTATTGCCATGAAAATATACTTACGTGCTATTACTCTCTTTGTTTTCTATTTTTCATCATTAGCAGTTTATGCAGAACAAACTCTTAGTTCCTATGAAAAAGCATTACAACTACAGATTAAAGGTGAATTGAAGGCAGCAAAAATATCGGTTAAAAACAGCCTTCAAAAAAATCCAAGATTTCTGCCAGCCAGGCTATTACTTGGTGAGCTGCTTTTAGCGAGCGGGCAACCACAGTCAGCAGAAAAAGAGTTAACCATTGCTTTGGGTTTAAAAGCTGATAGCTCAATTGTTGTGATCCCTTTAGTTAAAGCAAAACTATTTTTATATAAGTATCAAGCAGCATTATCACTATTAAATCAATACCCACAATTGGGTCGTGAAAAAGGGTATTACTTATTACAAGGTAATGCCTATAAAGCACTTCGGAAATATGAACTAGCGGAGAGGTCATATCAACAATCTGAGTTTTTACACGGTGAAACAGGTGCATTATTAATAGCTAGAGCAGATTTGCTGTTAAAGCAAAACCAGTTAGTAAAAGCAGAAGGTATGATAGATAAAGCATTAGCCATTGATATATCAAGTCAGTCTGCTCAAATGTTAAAAGCGGAAGTGTTAAAAAAAGACGCTGATTTTGCTTCAGCATTTGAGCTCTATGGGCGAATTTTGCAAACGGATCCAAACAATAAACAAGCCCTGTTTGCCAGTGCGGTAATTTTATTAGAGCAAGATAAACTCAGCCAAGCACTAGCTTATGTAATGACGTTACGTGAATTTTACCCACATGATCCTTACGCTAAGTTGTTACATTCTTCGGTTATTGCATTAAAAGGGGACAAACGCCAGGCAAGTAATTTACTACGTGATATTCAGCAACAGTTCCTTAACTTAAATGATGAGCAAAAAGAAAATCGAGAAGTATTATTGCTTTCGGCTACTGTTGATTACATCAATGGGAACTATCAACAAGCACGGCAATTATTTACTAAGTATTTAGATAGTTTTGGTGAAAACTTGGTTGCTCGCCGTCATTTAGCAAGTTTGGCAGTTAAAGAAAATAACTTGCTGTTAGCACAACAGCATATTGATAAAGCGATTTCATTATCAAGTAACGATGTTGAAGTACATTTGTTGGGAATTCATATTTATCAAAAGCAAGAATCGCCGCTTAAATATTTTACATTTGTTGAGTCAGCCTATCAAAAGTTTAAAGATAATAGTTTAGTGCGTGATCAATATATAAATGCGCTTATTTTACTTGGGCGAAATGAAGAAGCTGTGGCTGAGCTAGCAAAAGTTACGGGAGAGGGAGTCTTAGCAAGCCAAGTATTACTAGGGTATTTGCAATTACAAAATAATAAATTTAAAGAAGCAAAAAGTACAACTCAGCACTTGTTAAATACTGCGCCTAATAAAGTTGAAGTATTGCAGTTAGCAGGCGAACTATCATTAAAATTTGGACAAGCTGGTGATGCAGAAACTTTCTTTAAACAAGCATTATCTTTAGATGCCATGTTTAGACCTGCATTATTGTCATTAGCTGGTATGAGCTTGAATATAAATAATACTGACAAAACGATTGATTATTATCAGCAACTGTTAACACTTTATCCTAATGATGCAATTTCGTTGCAACTTTATGCCAACTTAGCCATTAAGCTACAGCAGCCATTTCTAGCTATAAAATTATTAAGTGAAATAAAGGCAGAACAGCCTCAATATGCAGCGAGTCAGCGTGCATTACTTGCTTTATATTTGCAAACTAATCAATTAGTGCGTGCAGAAGAGATTCTGGTTAAGCTGGAACGACGCTTCTCTTTCGATCAACAATTGCTTTTGGCAAAAAGTAAGCTATTGGCTAAGCAAGGAAATATTCTACTTGCAGCTAAAACGCTGAAGATTTTATTTGGCTTGGTTTACGATGATCCGTTAAAAATCGAACGTATTGCCGCTTTGCAAATTGATTTACCTGATTTGCCTAGTGCAGAAAAAAGTATTGAGCGTCTATCGCAGCTAACTCAAGGCGAAGTAAATTCCTACATAGTCGCTAGGTATGCTTTATCAAATAGAGATTTAAATAAAGCCGAAACGATTATTAACAAGCAGCAGAAAAAAGATATTCACTCTACCGCTTGGGTAGAGCTTAATATTCACTTGCTTATTGCTCAGAATAAATTAAACGAAGCAAGTTTAGCCTTGGAATTGCTATATACAGATTCTAAGCAACGAAGTCACTTGCAATTATTGGCTCAGCTCTACAATCAGCAAGGACAGAAAAACAAATTATCGCAACTATTTGCATCTTGGTTAGGTGAACAGCCAAATGATGCTTGGGCTGTTGCCCAATTCAGCAAATTAGCAAGTGACGGAGGAGATATTCACAAAGCGATAAATATTTTAGAGTCATACCCTCGTATTGACCAGCAAGCCTTATTTCTCAATAATTTAGCTAATTTATATCAAGAAATGGATATCAACAAAGCAATATCTTATGCAAAAAAAGCCTATCAACTAGCTGGGCAGCTTGCGGCAATTAATGACACCTTAGGTTGGCTCCTTGTTCAGAATAATAAAGCAGAACAAGGATTGCCTTATATTAGGGAATCTATAGCGCGAGATGCGAGTAATACCAACTATTTGTACCATTTGGCGTATACCTTAGTTGTCCTTAAACGCTTTGATTCGGCTAAAGATGCATTTAATTTGGCTGACAAAATAGCCCCTGACCATCACTTAAATTCGATTGTAAATAAAATGTTAATAAATATGTAGCCGTTCAGATTTTTTGTAAAGAAAGTTATACAGAAAGTGTGAAAAAACACTGAGAATTCAGGTGTTTTTTAGTGTTGAGGTTTGTTTTTGTTTTGTCTTGGATGTTATCTAGGTGTTAATATTCATGCGAATTATATTGAAGAGAAGTTAAGGGATAAAATGCGAAATATGGCAGTTATTACAGTATTGTTACTCAGTTTACCGGTGTTTGCTGACAGTATTGATTTTGGTCAGGCGAGTGCTTATAACGCATTTATGAAGAATGATCACAATGCAAACTCATCGGATGTTCAAGGTCGTGTCGCCGTTGGTGGTGATGTTAATATTACTTCGCAAAACTCATGGGCAGGCTATGAAGTAGGGAATAAAATTATCGACTTTAATATGGGAGATGGTCCAAGCCTTGTCGTTGGTGGCGATATTAATAAAACCGGTGAAGGGAACTTCAATATCTATCAGTCAGCAACATTACCAAACCCAGTGATGGGCGATGTTATTTTAGGAGGTACTATAAATGGCGAGCCAGTTGACTATAATTCTGCTGAAGAAAACTCGACCAACCTACCTGTAGATTTTGATAGTGCATTTGCTCATTTAGAGGCTTTATCGCAAAACTTATCTGAGAGAGCAGCGGTTGAAGCACAGGTCCATATTCAAGATAATTACTTAATTTTTCAAGCTGATTCAAATATTCAACCTGAAGATAACGTCTATGTTTTTAATGTAGACCAAAGTCAGATGGTTAATCAGTGGGGGACAAATCGAACTGATTGGTTTGTTGATGCTTCAACGATGGCTAACAATGCAACAGTAGTATTTAATGTGAAAAATTCAACTAGCTCAGTTATTGATTTGGCACAGTCAAACGTATTTTTGGGTCTGGCAAACGATAGCTCTAGAATCGATCCTCTAAGTGGTTATTTCAGCAAAGAATCAGAAAATGATATACCCCCAGTACAAGTATTATATAACTTTTATGGTGCTAGCCAATTAAATTTAAACAGCGATCTATACGGCAGCATTTTAGCTCCAACAGCTGATATTAAAGCAAACAGCTCTCAACTTTATGGTCAAGTTATTGGCAAATCTTGGGAAGGGAATATGCAAATTAATTACAACCCTTTTGACCCTATTGATGAGGTAACAACCCCAGTTCCCGAGCCACCAACCGCACTAATTTGTATCTTTGTGTTACTACTGTTAGGGAGACAAAAGTTTACTCAATTATGCTTTACTAAACTATATGAAACTCGGAGTTACAGCTTCACATAGCTCCTAATTGAATTAAGTTGAGAGCATGAATAAAAACAGCCAGCCATTATAAGCTGGTTTTTTTATGCTTAAAGAGATTATAGCTGAGGCTTGGTATAATTGAGCGTCGTTTACTAGTAAATTGCTCTAAATGAGAATTATTCTCAAATGTATTGACAGAGTTAATGAATTTCATTACCCTTTTAGCCATTATATATTATCAAATACGAGTCATTTCATGCCACTAAAAACCCAATTAAAAAAACTATTTTCAGGGCTATTATTGAGCGCAGTATCAAGCGTAAGTTTGATATCTTCTTTTACTGTTACCGCTGGCGAAGAGGTGAATGTTTACTCTTATCGACAACCTTTTCTAGTTAAACCACTTTTTGATAAGTTCACAGAAGAAAGCGGCGTGAAGGTCAATGTTATTTTTGCAAAAAAAGGTATGGCTGAAAGGTTGGCACGTGAAGGTGAATATAGCCCTGCGGACCTTTTATTAACAACGGATATTAGTCGTTTAATTGAATTGCATGACAAAGGGTTACTGCAAGTTAACGACGACAAAGTATTGCTTGATTCTATACCTAGTCAATTTCGAGCCGATGACAAGACTTGGTATGGCTTAACAACGCGTGTTCGTAATATCTATTCATCAAAGCGTTTAGGGCAAGTAGATATTAATTACGAAGATCTTGCCGATGAAAAGTATAAAGGACGCATCTGTACTCGCAGTGGCAAGCACGCCTATAATATCGCTTTAGTATCATCGATGATTGCAGAACATGGTGAAGCAGATACTTTAACTTGGTTAAAAAAAGTTAAAGCTAATTTAGCGCGTAAACCACAAGGGAGTGATAGAGGACAAGTACAAGCGATTCATCAGAACCTGTGTGATGTATCTATAGGTAATAGCTATTATTTTGGTAAAATGCTGAAAGATGACAAACAAAAAGTATGGGCTGACGGGGTCAATATTAATTTTCCTAATCAAAGTAACCGTGGTGCTCATGTGAATATTTCAGGCATGGCGATGGCGAAGTTTGCCCCGAACGAGAAAAATGCCAAAGCTTTGATGACTTTTCTTGTTTCAAAGCCAGCACAACAACTCTATGCTGAAACAAATATGGAATACCCTGTGAGGGTGGGGGTTGCTCCATCAAACTTAGTGGCTTCTTGGGGGAGTTTCAAATCAGATGACTTATCTTTAGAAGCAATTGCTAAAAATCGTAGTCTTGCTTTACAACTGATTGATCAAGCGCAGTTTGATCTATAAAATTAGCGACATAGTAAAGTAATGACTTTAATTTGTGATAGCAGAAAATAAAAATACAATTTGGCGAAGACTTAGCTACTCAGCAGCACTAATACTAATGGTACCGGTAATAATCATGTTGATTGCCGGTATTAACGCTTCAACTGATTTATTTGTTCATTTATGGCAAACCGTTTTACCACGGTATATAGCTAACACCCTATTTCTGGGTGTTTTTGTCGTTATATTGTCGGTGATTTTCGGGGTTATCAGTGCTGCGATAATTGTTTATACCAATATTAGAGCCAAAGCAGTATTACGTTGGCTCTTGATGTTACCGCTAGCAATGCCAGCTTATTTAGTTGCTTATCTATATACTGATTTGTTTGATTATGCAGGGCCTGTTCAACGTACATTGCGCGCTTGGTTTGATTGGCAACAGCCGTCTGATTACTGGTTTTTTGATATTAGAAGCCTTGGTGGCGCAAGTATCATTATTGCACTCGTTCTATTCCCATATGTTTATATGTTGGCTCGCACCGCTTTTGAACAACAAGATCAGAACTTATTACGGGCAAGTCGTTTATTAGGGTTATCAACCAAGCAAAGCTTTTATAAAGTTGCGCTACCATTGGCGCGTCCTGCAATTGCTGTTGCAGCAAGTTTGGTCTTAATGGAGACACTCGCAGACTTTGCCACAGTACAGTATTTTGCGGTAAATACCCTAACCACAGCCATTTATGATACTTGGCTCGGTTATAATAGTTTACCGACAGCGAATGCATTGGCCAGCATTTTAATGTTATTCATTTTATTTGCCGTGGTCAGTGAGCAGCGTGCTCGCGCTGGGCAAAGACATCAATCAAATCGGCCGAATAAAAACCAGCAGCTAATTATTCTTTCCCCATTTCAGCAGTTTATCGCCAGTAGTTTTTGTTGGTTATTGGCCGTTGCTGGATTTATTTTACCATTTTACCTATTAGTCATGATGACCATTGATTATGGTTCAATTGAGCAGTTAAGCGCTTTACTACCAACAGGATTAAACAGTATTCAAGTTGCTTGTTGGGCGGCAAGTATTACCACGATATTGGCTTTGTTTATTAGTTTATATAAAAGATTAAGTGAGGATAAGTCAAGTTCATCACCACTTCAAATTGCTAGCTTTGGTTATGCCATTCCAGGTACTGTTTTAGCGATGGCTATGCTAGCGACCTTTGCTCCGATTGATCATGGCATTAACGATATTGCCAATTATTTTGACTTAAAAGGCCCCGGACTTCTATTATCAGGCACAATTTTTGCGGTAGTCTTTGCTTATGTTGTACGTTTTGCTGCGATTGCTAATGGCAGTATTGATAGTGGCATTGAACAGATCCCTAAATCTGTAGATTTAGCGCCAGCAAGTATGGGAGTTGGCTTAAGTAAAACCTTGCAAAAAGTTCATTTACCACTGCTAAAGCCTTCAATATTGGTTGCCTGGTTACTGGTTTTTGTAGAAGCGATGAAAGAGCTACCTGCGGTATTAGTCTTAAGGCCATTTAACTTTGAAACTTTAAGTACTCAAGTGTATGCCTTGATATCTGATGAAATGTTAGAGCAAGGTGCGCTTGGCGCTATTTTAATTGTATTATTAGGTTTATTGCCTATTATCTGGCTCAACCGAAGTCAGCATTCTGAAAATTAAGGGAACAAAGTGAATACATTGTTAAACATCAACAAGCTATCTGTTTCACTGCAAAATAAACAGGTTTTGTCTGATGTCAGCTTATCTTTAGCAGAAGGAGGTATCTTAGGTTTAGTGGGGCCTAGTGGCTGTGGTAAAACAACATTACTCAATACGATAGCGGGCTTTACTAAGCAAAGCGCTGGTCAAATGACGGTCGATAATAAATTAATGCTCGATGATGATTTCTTCCTCCCTCCTGAACAGCGGAATATAGGCATGATTTTTCAAGATTATGCGCTTTTTCCTCATTTAACCGTTGAGAAAAATATCATATTCGGCATAGATAAACTGAGCAAAATAGAGCAAGAAAATCGTCTTAAACAATTACTCACCTTATTAAAGTTAACTGATTTAGAGCAACGTTTTCCTCATCAACTTTCTGGCGGTCAACAACAGCGTGTTGCCATCGCACGTGCATTAGCTCCTCAACCTAAATTACTTTTATTGGACGAGCCTTTTTCCAATATTGATGCACGTTTGCGCAATGAACTGATGGTTGAAATGCGTCAGTTATTGAAAAAATTGTCGATCACAGCGATCTTTGTCACTCACAACAAAGATGAAGTTTTTACTTTTGCTGATCAAATAGCGGTGATGCACCAAGGGCGCTTGTTACAGTCAGGCGAACCAGCGAATGTTTGCCAGCAGCCTAATTCATGGCAGGTTGCCGATTTTCTCCAACTGGGGAGTTGGGTAACTCTTAAACCTAAAGTTGCGACTAATGATAACTATCAGTCAGCATTTGGTACGATCACACTTGAAGAAACCTCCACGGTCGGGAACCTGCAATTATTGGTGAAATCACAATTCATCGAGATATTATCTGAAGGGGAGACGAATGCTCAAGTTGACCATGTTTCTGTAACTGAACGGGGTTATCATTATTTATTTTCTAGCATTATTGATAATAGCGAATTGGCTTTTAAGCATCTGAGTTTTTATAGTGAGCAGTTATTTTCTTTGGGACAGCAAGTTACATTACAGCTAAAGCCGCATGATTTTGTAGTATTTAGTAAATAACTTGAGCTCTGGTTAAATATATATCTAACTTCAGTGTGAGTAACTCGTTTGATTTGTAACCTATATTGAGTTGATACCTAGCGCTTGCTAATAGTGGTCAAAGAGGTTTCTCGGGGGACAAGTCACTTTCTTATTCCATTAATAAACAACAACAGCGGTTCGGTATCATTTAGGCTTTTAATCAATCGTTAGCAAGTATACCTTAATGCAAACCAATGTAAATAGAAATGATTCTCGTTTGTATTAATTCTTTTCTGATAAGATTAAGCTCGAGGTTATTTGTTTACTGTACTTATATAGCTTTTATTGTAGGATTACCTTAAATAGCGACAAATTCTCCCTAAAAAATTTAATGGAATATTAATGAAAAAGATAACTCTCATATTACTCTGCCTATTTATTGTTGCCTGTAGTGAACAGTCGTCTGATAGTTACTTAGCTTCAGCAAAGCAACATCTTGAGCAAAAAAATAATAAAGCGGCGGTTATTGCGTTGAAAAATGCGATAAAACTAAGCCCTAAAATGGCTGAAGCAAGGTTCTTATTAGGTAAAGCCTATCTAGAAAACAAAGAGTACAGAGGTGCAGAAAAAGAGTTAAGCCGTGCGTTAGATTTGAAATATCCGGCAAGTAAAGTTGTACCACTATTATCTTTAGCATTCCAGAAAACAAAATCGGATGTCGCATTACTTGAATTGTCTCATGAAGAAAAAGATCTCACTATAGAGCAAATAGTTGAAATCGCATTTTATAAGTTACAAGCGTTAGCAAGATTAGATCAAAAAGAAAAATCAATGGCGATGATTGAAGAAATTCAGGGCTATACTACCAAATCACCATTTAAACCACTTTCGCTAGTTTATTCTTTTTTATTAGACAATAACGTAGAAGCAGCACAGGAATTGCTTGATACAATATTGGTAGATCACTCACAGCAAAGTGAAGCACAAAAAATGCAAGCTTTCTTATATGCTCGCTCAGGTGATATGGAAAAAGCGGTAGATGCCTACCAAAAATATTTAGTGATAGCCCCTGATGATATCGAAGCAACTTTCGTTACTGCTCGTCTATTAACCGATTTAAATCGCACTGCCGAAGCAGAGCCGTTAGTTGATGCTCTACTCGCAATTAACGATAGTAATATGTTGTTAAATCAACTTAAAGGTATTGCCCGATTTAATGCGAAAGATAATGAGAAAGCGTTTTTATATTCTGAAAAAGCCTTGTCGACAAACCCTGAAGATCCCGGTTTACGTTTAATTGCCGGTTACAGTGCCTATTTATTAAAAAACTACGAAAGTGCCCATCAACACCTTTCACTTATCGCTGATAGGTTACCGCCTAGCCACGATGCATTAAGAATTCTTGCGGCGAGTCAATTAAGCCTAGGACTTAGCGTTGAAGCGGGAGATACGGTTAAGTTATTGGAAGAGGTTTCTGATAGAGACAATTCGCTAATTTCGAGTGTAGGCTTAGCTTTAGTCAAAAGTGGTGATATTAATAAGGCGCATGAACTGCTCACTAAAACTAAAGATACCCAAATAACAAGCGCTGAAGACTTAACGCGTTTAGGTTTATTGCAGTTATCATTAAACAACGTATCTGGAATTGCAAATTTAGAATTAGCATTGGATAAAGCGCCTGATGCCGTGGTAACAAAAATGACTTTAGCTACCGCTTATATTTCTACAGGTCAAATTGATAAAGCGTTAAGTTTAGCTAATAGTTGGAAGGAAGTGGATACAGCCGATCAAGCCGCTTACATGTTGGCTGGTCTTGCTTATTTTAACGATAAGCAATTGGTTAAAGCCAAAAATGAATTTGAGCAATTATTAAAGTTAGATAATACCCATCAAAAAGCGCAATTATCACTTATTGAAGTAGCCTATCAACAAAAGAAACCTGAGTTGGTAAAAAAAGGAATTGAAAAACTTTTAGCTCAGCAAGCCGATTATGTTCCTGCTTTGATCAAACTTTATGCTTTTGAAAAAGAGGCGAATAATGTACAAAGTGCAATGACGAGAATTGAAAAACAGTTTGTTGCACACAAAGACAATAAGCAGTTAACGCTATTATGGGGCAAAATATTATTAGCCGAACAGCAGGTAAGTAAGGCTGTTGAAGTATTAGAACTCTTCGCTGGTGCTGATGATTTATCGCAAAGCTATTGGAGAACCTTAGGTCGTAGCTATATAAAAAATGAAAATAATGCCAAAGCGCTTGCGCATTACAAAAACTGGTTAGTACAGTTTCCAAATAACCGTGATGCCGTGATTGGAAACTTGGTTATTTTTGACAATCAAGGGCAATATAAGCAAGCAGACCGCTTGAGTAAAGGCTACTTGGATAAGCGAGCTGACGATGAACATGTTCAGTTATTGCATATCCATTTTTTATTGCAGCTGAAAGACTTTGAACAAGCTCAAATTAAGTTTGGCTTATTGTCTGAGCAAGCAAGGAAATTACCATTTAGCCAAGGTTTATTAGGGCAACTTCAACTGCAAAATGGCAAGTTTGTTGATGCGCTAACGAATTTACAGGCAGCCTATCAGGTTATGCCAAATGCTAAAAATTTACGTTTAGTCTATGTAACCTACCTTCGACAAAATAAAGCTGAAGAGGCTTACCGGTTTATGCAGAGCCACGTACAGTCACATCCTGATGACTTAGTCGGCTTAATGATGCTAGCCAATACTCAAATTAAAAAAGACAGAAGCAGTGCTATTGACAGCTATGAAAAAGCATTAGTTATCAACCCGAAAAACTTTATTGCTTTGAATAATTTAGCTTTTTTCTCCCTTGAAGATAAACAGCTCGATAAAGCAGAGGACTACAGTCAAAGGGCACTAGCCCTAAAACCTAATATGCCTGATGTATTAGATACAGTTGCGAGTGTTTTCTCTGCTAAAAAGGACTATTCAACAGCTGTAACCTATCTAACTAAAGCTGTTAATACGGGGGTTGTTTCTGAAGAGATTTACTTAAATTACATCGAAGCGTTATTACTAACAAACGATAAAGTTTTAGCTGAACGCAAGCTGAGCCAACGTGAGTTTAAATTAGCGGAGTCTTTAAAAAGGGTCGCAGAGTTAAAGAAAAGTTACGCTATATAAATCATTGTATAGCGTAACCTACAATATGAATAAACAGTCAGTGGTTTATTGACCACTGACTAAATACTTCACCGGTATCCCACTTTGCTCCAATGCTGAGTTAATCGGTAGCGGATGACAACCTGCCAATAAATAAATGACTTTCTGTCCTTTTTCTGCCAATTCTAATGCATGCTGGTAATTAATTAACATTGATGAGGCGATACTTTGTGGATACTTTTCAGCATCTCTGCGGATATACTCAATTAAATCAATATTGACCGCTTCATCATAAAAAACAGCATCAGCAAATTGCATGTGTCGATGGGCGGCTAATGTAAGTAAATCAGGGCTACCTTCTAACGTATGAATAAAGATGATTTCACCTTTTGGAATTTCAACATTACTTTTTAGGCTGACAATTAATTGCTGCTCAGCTTTTATCGTATTTCCTTGTAAAACTGCTTCACCAATCTCTCCTGCCAGAATCTGTTCCCAGAAAGTCCTACGATTCCGTGACCCCTTGATGCGTGCTTTGACATGCTCTCTAAATTTATAAGAAAAAGTAGCTAATTTACCGTAAGCATCAGGTAGCAATTTTTCAATTTGTTCCCTTAACATGCGTATAAGAAAAGGCGCACTACCTGAACTAGATATTGCCACAATCATTGGGGAACGATCGATAATTGCAGGTGTGATGTAACTACAAAGCTCTGGTTGATCAACAACATTAATTAATAGTTTCAATTGTTGGGCTTCGTCATGTACTTGTTGGTTAACTTGTTCATTATCTGTAGCTGCTACTACTAAGTTATAAGGAGTTAAATAACCATTTTTATAATTATGTGTTAACCAAGCTAAATTATTAGACTGGATCAGTCGTTTAACGGCAGGGCAAACCTTTTCTGACATTATGGCAATTTTTGTAGTGCTTTTGAGCAGTAACTCAACTTTTCTTGCTGCAACGTCACCACCTCCGATCACCATGGCATTGATCTGTTTACCATCGAGAAAAATAGGGAAGTATTTCATTTATAGTCACATTTAGTAAATTTGTTTAGCAAGTCTCCATTTTTTCATTATTTCATTGAATCGTCCATCAGATTTTATTTTGTTTAGCGCTAAGGTAAATTTTTCAACAACGGCTAAATCTGTAGCTAAGCTTGCTGCAATATAAACTTCAGAAGAAAATTCGGGCACCTGATAAATCAACCTTATTTTTTCAGGAGATAAATAATGACCGTTAATCTTGTAGTGCCAAAGAAATTCATTAGTAAATACTACATCAGCCTTACCGTCGGTAAGTGAGCGCCATAAAGTTGGATATTTGCTACTAACGTAAAGGTTTTTTCCTAATTCAAACCCTTTACTTAAAAGATAAGTTTCAGCTAAGTCATTTCTAACGGTACTTACTCTATAGTTTTTTGCATCCTCTAAAGAGTTTATTGAAATATCAGTTCGATTATTTAATATGGCTAAATAAGGGTTTATTGAATAAAGGTGTCCTATCCAGTGAAATTTTTCCACTCTTTCAGCACTTTTTAATATTGAAATAATTAAGATATTAGGGTGAGTTAATGCCAATTGGTAAGCTCGTGCCCATGGGTAAACTTCTATTGTGGCATTGACTCCTGTTTCTTTGAGCAATAAATTAACTACATCTACCATAGCACCATTAACAGAGCCATCTGCTTGCTGTGTTTGTAGCGGAGGGTGGTCTCCTGCAACAATGCGAATTTCTTGGCTATGGCTAATAGAATTGATTAATAGACCAAAAATTAAAACAATAATCTTAAAGACAAATAAGTTCTGATTAAAATGCACCGACTACTTCCTTATCTATTAAGTTATTTGAAAATGACGCCTTAGACTCTTTTTCTATCGACTCGAAAGAAGAAATGATAAACTTAAACTATAGACTATTTATTAACTTTGAGAGACATCAAATGCCTTGGATACAACTTAGGTTGAATGCTGATGAAGAAACGGCGGAAAAATACAGCGATTGGTTAATGGCGTGCGGAGCGCAAGCGGTAACTTTTATCGATGAGAAGGATACGCCAATTTACGAGCCTCTCCCGGGCGACGAAGTCTTATATTGGTCGAATACTGTTGTGATGGGGCTTTATGATGCAAGTCACGATATGGATAAAGTACTGAGTTACTTACAAGGAATTCACCCTGACAAAAAAGCGATGCGCTATAAGTTAGAGCAGCTAGAAGATAAAGACTGGGAAAGAGAGTGGATGGATAACTTTCATCCCATGAAATTCGGCGAACGTTTATGGATTTGCCCAAGTTGGTTAGATGTACCGGAGCCAGAAGCGGTAAATGTTATGTTAGATCCTGGGTTAGCATTTGGTACAGGAACTCATCCAACAACCGCATTATGTTTAACTTGGCTTGATGGTTTAAATCTTGAAGGAAAAACGGTAGTTGATTTTGGCTGTGGCTCAGGAATATTATCATTAGCCGCCTTAAAGCTGGGTGCTAAAAAAGTGATAGGTATTGATATCGATCCACAAGCATTACAAGCAAGTGCTGAAAATGCCAAGCGAAATGGAGTTGAAGAAAGACTTGAATTATACCTACCAAAAGATCAACCGACCTTAACTGCCGATGTTGTGGTGGCTAATATTTTAGCTGGTCCATTAAGAGAATTAGCACCAACGA
>Ga0105356_10002897_pt1 | contig 16988 bp, 10 predicted proteins | sample GOMGulsemesocosm_3_FD_83502 | JGI IMG/M metagenome (GOLD analysis project Ga0105356, IMG submission 83502) | Methane-oxidizing microbial communities from mesocosms in the Gulf of Mexico - GOM9D Gulf of Mexico | ecosystem: Environmental > Aquatic > Marine > Cold seeps | place: Gulf of Mexico...
AAAGCTTTATTACACGAGGCTTCGAGAATGGAGGGTCAAATAGCCGTGTCGTAAATAATGGTACCTTTTTCAATAATAAAGACCTGCCAACCTTGGGGTACAATAACAAGTACGAACTCCGTGATTCAGGTGACCGTGAAGATTTCGGATTAGCACCAAGAAAAGGGATGGCCCCTAGAAATGACTCTAAAGAACTGAAAAACGCTGTGAATGGCGATGATGGTTATAAGATCAATTTTGAAATTGTTATAGGAACAGATTTAGATCAAACAGCTATTGCTCCTGGAACCTTAGTGAACCAATGGGACGAAGGACAGCGCAACTATTTTCATTACAAAATGGAACAACCTATGATAAATTTCTATTCTATTGTATCTGCACGGTATGAGGTTATGAAAGACTCATGGATAGCACCAAATGACAGTCTGAATACACCCGTGGATTTGGAAATCTATTACCATAAAGGTCACGAATACAATATAGATCGTATGATGACCTCCATGAAACTATCTTTCGATTATTTCAGTACAAATTTCAGTCCGTATCCATACCAACAAATGCGTATCATGGAGTTTCCTCGCTATTCCCAATTTGCACAATCCTTTCCAACAGCGGTACCTTTTTCTGAAGGTATAGGATTTATGTTGGACATCGACGACGAAACCGATGTGGATATGGCTTTTTATATCACGGCTCATGAATTAGCACATCAATGGTGGGGTTTACAAGTAGTAGCGGCAAATGTACAAGGACGGTATATGATTCTAGAGACCCTGGCACAATATTCAGCATTGATGGTATTGCGACAAAAATATTCAGAAGCCAAAGTGCAACAATTTTTACAAGGGGAATTGAAATCATACTTTTCTGGAAAAGCTAAGGAAGAACATGAGGAAGCCACATTAGCATTAGTAGAAAAAGAAGAATATATCTATTACCGAAAAGGAGCAGTTAATATGTATGCACTTCAGGATTATATTGGGGAAGACCAGGTCAATTTGGCTTTAAAACGATTTATTAAAGATTGGAATGCCTTTGGTCCTGAATTTAACAAAGAGAGGTATGCAACAACGATTGATTTATTAGGGTATTTCAGAGCTGTTACTCCAGATAACTTGCAATACATTATTACAGACCTGTTTGAAACCAACACACATTATGATACAAAGGTTGGCGAATTCACAAGCACGAAGTTAGATGATGGTGGCTATAAGGTAGATCTAAACTATACGGTAACTAAATACAAAACAGGAGTTAAAGGCAATCGTTTGTATAGCGATACTAAAGCTGATTCGTTGGTTTACATCTCCGAATCCTTAAAAACACCATTAGCTTCATTACCCTTAACGGATTATGTAGATGTGGTTGTATTTGGAGAAACAGACAAGGACGGTGAAAAGACTAAAATTGAACTCTATAATAAGAAACATAAAATTACCGAAATCCCGAATACATTGAGTATTAGGGTCAATCAAGAACCAATTTCAGTAGGGGTAGACCCTTATCATAAATTGATAGATAAAAATACTAAAGACAATATAAAACGGTTAAAAGGACTACATTCATCAACAGATTGAGCTGATTATTAGTTAAAAATAATGCTATTAACAAAGCCTTTACTTCAAAAGTAAGGGCTTTGTTTGGTTAACATCATAAATTAAATGGTTAAATAAATAGATTAAGACAGACTCTTTAGTGCTATTATAATCATAGTGTTATAAATTTAATTAAGGAGTGCTATTTATTTGTAGCACGATTTATTTTGAAAAAACGGCCTCTCATTGTAATAAATTAATATATTTGCACATATATACAGTATGCACACTATTAACTCTATAGTCAATTATTAATATCAAGAGATGAAAATAATTATTTCAAATGCGTCCTCAGAACCGATTTACCAACAAATCGGTAAGCAAATAAAAGCACAAATTATTTCAGGTGATTTGAAAGAAGGTGAGGGGTTACCCTCAATTCGAAAGTTGGCAAAAGAACTTCAAATTAGCGTGATCACAACCAAACGTACTTATGTAGAGCTTGAAAAAGAGGGTTTTATTGATGTTGTTGGAGGCAAAGGAACTTTTGTCGCTATTCAAAATAAAGAATTATTAAAAGAAAAGAAAATGAAATCTGTAGAAGATCTAATGTCAGAAACAGTTTTAGAAGCACAAAAACTGGGCATTACATTTGAGGAACTACAGGAAATGTTAACGCTACTTTACAATGACTAAAACAGAGAATAAGAACACAACCGCATAATAAAAATTGCATGAATAATACATTAGAAATATCAAATTTATCTAAAGACTATGGGGATTTCCAATTGGATAATATTTCCTTTTCCTTACCCAAGGGCTATATCATGGGTTTAATTGGCCCTAATGGTTCCGGAAAGACAACCATCATTAAAATTATAATGAATCTTATAATGAAACAGCGTGGTGATGTCAAAATTTTTGGATTGGACCACCAGTTGAATGAAGTAGAAGTTAAGAAGAGAATTGGCTTCGTTTATGACACTCCTAATTATTATGAACACCTTAATCTAAATCAGTTTAAGAATACCATTGCACCATTTTATGACCAATGGGATGATGCTGTTTTCTATAATTTGGCAGATCGTTTTAAATTGCCATTGAACAAAAAGTTAAAGGCCTTTTCAAAAGGTATGGCCATGAAAAGCTCAATCGCTATGGCACTGTCTCATAATGCAGATTTTATAGTTATGGATGAACCAACGTCTAATCTTGATCCAGTGGTTCGACGTGAACTTCTTGATTTTTTCAGAGAGCTTATTCAAGATGAAAATAAATCCATTTTGTTTTCATCACATATCACAACAGACCTAGAACAGATAGCAGATTACATCACCTATATTAATGAAGGTAAGCTTGTTTTTTCTAAAACAAAAGATGATGTTTTTGAAACTTACGCGATTGTAAAAGGAGGTAATGAGTTACTCGATTCTGATACCAAAAAAAGTTTTGTATCTGTAAGATCTTCAGAGTATGGCTTTGAAGCACTTACCAATGATGTAAATAATACTCGAAAATTATTTGGAGATACTGTAATATATGAAAAAGCAAGTCTTGAAGACATCATGTTTTACACCAAAATAGAAACCGAAAATAAATTATAATATGCTACAGCTGGTTATTAAAGATTTCCGTGCTAATTGGACTTATGTATTACTAGGATTAGCTGTGTTATTAACACTTAGTATGTCATTCATCTATACTGCATTAAAAGCGCCTTTTGAAGTAGACCCAGATATTCTGATCTATTTTCTAATAGTTATTGTGAGTAGTATTGTGTTTTCTCTATTGTTTTTAATGCTAGAGCAATTGTATAATACTAATATTTTATTCGCATCTGTTCCAATAAGTCGAAAACAATTTGTCGAGCAACGGTATCTCACTACATATTTGCAATTTTTATTATCCTTAGGAGTACACTTTTTAGGGTTACAAATTGGAATTTATTTTTATGGAGCTATAGATCATTCAACTATAGAGCCGCTTTACAGTCCATTGATATGGCTATTAATTCTCATTGTCATGATTATCATCAATGGGTTCTCCATGCCTTTCTATTTTAAATTTGGATTACGAAAAGGCGTTTTTATTATAGGATTAATTCAGTGTTTTACATTTATCGCATTTGTGTATATCATGATGTCCTTTAGTGAAATTTGGGCTGCATTTCAAAATATGATATTTAATGTAATTGCACTAAATACATTTATAACTATTCCATTTTGTATAGCACTATCACTTTTAATAACCTGGATTTCCATACAAACCAGTGTTTCAATTTATAAATCAAAAGACCTATGAATATTGCTACAATTTCATCCCTGATCAAAAAGGATTTAAAGGTATTTAAAGTATATTTTATAAGTATTTCGGTATTAATGCTAATCGTGAGCATGCTTATTATCGTTGCAAACACTAATATGATCCGAATTTTCGCAGGCAGCGGAAGCTCCATAGCCATAATAACTATTTATACATTTATGCTGGAACGAAAAAACAGGAGTGCATGGGCGCATATTTCAAGCTTACCTGTGAGTAGAATTGAGATGAATACTGCACGGTTTTTAACTGTATTGCTGGTGTCTTCAGTAAATTTAATGATATGGGTTTTAGCCTATCATAGCATTCTGTATTTTGTAATTGAAAAACCTCAACATGCGGCTTCAATGTCAATTATTGCATTTGCGTTTATGAACATATTAATATATCTAGCCTTATATTTTATTTTCTATTACCGTGTAAATAATGTAGCAATAATGATTGTATACATCATCCCAGCATTAGCAATTAATTTTATAAACCCAAGTGACAGTTCTTTTGCAGAATACATTGTTGGTGACAGCTATAGATTTGGGTTATTCTGTTGCTGTAGCATCCTACTATTTATAGGTGCTTATTTTAATTCCAACTACTATTTCAAGAAAAAAGAACTTTAATACATCATGCATTATTTAAACGATTAAATACTATGAAACACAAACATTTCTAAAATAAGGATTGAATATAGGATCATCTAAATAAATTTCATTAGGCCAATGAAACCAGCTATAATCAATCTTTCCGAATATTAAAACTAGGGCCTAAACAGAGGAACCCCGTATTTTATTAGTACAAATTCTTATCGCTATTATCCCATCAATTTTTGATGTAATAATTAGCGAACAGGAATCCTTATGCATTAATCTAACAATCAAAAAAAACGAACAGTTATGAAATTAATACTTAAAAACGTATCAAAAACCTATACAAATGGAGTCAAAGCAATTGACACTCTTAGTTTGGAAATAGGAACAGGAATGTTTGGATTATTAGGTCCAAACGGTGCCGGAAAATCATCATTAATGCGTACCATAGCCACGCTTCAGAGTCCAGATTCTGGCAGCATATCATTTGGCGATATTAATGTGTTGCAAGACAAAATGGCCTTACGTAAATTATTAGGCTATTTACCGCAATCCTTTGGAGTATATCCAAAAATGTCTGCAGAAAAGCTGCTGGATTATTTTGCAATGCTCAAAGGTGTAAGTTCCAAAACTGACAGAAAAAAACTCGTGTCAGAAGTCTTGGAAATCACCAACCTTAGCGAGGTGCGTAAAAAGCATGTAGCATCCTATTCTGGTGGAATGAAACAACGTTTTGGAATCGCGCAGCTATTATTAAATAATCCAAAACTAATTATAGTAGATGAGCCCACCGCGGGCTTAGACCCTGCTGAACGTCATCGTTTTTTAAATGTATTACGAGAAATAGGCACCAACAGCACCGTGATATTTTCAACTCATATTGTAGAAGATGTCAAGGAATTGTGTAATGAGATGGCCATCTTAAATGGTGGACGTATTTTAAAACATACTACTCCAGAAAAGGCTACCGCGGCCATTGATGGTCAATTATGGACCAAAGTCATCCAAAGTAATGCACTAGAACAGATGGCGTCTGAATATAATGTTTTGTCCTCCAATTACAATAGAGACAACACGATGAACATACGAGTATTTGCCGATCAAAAACCAGGTACGGACTTTATACAAAGCCCACCAGAATTGGATGATGTTTATTTCATTGCCTTATTGCAAGATGAAGTTCATCTGGAATCACCTCTTGTTTCATAAATGATATCTCAATTCAAAAAATTAATCAAATGTTTACAACAATTTTTAAATACGAATTAAAATATTGGTTTACAAAACCAATGTTTTACATATTCCTGACCATTTTCTTTATAGCAGCGCTATTGACAGCTGCCGGTATCGCAGGAGCCTTTGATGGTGAAACTATTCAAAACACCTTACCAAAAAAGGCAAATTCTCCTATGGGTATTTATAATATATTCAATACGCTAACTGCATTAATATTCTTTTTATTCCCATCTATTATAGGCGTTAGCATCCATAGAGATTATAAAAGCGAGATGCATACTATTTTATATTCATATCCATTTACAAAAGCCAATTATCTATTTGCAAAGTTCTTTAGCGGCATCTTTATTGTATGCTGTATTGTATTGGCAATTGGCATTGGAATGCAAATCGGATTTAGTTTGCCTTTCGTAAATGAGGATCTCCTTGTACCCTTTAATTTTATGGGCTATATACAGACTTATTTGATATTTCTCATCCCAAATATCCTGTTTTATGGTGCGATTGTATTCGCTGTTGTGACCTTTTCAAGAAATATTACAGCTGGATTTATAACTTTTATTGGGTTGATTTTGATGCAAATACTCATGATCTCTTTAGTTTCAGGACCTGATCAAGGGTATATAACCGGATTATTAAATCCCATTGGAGGCTCTGCAGTCAACTATTACACAAAATACTGGACACTCACGGAACTCAATACCTTAACCATTCCTTTTGAAGGCCTAATTATTTACAACAGACTCTTATGGCTAGGGATATCGACCATTATATTCGCTGTGGTATATCGTTATTTTAGCTTTAGTCAGGATGCTGTTACCATCAGCTTTAAGAAACCCAAAGGAAAGCGTTTCCTAAAAAGCAATGCTTTAGGAATTAATAAGATTCATTTACCAAAAGTTAATTTGCATTATTCTTTTATTCAAAATTTAAAAATCACCTGGAAGCTTTCAAATTTAGATTTTAAATACATTGTTAAAAGTGTTGCTTTCATTGCTATTTTAATTTTTGGATTATTCACAATAATAAGTGAATATGTGGGTTCTGAAAGCTTTAGAGGTACCAACAAATTACCTACAACATGGCAAATGGTTCGTTTTAGTGAAGGCTACCTCATTGCCATGATGATCTGTACCTTTTTATTTGCTGGAATGCTTAATAATAGAGGAAAAACGGCTAACATGAATTTACTACTCGATGCAACTCCAATACCAAATTGGACCTTAGTAGTTTCTAAAATATTTGCTTTAGCCAAAATGCAAATGCTTATGCTATTTATGGTGATGATTGCAGGCATCTCTTTTCAGCTTTATAAAGGCTATACCAATTTTGAGATCTCTCATTATTTATTCGATCTTTTTATAATGAATTTTAGTTTGTTTTTACTTTGGGGGTTGTTAGCATTATTCGTGCAAACCCTTATCAAAAACCCTTATTTAGGAATGTTTGCATTAATGGTTCTGTTTTTTTTATTCAATACACCATTAACTCGAATGCTAGGCATAGAACAAGCGGTGTTTAGATTTGGAGACGGCTCCTGGTATCAATATTCAGATATGGATGGCTATGGTAATTACTTATCAAGTTTTTTTATTTATAGAGGGTATTGGCTTTTGTCTGGGGTGTTATTATTAATAGGTTCAGGGCTTTTTTTAGTAAGAGGATTACCTAACTCCTTCAAAGAACGCATAACTATTGCAAAGGCTCGTTTTGGAAGGAAAACTGTTGTCACATTTGTATTGATCACGGTTGCTTTTTTCAGCATGGGTTTTGGTATTTATTACGAAAACAATGTAGAGAATAAAAGGATATCAAAAGAAGATCAAATTGATCAAAAATTAGCATGGGAACTTAAATATCATAGGTTCAAAGATTATCCGCAACCAAGGGTTATAGATGTAAAAGTTGACATGAATATCTTTCCGAAGCAATTAAATTTTAACCTGGACGCTAGTTATTTGATGGTAAATAAAACAGAAGAGGCTATTGACAGTATTTTAATAATGCACAAAGGTTATCCTATAACTTTCGATTTTGACAGAAGCCATAATTTAGTATCCAACGACAGTTTATTTAATTTCCAGATTTATCGCCTAGACAACTCATTAGAACCTGGGGATAGTTTAAAATTACAATTTGCCATTAAAAATGTTGAAAATACGGCGTTACGAACCAACTCTCCTGTACTCAGTAATGGTACATTTCTTAAGAGTTCAACCTTATTTCCAAAGTTAGGATATAAACAATCTGATCTCAAAAACAACGTTCTGCGAAAAGCTAATGGATTGGAACCATACATGGAGAAACCATATCCATCGGATTCAACAGCTTTAGGAAATAGTTTAATATCCAGAGATTCAGACTGGATTACTTTTGAAGCAACAGTAAGTACTTCCGAAGATCAAATAGCAATTGCCCCAGGTAGTTTACAAAAAGAATGGAGTTCTAATGGCCGACGCTATTTTAACTACAAAGTGGATGGTAAAATGCTCAATCTATTCTCCTTTAACTCCGGTCGATATGAAGTTAAAAAAGACCAATGGAATGATGTCGATTTAGAAATTTATTATCACAAAGCACACGAAACTAATTTGGAGAGAATGATGGCAGGAATAAAAGCATCATTAGCTTATAACACCGATAATTTTGGGCCTTACCAGCATAAGGTACTCCGTATTATAGAATGTCCAAGAACCTTGGGATTAGGCGCGCAGGCATTCCCAAATACGATTCCTTTTTCTGAAAGTCATGGTTTTATTGCAAATGTTGATGATTTAGATGAAAACGGTATCGATTATCCATTTGCAGTGGCTGTTCATGAGGTTTCGCATCAATGGTGGGCACATCAGGTTATTGGAGCAAATGTTTTAGGAACAACAATGCTCACAGAAAGTATTTCTGATTACATCCGTTTGAAAGCCTTAGAACAGAAATATGGAACAGCCAAAATGCATGCTTTTTTAAAATACGCCTTGGACCATTACTTATCCGGGAGAAAAAATGATCCAACAGGAGAAAAACCATTGCAATACAACTCTGGACAACAATACATTCGTTATTCTAAAGGCGCTGTGGTGTTTTATGCCTTGAGTGATTATATAGGAGAAGAAAAGCTCAATACAGTGCTGCGTCAATTTTTAGAAAAAAATAAATTTCAAGAACCGCCATATCCAACGTCTACCGACCTGGTTAGAGAAATTAAAATAAACACTCCAGATTCTTTGAAATATATTATTAAAGATATGTTTGAAACCATTACCCTGTATGATAATACAATCACTGATTTTTCTTCAAAAAAGTTAGACAATGGCAAATATCAGGTAGAGCTCTCATTTAATGTTCGCAAATACAGAACCGATGGCAAAGGGAATCTTCTTTATAAAAAGCAGGACGGTGAAACATTAAGCTATACTCTTAAAAATGTAAAAGATCCATTGCTATCATTGCCATTAGCTGATTATATTGATATTGGTGTTTTTGGTAAACCTCAAGAGAATGGTCAAACCACAACGTTATATTTGAAAAAGCATAAAATAACGGCCATCAACAACAAAATTACACTAATTGTAGACCAGAAACCTACAACAGCAGGGGTAGACCCTTATTATAAATTAATTGATAAAAACACTAAAGACAATAGGAAAGGGGAATAAAAATTTACCCAAATTCCAATCAATCATCAAATTCCCGACTACTTTACAGTGTTCGGGGATTGTTAGTTTTAAAAGGCATTAGAATTAAATTTTATGAGCTAAAAACTACCTAATCAACCCTTTTACATTTATCTTATATAGTTTGCCAATGGGTATTTTATGCTGTTGAATGCTAATAAGATTGCCTTCTATTGATTCAATTTTGGAAGTAGCTATGACAAAAGATTTATGGACCCGAATAAATTGAGGAGTAATAAGTAGTTTTTCAAAAGCCGTTAGTGATTGGTGAGTCATCAACATTTGATCTTCTAAATACACTTTAACATAGTTGCCATAGGCTTCGGCAAACAAGATATCTTTCAGTTTAATTTGATAATGTTTTTTATTGTCTTTTATAAAAATACTGGTATCATCAGGACTTTCTTGTTCAAAAAATGATTCATTAACCTTATTTACAGCAGTTATAAATCGCTGAAAACTAAAGGGTTTCAATAAATAGTCTTCAATATTCAGCTCGTAACCTTCTAAAGCAAATTCCTTATAGGCAGTAGTCACGATTATCTTAGGTGGATTAGACAGTGTTTTTAAAAAATCAAACCCAGAAAGCTTTGGCATATTAATATCCAAGAAGATTAGATCAACTGTGTTACTATTCAAATACTCTATGGCTTCAAAAGCATTATAACAACTTTTTTGATGTGACAAAAAGGCTAAACTGCTACCATAATCTTTTATGATATCATGAGAGGCCGTTTCATCGTCTACAATTATATATTTGATCATTATTTCGTTAATTCTAGTTGGGCAAAGTAAATAGACTTTTCATTAGTAATACTTAATCGATAGGTATCATTTGGATACAATAAATGTAATCTATCTTTTAGATTTTCAAGCCCAATACCTGGTTGTTTTGACTGTGTTTCGGGATCAAAATTATTGCGTACAGAAAATATAATATGAGTTTTATTTTCTTCCATTTTTATCTGAATAAAACTATTACCTATTAATTTTTCGACCCCATGTTTAAAGGCATTTTCTAACAGAATAATAAATAATAAAGGAGGGATTTTTGTTTTTAAATTCTGAACCTTCTGTTGAAAATCGATTTCAATTTCTTTATGATACCTTCCTGTTTGCAAAGCTATAAAATTAGTTAAATATTCTATTTCTGCTTCTAAGGAAACGGTTTCTTCTTTCCCATCATAAATGGTAAACCTCATCATATCAGAGAGTTTTAATACATAATCTTGAGCGATGTCGGGATCCTTTTTTATGAGTGAATACAGGTTATTTAGAGTATTAAAGAAAAAATGTGGGTTGATCTGGCTTTTTAATAATGCCAATTCAGCTTTTGTCTTTTTACTTTTAATTGTTTGGATAATTTTCCATTGCTCAAAAAACCAAGAAAAAACAATATAAAAAACGAATGCCCACAATACAAATGTCAGTACATCAGAAAACCATATATTATGATTAATTACCCAAAAACTTTCTTTACTATCATCTACTTGATTTGCCAGAGTAATACCAATAACAAGAAGTACAATACATATTACATAGCTTATATTTTTATAATGTCGTTTTGTATGCCTTTGTTTTAGCTTTCCTGTCTCTAGTAAATAAAAGAAGCCCATGTAGAATATTACACCGCTGGTAAGTATAAATAAAAAAACAGGAAGTTCGCTTTGAGCATTTCTAAAAACAACACTAAGGGTTATTAATAGGGCTGTAATGCTTCCTGTAATATAAAATCTCTTTTTTAATGTCATAATTCAAAAGTATTAAATAATAGTCAATAGTGAAGGGCTAAAAGGGAAGGAACATAAGTCAGTTCAAGTATAGGGGTACTAATATTCTTGAACTAACATTGTTACTATAATAATGGTCACCGCAAATTATTTAATGGATCATCATTCTGAAATGAGTTTCACATTATCTGCTTCATTCCTATCCAATCGAGTTAAGTATGGATCAACACTAATATACATTGGGAGCTTGGCCACTGTAATTTTAAAAGTATTGTTATTTTTGTTAATGTGGTGCGACTGTAAATACAACACATCTTCATCATAACTTTGACTTGGATGATTTGCAAAAACACCAATTTTAATCGGTTCGTTGATTTTAATTTCAGTTTCATCTCTGGTATTTGTAGCTTCGAAACGAGTTGCATTTACAGCTACAGTAATTTCGTAGTTACCATCATCTAGTTTTTTATATCGAGATGTTTCAATGCCTAAATCGTAAGTAATTACACGTTTTAACCAATCATCGATTAAGACATGTTGGGCTGTAGGTGTCTCTTTATATAACTCATCCAGTAAGTGTAACGTTGTTACAACAGAGTCTTGATGATATTTACTAACGATACTTTTCAAGGCTCTATTTAATTTTTCTTCTCCTATTAATTCTCTAATCGCATTAAAAACAATGGCTCCTTTGCTATAAATTACATAGGTTTGATTTTCACTAAGATATAAAGCAGGCTCTATCATATTTTCCCTAGAACGCCCACCAAAATAGCGTCTCTGAGTTGTTTTGGATAATCGATTCACCATGGGTTTTCCATATAGTTTCTCTAAGATGACCGTTTCAGAATATTTAGCAAGTGATTCTGAAAAGACTTTGGATCCTTCAATTTGTTTCACATTTAATAAATGCCCCCACCATTGATGCGAGATTTCATGAACAATTAACCGGGCAATTACATTAAAGTGTTTAGGGTCTTCAATATTCTTTTTAAATACCATTTCGTTGACTCCAATAATCCCTGGAAATGCAGCACCATAGGCACCTCCATATTGAGACATCTCGGCAATACGAATATATTTACGAGGATAAAAACCAAAATTCTCGTTGCAATAGTCAATAGTAGCTTTTGTAACTTTTATCATTTCAGGAACGTTTTTATAGTGTTCCACTAGGTAATATACTTCGATACTTATACCTTTATGATTCACTTTTTCAACCTTATAATCCGCAGAAAAATAGGCCGTCATAGGATCAATTTGCTCTTCTGATTTATATTGAAAATAATTCCGAGTTCCTTCTTTCCATTTCTTTACCAAGGTTCCGGAAGATAGTGCTATTTGATTGCTTGAAGTAGAGATCACCGTTTCAAAACTTGCCTTTTCAAAATTGAATTTTCCTGAAGCGTGTAAATGAGAATCATTAAGAACATGGGTGGTTAAAGGTGCTAATCCACGTTGTTCGCGTTCGTAGGGAGATTGAATCTCCAACTGATTTACATAACCTAGCAGAGGACCAATACCCCTAGCTTTAATATAGGTCCCATTGGTAGAAAGACTATTGTCAATTTTAAATCCAGAAACTTCTTGTGTCGACTCATATTCCATTTCTAATACCTCATTAGGTAATAATGGTGTATTCAGCTTAAACAAATAGGTGTGTAAAATGGAATCGTGAAAAACAGGTGTAGTATTTTCAATAGTCAACTGTTTTAAGGAGCCTCTTGTGGTTACAAAAATCTCCTGAATTGCTTTATCGGAACTGTTTTTAATTATGTTTTTTGAAACCATACGATAGCGCTGCTCTTCGGGGTAAATATCCATAGTTGTACTTACAGAGATTACTTGAGGAACAGTTAAAGCATCATATTTTTTATAGGCACGTTCATAGTTTTCATTAAAATCGTATTGTTGTGCTGCTTTGGTATAGGTATTCATAATATTAGTATTGTAAAATATATTGCCTCCAAAGCTTATAAATAAAATCACCAAACCAAGTAGTGCCATTTTTTCTTTAGACGTCCAAGTCATCTTAAAAACAGATCTATATTTTGTGTGTGTGCCCCTTTTCCAGGATTTATAACTCAGTACTACTAAAATTCCTGCCAAGGCTGACCAATACATCGTCATCCAATTAAATTTGTGTGTAAATTGACCGTAGCCCATAAAACTGGAATAGGCTCTAGACATATTGGGGATATTATTAAAAAGGGCAAGCGGATGTTCTAAACCAATGGTTTCACTAAGTGGTCCAAATAAGATCATAATGAATCCTGAGAGGATCATTCCCAAGTATTTATTAGGAACTATAGATTGAATATAAAGTGCAAAAATGGCATAGAGAACTAATTGTACGCCTCCATAATAAAATGTGGAAACATATAAAGACCATTCAAAATGATAATAGCCATTTAATATCTGGAAGCTAACAGCTAAGAATATCGAGGATAAAATCAGCAGCATAGGTATTAAGGCCAATACCATTAATTTAGAGTAGAAAAGTGTTCCGTTAGAAACGGGGGTCGTATCCATTATTTCATAGAACTTATGTGTTCTTGTCTTCCATACCAATTCTCCACTATAAAAAACAACCAATAAGAGGCCAATGAATGGTAATATCTCTAATATAGTACCCAATAATAGATCTGTTGTAGCATATCTAGCCCCATAGGTTTCCATGCTAGCAGTAGAATATTGTATAGCGAAACCCAACATGGCAACCCAAATAACAAGAATTGCAATAAAAGGAATACTCTTTAAGGTACTTTTAATATCAAATAATACAAGTGTTTTAAAAGAACTGAATTTTGCTTTAATAGTTGTCGGAGTTGTTGAAACAGGAGTGTAAGATGAAATCTGTTTTTGGGCTTCCTTAATTTTCTTTTCCTTTTTCACCTTCTGATTCACTTTTCGGAATGAAAACAAGGTATACGTTCCAAGAAGTATGGCAGATCCAAGGAGGGTCCATGAAACTCTATTCCATAGAAAATGACCCGATACCCTAACGAGAAAGTCATTTTTTTCTGTGGAGGTTAAAAATTGTGTTTGCTCAAAAAAGGCAGATAAACCTAATAAGTCTATAATAGAAGCAATTTTTAATACCTCTGGATTAGACAATACCGTCCCTCCAGTCAGTGGAGAATTAATATAGAATAGAGACATCCAACTTATGGCAATAATCAAAATTCCCGTAACATAGGTACTAATGGCTTTACCAGACCATAAGGTCACGGAAAATAGCAGGGTAGAACAGATAAATACATTGGGAAGGATTATCGTTAGCCAAGGCCATATATAATGACTCCCATTAAAAGCATGAATGGCTTCTGGGTTTCCAGAATTTAAAAGGGTTCCTAAATAAACCCCAAACAATGAGATGGTAGCCATAAAAAGGGTCAAAGAAAATACACCTAAAAACCGACTAAGTACAAATTGTTTTTTTTGAATTCCGGTACTAAATATAAGTTCTTCTGAATGGGAATCACCATCTCGTAACACCCCATTGATACAGAAAAACATGGTTGGAAAAATAGCCGCGAGACTTATAATTCCCGATAAAAAATGAAGGTTAAACCCATCGTTATACATACTGCTAATCTCTAAGTATTGAAATTCTGTTGAAATTGCTAGAATGCCATACAATAGAAAAAGAATATTAAACACAATAAAAGAGGTCTGTCTGGAATGGAATTTCCATTCGAATTGTAATAGTTTTACTAACATTATAAAGTGTCATTTAGGGTTGAAAAATAAACATCTTCTAAGTCTGGGTGTACCTGTTCGAAGCCTTGTTCTGGTTTTGATTCTGAGAAAACATGAATTTGAATTTTCCCTGAATACATACGTGTAAATAAGACATTAAATACACTTTTAAAGGCTTCTAAATCGGTCTTATGGATTAGCTTAGACCAGATTTTACCATTCAGATTTTGAATTAAATCATTTGGAATCCCTTGAGCTATAATTTGTCCTTCACCTAAAATAGCCATATCTGAACATAGATTTCGTACATCTTCCACGATATGGGTCGATAGAATAATGATCATTTGCTCTCCAATTTCACTCAATAAATTATGGAATCTATTGCGTTCTTCAGGGTCTAAACCCGCAGTAGGTTCATCTACAATAATAAGTTTAGGGCTTCCTAATAAAGCTTGTGCAATCCCGAAACGCTGTTTCATTCCCCCAGAATAGGTGTGCACCGATTTTTTACGGGCCGCAAATAAGTTGGTTTGCTCTAAGAGGGCGTTTACTTGTTCTTTACGCTCACTTTTATTAGTTATTCCCTTCAACACAGCGATATGATCTAATAAATTATAGGCGGATATTTTTGGGTACACTCCAAATTCTTGTGGCAAATAACCCAATTGATTACGAAGTTGTTGTGGATTATCAATACTGTTATTATCATTAAATAAAATCGTTCCTTCAGAAGGCGCCTGTAAGGTTGCAATGGTTCTCATTAAAGAAGATTTCCCAGCACCATTAGGTCCCAATAAACCAAACATTCCGTTGCTAATATTCAGGTTGATATTTTGTAATGCTTTTACTCCGTTAGCATAGGTTTTCGATACATTGTGTATTCTAAGTGTATTCATAGTATTCGTGTTTTTAATACTGCGAACTTATAAAAGGAGGGAGTGCCTGACTATTTTTTTTTACAAACGTCTAAAAAGTGGTGACGAACATTCAAAATGAAAATTCAGGGAGAATAAGGTGCTTCATTTATCGAGAATTATCGATTAGACAATCTCGGACTTCAAGCATCCAAATGTTTCCTTAAACATGAACTCTACTATATGAATTTTACAATTGCAACGTCCAAATCCAATTTTCAGCAGAAATTATATGTGTTGTAATTCGTGATTAATTACCACAAAAGCACTATCCGTTTACAGATAACTACCATTGGTATATATTTTAGATCCTCAGTTCTTTTTTACAATAGATTTACCATTTAAATCTTGATAATCTATACTCTATGAAACTTTATTTTGCAGCAATACTCATTTTATTATCGTTTATTTATTCCAATGCACAAACCAATCTTTTAGATCAAAATAAAAAGGACAAAGTGGATAAATTATTCCAAAAATGGGACCATCCAAATACGCCAGGAGTTGCCATAGGAATTATTCAGAATGGGAAGATGTTATATTCCAAAGGATATGGACTCGCAAATTTAGAACATCAAATTCTTAATACTCCACATACAGCATTCGAAATAGCATCAAATAGCAAGCAATTTACAGCAGCGTGTATTGTTTTGTTGTCACAGCAAGGAAAGCTTGATTTAGATCAATCCTTAAGTTCTATTTTTCCAGACTTTCCAGCATATGCTAAAACCATAAATATTAAAAACCTATTATATCATACCAGTGGTCTAAGAGATTATGCTCAGATTACATATTTAAGTGGTACACGACCAAATGATTATTATGACGATAACGATGTCTTGAAATGGATCAAAGGTCAACAAAAGTTGAACTATCCGTCAGGTGAAAAATATTTATATACTAACTCAGGATATTGGTTATTGGGACAAATTGTACAAAAGGTCTCTGGCATGAGTCTTGCTAAATTTGCTCAAAAAGAAATTTTTGAACCACTAAACATGAGCAATACACATTTTTTTGACGATAATTCTATGATTATAAAGGACAGAGCAGCAACTTATAGTGCCTCTCGATCTGGTGCATTTTTTAATCTTCTGTCAACAGAGGAGGTTGTTGGTGATGGGGGCGTTTATACAACTGTTGAAGACATTAAAAAATGGGATGACGAATTTTATGATCAAAAAGTATTGAATGCTTCTTTTTGGAAATTAATGACTACCCAAGGAGTTCTAAACAATGGCAAAACGATAGTGTACGCGGGAGCTCTTGAAATTAAAGAATATAAAGGGTTGAAAAC
>Ga0105356_10002899_pt1 | contig 16982 bp, 9 predicted proteins | sample GOMGulsemesocosm_3_FD_83502 | JGI IMG/M metagenome (GOLD analysis project Ga0105356, IMG submission 83502) | Methane-oxidizing microbial communities from mesocosms in the Gulf of Mexico - GOM9D Gulf of Mexico | ecosystem: Environmental > Aquatic > Marine > Cold seeps | place: Gulf of Mexico...
AAAAAAAATATTTAAGTATTGGGCATCTAAGGGGGTAGATGTAACAAGTGAAGGTGTGAAATTCTTGAGGGAAGATTCTTTTGAAGGTTATCAACCTATGACTTGGTGGGTAGATTGGGGGTTAGAAGAATACATGAAGTGGCCGGCTTCTTATTATACGGGAGGAGAAGACAGAAGTGATAATGGAAAACTTTTCGGTACTGGAATGCATGGAGAAGATATTATACGAAAAGATCCTATTAGTTTATCTAGATTCAAAAGACAATTCTCGACATCTGTAGTTATTTGGTATTATTTAAATAGTTTCAAAAGACAAAAATATATAGAAGACAGTAAGGGTAAAAAAGTAATTTATTCAGGAGGGGTTGTTTCTTCTATTTCTAAAGACAAAAATTATATAGTTCAAAAAAATGGAAGAAAAATGGTTGAGAACGAAAATGTTTTTATTCCAGCTTTATGGTTAAAACAAAGAAGTATAATTGCTTATAGTAGACATGGCTATAGGGAAAAGTTTTGGAAACTTCCAGAAACATGGAAAAACGTAAGAAAAGCTGTTTTTTGGGAGGTTAAGATCGATGGTTTGCAAAAAATAGGTGTTTTTGAAACAGAAAGAGATTTTTTGAATCTTAAGTTGAATAAGGATCAAATGCTTTTGATAAAACCTTTGAACAAATAAACGTCACAAATTTTTTCTAAATTATTTTTTTTGATAAAAGAATATCAAAGTAAGATGTATTATAGAAAGTTAAAAGCTAATAAATAACGAAAAAAATCTAAGAAATGAAAAAAAATTATGCCTTTACAATTACAATGTTATTTATTGTATTTGGATATGGACAAAAAAAAAGTGATTTAAAGAGTCAATATATATATAAATTAGATATAACACAGAAAGAGAACCGTTCGTTAGATAAATGGTTAACTGGGGGAGGACAAAACCCTGATGGTTTGAAACTCGATGTCAATCCATTATATTGGTTAAAAGATGGCATGCCTTGGTTACCCATTATGGGAGAATTTCATTTTGTCAGGTACCCACAAAAATACTGGGAAGATGAATTGCTTAAGATGAAAGCAGCTGGCATTTCTATTGTTTCCGTATATGTGTTTTGGGTAAACCATGAAATTACTAGAGGAAATTACAATTGGAAAGGAAACAACGATTTACGTAAATTTTTGAAACTATGTGATGAACATGAACTTTATGTTTGGTTACGTCCTGGCCCTTATATCAATGCAGAAGCGAAGAATGGTGGTTTGCCTGATTGGATTAATAAACAAGGAAAACGTTCAGATGCGGCTTGGTATCTCGAAGCATCTAAAAAGTATTACAAGCAAGTTGCAGAACAAACAAAAGGACTTTATTTTAAAGATGGTGGACCTATTATAGGTTTCCAATTAGATAATGAATTGGCACACGATACTTCAAAAAAACACCTTGGCTCTTTGTTGAAAATAGCAAAAGAATTGGATATGATAGCACCCTTTTATTCAGCTACGAATAACAGTAAATATACGTATGAAAAGGGTGATGTTATTCCTATGCAAGGAGCTTACCCATATAGAGGGTGGATGGCTTCAAAACCAACGATTGATTTTTTATATTCTACTGATGAATGGGGAGCTATGAAAAATATAGGAGGCCTTCCATATGATGGAACAAAATTTCCAAGAGGAATGTGTGAGTTGGGTGTTGGCTGTTGGCAGTCTTATGGCAATCGATTTGTAGTTCCCAGTTATGATTCTGAAGGACATTTGCAAAATGCGCTCGGTAGAGGTATTAATTTAATGGGGTACTTTATGTTTCAAGGAGGTACTCAGAAAGAAGGTTTTGAAGGAAATAATCACCCTCTTACCTATGATTTTCAAGCGCCTATTGGTGAATATGGACAAATTAGAGAGTCTTATAAGAAATGCAAGGTAATTCATAATTTTATTAAGGATTTTGGTGCCGATTTGGCACCTATGCAGCCAGCTCGAGTTGAGAACCCTATTACAGATCCTACAGATACAAAAACACTCCGATATATTGGTAGGTTTAAAGAAAATAGTGGTTTTATTTTTTTAACAACAACTCAGTGTTGGGTAGATATGGAGGACAAAGAAAAAGTACAAATTGAATTGAATTTAGAAGGGGAAAAGCTTGTTTTTCCACAAGAGCCTATAACAATAGCTAAAAATACAAGTCCAATTTTTCCAATAAACATGCAACTTGGAGGAACGAAATTAAAATATGCTACCGCTCAATTATTGGCTAAAGTAAAAGATAATGAAAATATTCCACATTATTTTTTTTTCAAAGTTCCTGGAATCAATCCAGAGTTTGTTTTTGATAAGAGAACGTTAAATGATCTCAAATCATCATCAAATCAAGTCCACAAAAAAGGAAAAGTTTATATAAAACCTCAAATAGGAATGGGAGAAGCAATTGAAATAAAGGATAAAAAAGGTCAAAAATCTGTAATTGTATTGTTAAGTCGTGAACAAGCAGAACAAAGCTGGAGGCTTTATTATAAAGGTAAAGAACGTTTGTTTATAAGTAATGCGAATTTACTTATAAACAAAGGAAATTTAGAACTTTTTTCAAATTCTAATTCAATGAATTTATTAACGTTCCCTGCACTTGATAAAAAAATAAAAAAAGGAAAAGGAGGGATTAAAGGAGTGTTTAGCGAACATGTTTTCTTTACCCCAGCAAGAAAATTGTTTATTGAAATAAACAGAAAGAAAAATAATCGTTGGATATTTAAAATACCTCTTAAATTGCCCAAAGGAGTAAGAAATATTTTTGCATATGTTGATTATGTAGGAGCTAAAGCTGATTTATTTGTGAATGATAAAAAATACAGTGATGATTTTTTCAATGGAACTATTTGGGATATTGGATTAAGACGTTTTATGAATACCAAAGAAAAGTTTCCTTCTAAAATTACAATAGAAATTGCTCCATGGGATGAAAAGGTAATAGGAATTACAAAAAAGAAGTACTCTATTTCTGAGGAAGAATGTAATGGGCTTATCAAAAACATAAAGTTTGCACCTGAATACAGTATTCTATTAAAGTAGAGCAAGTATTAGTATAAATGAATATGAAAAAAACTAATATAAAATCTTTACATTTTATTGAATCTTGAATAAGTTTATAAAATGTTTTAAGAGCAAAGAACATGAATATTATGAATAAAAATAAATTTTTTGGATTGTGTTTTTTTTTAATATCACAATTAACTTTAGTAGCGCAAATTAAAAAACAATTAGAACTTAGTTATTCTGAACCTGCAGTAGAATTTAAAGAAGCTCTTCCATTAGGGAATGGTAGGATGGGAGCTATGGTATATGGAGGGATATTAGAAGAAAGGCTCTCTTTAAATGATGATACCTTTTGGTCAGGTGAACCAAAAAACTGGAACAATCCTAAAGGGAAAGAGGTAGTTCCTCACATGCATCAGGCTTTACTTTCCGGAAACCATCAGTTGGCTGATAATCTAGCAAAAAAAATACAAGGACCATATGTTCAATCTTATCAACCTTTGGGAGACTTGATGCTAAGCTTTGAACATTTTGGTATTCCAAAAAACTACAAGCGAAGTCTTGATTTAAATAAGGCGATAGCAACTGTAAAGTATAAAGTAGACGAAGTAGAATTCAAACGAACTTATTTTACCAGTTATCCAGATCAGGCTCTAGTTGTTCGTTTGGAAGCAGATAAACCTGGTAAACTTAATTTTAAAATCAAATTGAAAGGGAAACATCAACAGTTAACATCAGTGGTTTCTTCAAATGTTTTGGTTGCAAAAGGTAAGGCTCCTGCCCATGTTGATCCATCTTACCTTAAAACAGAGAACCCAGTTATTTACGAAGAAGGTCAGGAAGGTAAAGGGATGGCTTATTCAACTTTTGTAAAAGTTATAAATCAAGGAGGTGAAATAATTGCAGGTAAAGGTGTGATGAATGTTCGTAGTGCTGATTATGTATATTTGTATATTGCTACGAGAACCAGTTTTAACGGTTATGATAAATCTCCATCAAAAGAGGGGGCAAATTGTGAAAAATTAGCTTTGAATGATTTAAAAAAATTGGAGGATAAGAGGTATGATAATATTTTAGGAGATCATGTGGCAGATTTTCAAAACCTTTTTAACAGAGTGGGTTTTTCTATTGGACAAAAAGAAAATAAAAGGAGAGGTGTAAAAGAATATTTCAAGAGGTTTAAAGAAAGTGGAGACACAAAACTAATTGAATTGGCTTTTAATATGGGAAGATACTTGATGATTTCTGGTTCAAGACCTGGCACAGAACCTTTAAACTTACAAGGAATTTGGAATGAGTATGTTCGACCTCAATGGAGTAGTAATTATACAATGAATATAAATAGCCAAATGAATTATTGGCCATGTTTGGTTGCAAATTTGGAAGAGTGTCATGAACCTATGTTGAGTTTTATAGAAGATTTAGCAGTTAATGGAAAAGAAACAGCACTTGTGAATTATGGAAGTGATGGATGGGTGGCTCATCATAATGCGGATATATGGAGACAGTCGGGACCTGTTGGTGATGGAGATGGGGGAGCCGTATGGGCTAATTTTGTAGGAGGAGGTATATGGCATACAATGGATTTTTGGGAACATTATCAGTTCACTAGAGATAGACAATTTTTGAAGGATAAAGTGTATCCAATCCTAAAAGGTGCTGTAGAATTTAGTTTAAATTGGTTAAAAGTCAATGATAGAGGTTATTTTGTACCTCCGTATTCTGTTTCAACTGAGGCTTATTATATTACTTCACAAGGATATGAAGGAGAATGCGCGCTTAACACTCCTCAGGATGTAGCATTGTTCGGTGAGTTATTAATAAACTTCACTAAAACATGTGAAATACTTGGTGTGGATTCAGATTTGAAGAAACAAACACAACTAGTTTTAAATAAATTAGAACCATATCGCATTGATAATAAAGGGAAAATTCAAGAATGGTTAGAAGATGATTTTGATCGTCCTGCAGGTGCAAATAATCATCATTTATCACATTTAATTGGTTTTTTTCCAGGCAGGCATTTAATACTACAAGATGATAATGAATTAATTAGTGCAGTTAGGCGAACTCTTGAAATATTTGGTCCAGGGGGAGGGTGGAATCAAGCATGGCAGGTGAATCTTTGGGCACGACTTAAGGATGGTAATCAAGCAGCAAAAAATATTAATTGGTTGGTTGGAAGATTACATCCTAATCTTTTTAATCCGGATGCGGGTTTTCAAATAGAAGCTAATATGGGCTTGGTATCGGGAATATGTGAAATGCTTGTTCAGTCACATAATGAGGATAAAAATGGAAATCCAGTAATAGAGCTACTTCCTGCCTTACCAAAGGGGTGGCCATCAGGAAAAATAAATGGTATTAGAACCCGTGGAGGTTATAAATTGGATATAGAGTGGGAAAAGGGCAAACTAAAAAAAGCGGTTATAAAAAATGTGAGTAATAGAAATCAATTATCCCCTAAAGTTACTATAAGTTTAAATAAAAAGATTATTATTAGGCAAATACCTATTAACTCAGAAGTGATTTTAAGTGAAAGTTTGTTTTTAACTCGGGTTAAATATTAAAAATAAGTTTATTGTTGTTTTGTAGATAATGTAATTGTTTTAATATTAAATTCAATTTACAAAAAATGATATGAGGTATGGGGGTGAAGTTAAGAAATGCTATTTTTTAGTTAGCTCTAGCTGAATAATAAGTAAGCCTGACTTCATATCATTTTCGGATGCTATTAATAGAAGGGTAATTGTATTAAAATAAAAAAAGATAAGATGAAACATATAAGAAAAGGCACTGGAGGGTTTATAGGTTATATTGTGATGCTAAGTGTACTTGTTGGGTGTGTGAAAAAGAAAGAAGCACTTGTTGTCAAAGATGCTTCCCAAATAGAAAAAGAGTTGATATTGGCAAAAGAGAATACTGTTTTTTATATAGATCCAGTCAATGGAAAAGATTCCAATATAGGAATAGAAAAAAGAAGTCCTTGGAAATCTTTTAAAAGAATCAACCAGTTAGAATTAACAAAAGGCAATCGAATTGAAATTTTATCAGCTGGGGATTTTAGAGAATCTTTACTCTTAAAAGGAAAAGGTACTTTAGAAGCTCCAATAACGATTGAATTTGCTCAAGGGACCTACAATTTTTATCCAGAAAAATCATATAAAAAGAAGTTCCATATATCGAATACCAATGATGCTCCAGATTCCTTAAAAGCCGTAGCGTTTTATTTTTCAAAAGCTGAAAATGTACAAATAAAAGGAAATGGCGCAGAAATCATTTTTAGAGGAAAAACTATGGAAATGTGTATTGACAATTCTAAAAACATTAGTATTGAAGGCTTGAGTTTTGATTATTATCGACCAACTGTTTCGGAGTTTAAAGTGATACAGGCAACCAATAAATTTGCAGAAATAAGTATACATTCTGATTCAAAATATAAAATTATTGATAATAAACTAATATGGTTAGGAGAAGGTTGGGAGCATACGACACATTCTTTATGGCAAATGTTTGATCATAAAAATCAAACCGTAGCAAGGAAATCGATGCAGGTTGATAAGATGAATTTTTCTGAAATAGTGAAAAATAAAATCCTAGTAAAATTTACAGAGAATCCTGGGTTTATGAAAGGGATGGTATATCAAAATAGAAATACATTTAGAGATTATGCAGCGGTCTTTATGAACAGAAGTAAAAACATTATTTGGAAAAATGTAAATATTCATTTTATGCATGGAATGGGAGTTGTTAGTCAGTTTTGTGAAAATATTACATTTGATGCTTTTTCTGTAAAACCAAAAGAAAACTCAGGAAGAACATGTGCTGCTTGGGCAGATATTCTCCATTTTTCAGGATGTAAAGGAAATATTTTAATAAAGAATTCTTTTTTGTCAGCAGCCAATGACGATGCAATCAATGTACATGGAACTCATTTACGTATTGTAGAAACCCTTTCAGAGAAAACAATAAAAGTTCGTTTTATGCATCCACAAACTTATGGTTTCAAAGCTTTTCAAAAAGGTGATAGTATTGAGTTTATCAGGGCATCAAGTCTGCTTCCTTTTTCGAAAAATAAAATTGTAGCAGCAAAACTTATCAATGAAAAAGAAATGGAGTTGGTATTGAAAGAAACAATTCCTACAAATATCAGAGCAAAAGATGTTATTGAAAATACCACATGGACACCAGATGTAACTATTTCAAATACCAAAATCACACACATTCCTACCCGAGGTGTTTTGTTAAGCACCAGAGGAAAAGTACTTGTTGAAAATAATGAGTTTTTAAAAACTCGTATGAGTGCAGTATTGATATCAGATGATGCGAATGGTTGGTTTGAATCTGGTTATGTCAAAGATGTTACTATTAGGAATAATAAGTTTATTGACTGTGGTGCCCCAATAATTAATATCCATCCAGAAAATTCAGAAACTGTTGATGGTAAATTTGTTCACAAAAATATTAAGATTCTAAATAATATTTTTAAAATAAAGCAAGAGAAAGTAGTGTCTGCTAAAAGTACAAGCGGTATTTCTTTTTTAAATAATAAAATCGAAACCATAGGGGAATTTAAAACAAAGGATTTGGTAAGTTTCAAAAGTTGTGATAATATTTTGATTGAGGATTAGTCTTTTTTTGATAGAAGTGAATGATTTTTAGTTTTTGTACAAGATGAATAGAAACTAATTCCAATTCATCATTTATTGTCTGAAAATTAGTAATAGCTTTGCAAATTATTTCAATTTTTTTATAAACGACTAGATTCATAGATGCTTAACGTACACAATTTAACAGTTTCCTTTGCAGGATCAGAACTTTTTTCTCAAATAACCTTTAAATTAAATAAAGGAGATAGAGTGGGGCTTATTGGTAAAAATGGAGCAGGAAAATCAACTCTATTAAAAGTATTGTCCAAAGATATTGAAAGCAGTAGTGGTACAATGGCTTTTGAAAAGGACATACAAATGGGGTTTTTACGTCAAGATATTGATTTTGTAGAAGGAAGAACTATTTTAGAAGAAGCCTACCAAGCCTTTGAAGAAATTAAAGAAATTGAATCTAAACTAGAACAAATAAATAAAGAATTAGCAGAAAGAACAGATTACGAAAGTGAGTTTTACAGTCAGTTAATTCACGATTTAACAGATTTAACGGAACGTTATGAACTTTTAGGAGGGTATAATTATCAGGGAGATACTGAGAAAATATTACAAGGTTTAGGGTTCAAAAGACAAGATTTTGATAAGTTAACCGATACCTTTTCAGGAGGGTGGCGTATGCGTATTGAGTTGGCAAAATTATTATTACAGAATAATGATATTCTACTTTTAGATGAGCCTACCAATCACTTAGATATAGAATCTATTATTTGGTTAGAAAATTTCTTGAAAAGCTATTCAGGAGCAATCGTTTTGGTCTCTCATGATAAAATGTTTTTGGACAATGTAACCAACAGAACTATAGAAATTTCTTTGGGACAGATTTATGATTATAAAAAACCGTATTCAGAATTTTTACTTTTAAGAGGAGAAATTAAAGAAAAGCAGTTGCAAGCTCAGAAAAATCAAGAGAAAGAAATAAAGCAAAAACAGCATTTAATAAACAAGTTTAAGGCAAAAGCGAGCAAAGCTTCAATGGCGCAATCTTTAATGAAGCAACTAGATAAGGTTGAATTAATTGAAGTTGACCAAGATGACAATCAAGCTATGAACATTCGTTTTGCAATATCTAAAGAACCTGGGAGAATTGTTGTAGAAGCGGAAAATATGAGCAAAAGCTACGGAGACAATCAGGTGTTGGAAAACGTAAATTTGTTGATAGAACGCAATAGTAGGATCGCTTTTGTTGGTCAAAACGGACAAGGGAAATCGACATTGGCCAAAATGATGGTTGGTGATATTCCTTTTGAAGGACATTTGAAATTAGGACACAATGTAGAAATTGGATATTTTGCTCAGAATCAATCAGAGCATTTACCTCCAGAAGAAACCGTATTGGAAATAATGGAAAATGCGGCAACAGATTCTAACAGAGCAAGAGTTAGAGATATGCTGGGATCCTTTTTGTTTGGTGGCGATGCTGCTGATAAAAAAGCAAAAGTGCTTTCTGGGGGAGAAAGGAATCGTTTGGCATTGTGTAAGTTATTACTAGCTCCGTTCAATGTACTTATAATGGATGAGCCAACGAATCACTTGGATATTGCTTCTAAAAGTGTGTTGAAACAGGCTTTGAAAAATTACAAAGGGACTTTGATTGTTGTTTCTCATGATAGAGATTTTTTACAAGGTTTGACGGATACCGTTTATGGTTTTAAAGACAAGGTAATTAAAGAATATTTGGGAGATATAGATTATTTCTTAGAAGAACATAAATTGGAAAATTTACGTGAAGCAGAGAAGAGAACCAAAGTTGTTGTTAAAAAGGAATCTAAAAAAGAAGCCTATCAATTAAGTCGTCAGGATGAAAAAGAATTGAAACAACTTAAAAATAAACTAAGTAAGGTAGAACGTGCAATTTCTGATATTGAAAAAGAAATTTCAACTATGGATGCAAAATTAGCAGAAGATTATGAGAAAACATCTGCTGATCCTGAGTTTTTTAAAAAGTACCAAGGGAAAAAAGATAAATTAGATAGTTTGATGGACGATTGGTCTGAGTTGGATGATAAGGTGAATTCATATAATTCATAAAAAACAGGTCTCGACTCCGCTCGACCGGACATAGAGTAAGTTGGGAGGAGTAAAGTGAAATTCCGATAATGTCACCTCGAGCGGAGTCGAGAGGTTGATAAATGAAATATCGAATTAATGTCACCTCGAGCGGAGTCGAGAGGTTGCCTTTGTAGAACTAAATTACATTATAAGGTCTCGACTCCGCTCGACCAGACATAGATTAAGTAGAGAAGTAGTAAAGTGAAATTCCAATAATGTCACCTCGAGCGGAGTCGAGAGGTTGATAAATGAAATATCAAATTAATGTCACCTCAAGCGGAGTCGAGAGATTGATAAATGAAATATCGAATTAATGTCACCTCGAGCGGAGTCGAGAGGTTAAAAAACGAATTGTAATAAATGAAGCTATATTATGTATATATCCTTGAGTGTAAAGACAAGTATTTATATACAGGTGTAACGAATAATATTTCAAGAAGACTAGTTGAACATAATAAAGGATTAAATGAATCCTGTTTTACTTATAAAAGAAGACCTGTTGAATTGATATTTCATCAAGAATTTAACGATATCGAGCAAGCGATATATTTCGAGAAAAAAATAAAAAAATGGAGTAGGAAGAAAAAGCTAGCATTGGCAAATAATAATTTTGATTTATTGCAATTATTAGCAGAATGTAAAAATACTACGCATTCAGAAAATAGAGATTTCGACTCCGTTCGAACAGATATTAATTTGGACGATTTTATTTTTGATACTCAAAAAAAAAGTAAGATTGAACCTGTTTTATTAGAAGAGTTGGAAGCTAAGAAGATTTCTCTATTTATAAAAAGAGAAGATCAATTACATCCTACTATTTCTGGAAATAAGTATAGGAAATTAGCTTTTAATATAGAGGAAGCCAAAAAGCAACAAAAACAACAATTGTTAACTTTTGGAGGAGCTTATTCAAATCATATATTGGCAACGGCAGGTGCAGGATACGAATTCGGTTTTAAGACTGTTGGTATTATTCGAGGAGATGAGTTGGGGAATGATTTGGAGAAGACGCTAAATAACAATGCTACATTGCGTGCTGCAAAAGAATTTGGAATGCAGTTTAAATTTATTTCTCGTTCCGAGTATCGTTTAAAAAATACAGATTCTTTTTTAAAAGAGTTAGAATTAGAATTTCCAAATAGTTATGTCTTGCCCGAAGGAGGGACCAATGATTTGGCGGTGAAAGGCTGTGAATTTATTATAGAAGAAAAAGAGAACGACTATGATTACATTTGTGTCGCAGTAGGGACTGGTGGAACGATTTCTGGAATAATTAACAGCTCAAAAGAGAATCAACGGGTATTAGGGTTTCCTGCTTTAAAAGGAAATTTTTTAGAAGAAGAAATCAATAAAAATAATGTCAATAAATCCAATTGGAAATTGATACAAGACTATCATTTTGGTGGTTATGCTAAAATTAATTCAGAATTGGTTACTTTTATAAACACGTTTAAAGAAAAGACAATTATTTCTTTGGATCCTGTATATACTGGAAAAATGGTTTTTGGTGTTTTGGATTTGATTCAGAAAGACTTTTTTCCAGAAAATTCAAAAATATTGATGATTCACACTGGAGGTTTACAAGGAATTTCAGGAATGAATATATTGTTAAAAAAGAAAGGTTTACCCCTGTTAAAGTAATATATATATGAAATTATTAAAAAATACAATTGCAGTTTTAATTCTTATAATACTAGCAAGTTGTGGTTCTAGTAAAAAGGTTGCAAGTATAAAGAGAATACCACCTCCAAAGATTGTCATAGAAAAACCTGCGGATAAAAAAGTAAATAAAGAGATTGTAAAGTTAAAAAAATCCAAATCAAATTTAAATTTAAGAACAGTTGCTTATATCAGTAAATATGCTGAGATTTCAATGAAAGAAATGAAAAAGTCTAAAATACCGGCAAGTATTACTTTGGCACAAGGTATTTTAGAGTCAGGAAATGGTATCAGTCAATTGGCTTTGAAATCGAACAATCATTTTGGTGTAAAATGCCATAAAGGTTGGAAGGGGAAATCTGTACGTCATGATGACGATGAAAAACAGGAATGTTTTCGAAAATACAAAGAAGTAGAAACATCTTATAAAGACCATTCAGAGTTTTTAATGACGAGGTCTCGCTACGATTTTCTTTTTAAGTTGAAAAAAGATGACTACAAGGCATGGGCAAAGGGGTTGAAGAAAGCGGGCTATGCAACAGATAAAAAATACCCACAAAAGCTAATTCATTTGATCGAGACTTATAAATTATATAATTATGACAAGCTTGTTTTAAGGAAAAAAATAAAAGATGTGAAACAAGAAAAGTTCGAATCTTATCTTGTGAAAAAAGGAGATACTTTGTATTCCATTTCACGAAAGCATAAAATGACCGTAGCTGAGTTGAAAGCTTTAAATAGCTTGAAAACGAATACAATTAGCATCAAACAAGAATTGAGAGTAAAGTAAAAAAAGGCCCGAAATTCGAGCCTTGTATTCAGGGGAAGTATCAAAGCTGTTAAGCTTTTGTTTTGTTGCCTTTGTGGGCACGTTTTTTTCCTTTCATTTTAGAATGTCCTTGTTTTCTTTTTTGATTGGTCATCATTTTCGCACCTCGTTTTTTGTGCATTTTTGAGCTTATTTTTTGCCATTTTTCAAATTGCTCGTTTTTTAATATGTTTTTTATTTTATTTTGGAATGCAATTTTTTGATCCAATGCATTGTTCATTTTAGCAAATATAGCATCACTAGACATTTCTTTTCTTTGTCCTCTATTTTCTTTTCTAGCTTGCATCATTTTCATCCTTTTGGAAGCAGCTTCCAATAAGATAGGTCTTAATTTTTGCTGTTGAGAAGAGGATAGTCCGAGTGCCAAGGTCATTTTTTTTATGCCAAGTGTTACTTTTTGATCAGGTGTCAATTGAGATTTGTGATGTCCCTTACGTCCTTGTTGTGCTGTGCTAGCGAATACAATTGCAATAACGAATATTGCAGATAAAATGTTTCTTTTCATGGTGTTATGTTTTAGTGTTTTACTTTTAGACCCCTTTGTTTTTGTAAAGTTTAAATGCAAAGAAGTCTTTTAACACTAATTAACAGTGAGAGCGAAAATCAATAACACCGGTTTATTTAAATAAGAAAATGTATAGATTTTCTTAAGGAAAGAAGTTTTGATCTGAAGAAAAGACGGATTGTGTTTATTTAAACAAATTTTTAAGAAGTTTTGAAGCTGCCTTTTTTAAATTATTTTCAGGAGTAGCTGTGCTATCTTTCTTTTGGTTATTTCCCCCTAAAAGTTTGTCAATTAGTTTGTTTTTTTGAGAGCTTACAATTTTAGTAGTAAGGGCAGTCATGACAGCTTTCATGTCTGGTTGTATGATAGGCTTTGTTATAGCTCCTCCAATATTGATTGTGAAAGGAACACTTATTTTATTTTTTTCAGTAGCAGACAAGCCAGATAATAGGCTAGCAACATCGTTTCCTAAATATTTTGCAGGGATGTCTAAAGTAACTTTGTAATCCATTTCATTATCAAATGTATGTGCACCACTCATTGTTATAGGAACACCATCATAAGATGCAATTTTAAAGGGTTTGAATTCTACTCTTCGTTCGGCAAAATTGAATTGTGCTTTTATTTTCTTTAAATCTAATTTCGAAAAGTCTATAAATGACAATTTATCATCAAGTAGATTCATAGCTTTGGATTTCTTCGTATCAACTTCAGTCACTTCTAAATTGGCCAATGCATCTCCTTCTAAGGATTGCGTATCTGGAAAAAAGTCATTGTTTAATAAACCACTTAAATTAAATGAAGTACTCATTTTACCATCAATAATTTGAGCAAAAGGTGCTACAGAAGAAAAGAGTTCTAATGTGTTAAAAGAACTGGCAATATCAAAATTTTTGATATTTAATTTTAAATTAAAATCACTAGGTGTAGGTTGTGTATTTACACCTCCGTCAATGGCAATACTACCTCCTAACATCTTGGCAGTAGTTTTTTCAAAAGTGGCTTTTTGGTCTTTTATTTTAAGAGTTCCTTTTACATCCTTTAAGGTTAAATTGTCATACAATACTGTAGCTGCTTGTATTTGCACCAATGCATCTATTTTTGTCGGTATTTTTAGAGCTTCTTTATTTGCAGCTACTGCTATAGTATCTTTTTCTACTGTTTTGATAGTGTCAGAAGCGCTTAATAGGTCAGCTATGTTTAGATGTTCTGAGCTTACTTTGAAATTTCCTTTTAGATCCTTATCTCCAAAAATGTAGCCATACAAATTGTGAATACTTCCTTTTATAGATAGGTCACTAGTTCCTGTTTTGGCTTTGAAATCTGTCAAAGAAAAATCTTTTGTGTTAAATACTAAATTTGACTGACTGATTGTAATCGGGTTTGGTAACAAATCAGTTGAAGTTGTAAAATCTTTTAGGGATATAGTTCCGCTATTTTTTATTTGTTGGTATTGGTTTTTTTCAATAGCATTTTGATTGAAGGAAGTTTTTAAATTGGCTTTCAGAATACCTTGGAATTTTTGATTCAAGCCAATAGGATATGCTTTCGAAAGATTGGCTAAATTTACAACACCAACAAGCTTGGCTTTGACTGTTGGGTTGCTTGTTAATTTTGTAATTGTACTTGTAGCAGAAAAAATATCTTTATCAATTTGAAAGCCAAATTTTTTAATTTCTATTTTGGTATCGTCAATTTTTCCAGAAGTGTTTTCGATTAATGAATTGATATGGATGTGTTCAACGGATTTAGGAAGGTCTGGGTATTTGAAAGAAGCGTCATTTGTATTTATTAGAATAGAAAATTTTGGAATTTCTGATTGTGTATAAGACCCATGAGCATTTCCTTTTAGATTTAGGGCTCCTTGGGCAGTAATATTTTTGAAATTTGATGAATAAGCTGAAGGGACTAAAGATAAAAGGCTTTTGAATTTGGATTCAGTAGTACTAAAATCAAGGCCCATAGAAAGGCCAGTAGATAAGGATTGTACAAAGCCGTTGAAAGAAATTTCTAAATCGTTAAGAAGTGCTTTGTTTTTTTTGAATGTAACTTTTGTGGTTTCTAAATCAACATCTAATGCAGCATCTAATGAGATTTTTACTTTATTTAAATAGTCTATTTTGTCCAAAGTAACTGTCAATTCATCAATAGAAGAAATAGTTGATAAAAGCATATTATTACTAGAGAATTGCCCATTTCCTTGATGGTTGAAGTTTTTAACTGCAACTTTCATTTTACTTTTTTTATCAATATAATTGAAGTCAACCCTATTAAAGCTATAGCTTTCAATTTCTAAAGAAAAGTTAGAACTTGTGTTGGAGTTGGTTTCTTTGGCCTCTTTTTGAGTTGTTTTTTTTGCAATGTCATAATTCGATATTCCATTACTATCAGTTATGATTTGCAAGAGAGCTTTGTCAACAGAAAAATTCTTAATTTTAGGTTTGTTGGAAATTAAATCAGTGATAGCAGTATTTAATTGAATTTTTTCTGCAAAAAATAAAGTATCACCTTCAAAAGGTGCTTCTGAGGTAATTAAAAAATCAGAAAGAGTAACTGCCGCACTTGGGAATTGTTTTAAAAAACTAATAGATAAATCATCAAAAGATACAGTTGCATTTATAGCGTTATTCACTTCTTGTGTAACAATTTCTGTAATCTGTTTTTTGAAAAGTAAAGGAATGCTAATAAAAATAAGTACAATTATTAAAAAAGTGATTGCTATTATTTTGCTGATTTTTTTCATTTTCGTTTTTTTTTAATAAAGAAGTTTTCTTGACTTTATATGAATTACAAATTTAACACTATTGTGACAAGCATCTAGGTTACTTAATAATTAAAAAATAGTTTGAATTATTATAGCAGTCAAAACTTATCAAAACAAAAATACAATCTATTCGATTATTTTCTAATTTGAGATTGTTAAATGTGCACTAAATATATAGTTTAAAGTCAAAAAAAACCCACTCTACGAATAGAGTGGGAAAATTGCTATGAAAAAGAAATTGGTGCATAACACCAACTGACTGCAAATATAGGAAAAAATTAAGTTAGTAAAACTATTAAATGCATTAAATATATCATTTTAAATCAAAAAAAAACCCACTCTACGAATAGAGTGGGAAAATTGCTATGAAAAAGAAATTGGTGCATAACACCAACTGGTACAAATATAAGAAAAAATTAAAGTTGTAAAACTATTTTTTTATTATTTTTCACTTTTTTTTAAATTTATAAACGTATGTTTATCAAATATCGATTATTGTGAATGGTGTGTTTTTGTCGGTGTATGGTCGTTTTTTGAGGGTTAATGGGTTGCGAAGGAGGTGGTTGTCTTTTTGTGTTTATAGGCTTGGAATCATGATTTTTGTAGAGAAAAGAACTTTAGCTACACTCTTTTTTTTCTGTTTTTTTAGCTTGATTTATGAGGTTTTACACGCTTTTGATTCGGTTAGAATCGTAATTTGAGTCAATCCAAGCTTTGATATGGATTATTTGGTCTTATTGGATATTTTTTCTTTCAATCGAAAGACTATTTTAATTGGTTAAGAGGAATTAGTTTTTGTGTTTTTATGATATCAAGAGCCGTTTTGAGTGATTGAAAAATGCTTTGGGATGGAGGTTTGTGATTTCTGTGATATAAAGTATTAGACCGATTGAATTTTAAATGTGCATTTTAATTGATTAGTGGTGTTACCCATATAGATAGTGTAGAACGATACTATTTATTTGATAAGTACGATTAAATAAATAGATAAGAGAGGCTTTTTTAAGAGTACTAATATTGTAAAATAAAAATAGGTTGCCTATTTGGCAACCTATTAGATTATATATTTGTTATACCGATTGTAAGAATGGTTTAAACCAGCTCTACAAACAATCCTTCTTCTGTTTTATTTACAGATGCCAAATTGTTTTTGGTCAATCCTTTGATCGTTTTATCCCATTTTTTGTTAGACAAACCTGATTGTGTTTTTAAATCAGCCAAAGCAATTTTTTCTGATTTTTCAATCAAGGCTAACAATGCTTTTTCTTCTTCGTTCAATTCTACGGCAGGAGCAACTTTTTCAGGTCTCATTTGAGGAAAGAACAATACTTCTTGTATAGAACTGTTGTTCGTCATTAGCATCACCAAACGGTCTATTCCAATTCCAATACCAGAAGTAGGAGGCATACCATATTCTAGCGATCTAATAAAATCTTGATCTATAAACATAGCCTCATCATCTCCTTTTTCAGATAATTTTAA
>Ga0105356_10002902_pt1 | contig 16977 bp, 18 predicted proteins | sample GOMGulsemesocosm_3_FD_83502 | JGI IMG/M metagenome (GOLD analysis project Ga0105356, IMG submission 83502) | Methane-oxidizing microbial communities from mesocosms in the Gulf of Mexico - GOM9D Gulf of Mexico | ecosystem: Environmental > Aquatic > Marine > Cold seeps | place: Gulf of Mexico...
ACCATTGGTTTATTGGTGTTCCAAAAACCCTTCGGGTTTATGCCATTTTTGGGTCTGGTTTCCCTCGCCGGTATTGTTATCAACAATGCCATTGTACTGTTGGATCGTATCGCCTTTGAAAACCTACAGGTAAAAAGATCTATTGAAGACTCCATTATAATTGCCTGTTTGCAAAGATTTCGACCAATCCTGTTGGCGACTTTCACCACGGTTTTAGGCTTGTTACCTCTTTATCTCAGTGGCGGTGCCATGTGGGAAGGAATGGCCATCAGCATCATGTTTGGTTTGCTCTTTGGTACGCTTATAACTCTAATCTTGATTCCCTGCATGTACAGCGTCTTGTATAAAGTCAGTTATGAAAACTATGAGTTTGATAGATCACACGATGGCGGATGAATAGATCACTCAGTTGAACAGGTCATCTAGAGGTGCGTCGGGATTGAATTCTATAGCACTTGGAACGCGGGGATAGACTGTTCGTATCTTGTGTTCATGCTGTAACCGTCGACCAGCTAGTCACGGTAACAGGAGATCGGCTTGCAGTTGATGGGAAACTAAGAGGCGTCAATGCCTATTGCGCTAGAAACAGCTATTCGCAGGTTTGTGGTCTGCTGACAACATTGAGGCACCAGCCCTGCCATTTCGTGATTCAATGAGAACCGCTAGCGAGGTAAATAGACTGAGCTCGACATTAACTCTGCTCCCGGCTTCTGGTAAACTGATTGTTATGGATGTCTCTTATATACTCAATGATTTAAACGATGCCCAGCGCGAAGCTGTTGCGGCACCTCCCGGTAATTTGCTGATTTTGGCGGGAGCCGGCAGCGGCAAGACACGGGTGCTGGTGCATCGTATCGCCTGGCTGATTCAGGCCGAGGGTGCCTCGCCCAACAGCATACTGTCGGTGACCTTTACCAACAAGGCAGCACGGGAGATGCGTTCGCGCATCGACGAGTTACTCGGTACCGCTAGTGGCGGCATGGGCAATCCTCGGGGCATGTGGGTGGGCACTTTTCATGGTATTGCCCACCGGCTATTGAAGGCGCACTGGGACGCGGTGGGCCTGCCGCAAAACTTCCAAATTCTCGACGGCGACGATCAGCTGCGAATTCTCAAACGCATCCACCGTGAGTTGGATCTGGACGACAGTCGCTGGCCTCCGCGTCAGTCGCAGTGGTTTATCAACGGCCAAAAAGACGAGGGCCGCCGCGTTGCCCATATCGAAGACTTCGGCCGCGATCTTAATCACACCACTATGTTACAGGTGTACCGGGCCTACGAACAGGCCTGTGAACGTCAGGGGGTGGTGGATTTTGCAGAGCTGCTGCTGCGGGCCCACGAGCTGTGGTTGAAAAACCCCGCCATACTCAAACACTACCAAGAACGTTTTAGCCATATCCTGGTAGACGAATTTCAAGACACCAATACTATTCAATACGCCTGGCTGCGGGTATTGTCTGGGCAAAAGCTATCGGTTGTGGCCGTTGGCGACGACGATCAGTCTATTTACGGCTGGCGCGGCGCCAAGATCGAAAATATACAGCAGTACTCACAAGACTTCCCCCTAACCAAAATTATTAAGTTGGAGCAAAACTACCGCTCCACTGCCACTATCTTGCAGGCAGCCAACGCGGTGATCGAGCACAATCAGGGACGTCTCGGCAAGGAGCTGTGGACCGACGGTCAAGAGGGCGAGCCAATCGCACTATATGCCGGCTTTAACGAACAGGACGAGGCCCGTTTTGTGGTCGAGCGCATCGAAGAGTGGTTTAAAGACGGTAATAATCGTAGTGACAGCGCGATTTTATACCGCTCCAATGCCCAGTCTCGGGTGTTGGAGGAGGCGCTGATCCGCATTGGCATGCCCTACCGCATCTACGGCGGTCAGCGTTTTTATGACCGTCTGGAAATCAAAAATGCCCTGGCCTATATGCGCTTGATCAATAACCGCGACGACAATACTGCGGTGGAGCGGGTGATCAATACGCCCACCCGGGGCATTGGCAATAAAACTATAGAAACCCTGCGCAACTACGCCCGGGAGCACGAGCTGTCTCTGTGGCAGGCGGGCAAGAAAATTATTGAGCAGAAGTTGCTGCCGGCCCGGGCCGCCAATGCACTGTTACAGTTTCTCGAGTTGATCGACGGCCTCGATAACGACACCGATGAGCTGACCCTGCATGAGCTCTGCGACCATGTGGTCAGCAGTTCAGGATTGCTGGAGTTTCACAAGAAAGAAAAAGGTGAAAAAGGCCAGGCGCGGGTCGAGAACCTCGAGGAATTGGTAGTTGCCGCCCGCCAATTTAACGCCGAAGACCCAGAGATTTCACCACTGCAGGAGTTTCTCGACAGCGCAGCGCTGGATGCCGGTGAACAGCAGGCCGAGGAGTTTGAAGACTCGGTGCAGTTGATGACCCTGCACTCAGCCAAGGGGCTGGAGTTTCCATTGGTATTTCTGGTGGGTATGGAAGAAAACTTGTTTCCGCACAAGATGTCGATGGAAGAATCCGGTCGGTTAGAGGAGGAGCGGCGGCTGTGTTATGTCGGTATTACCCGGGCTATGCAGCAGCTCTATATTACCTACGCTGAATCTCGGCGCATGTACGGCGATATCAGCCAAAATTCACCGTCGCGCTTTATTCGGGAAATTCCCAAAGAACTGGTGCGCGAAGTTAGGCTCAATACCAGTATTACCCGGCCCGCTACCTACGCCGGCCCCGATTTTAGCGAAGGTTACGCGATCCCGGAAACCGGTATTAGTCTGGGACAGCAGGTATTCCACAGTATTTTTGGGGTCGGCACGGTGCTGAATTTTGAGGGCCGCGGAGCCTCTGCCCGAATACAAGTGAACTTTGAAGACGAGGGCAGTAAGTGGTTGGTATTGCAGTACGCTAATTTGGAAATGGTTGGATAACAGTACTGTCGGTTTGTTATTAACAACAGCGTTGCTGCTTGCGCGGCAACTGCATTGACAGTTACATCAACAACAATAATACAAACACCACTGGATCAGTTATGAGTGCCAAGACCAATTATTACCCTGCTATTATCTTGCTGTTAGTCGCCTCGCTGGTGACAGTGAGCTGGCTTTATGTGATCGATAGGAATGTCGAGCTGGTCGCTGAACAGGCCAAAGGCGAGACAGTCACCGCCCAGGGCGGTGCATCGGAGCAGCATTTCGAATGGAAAATGGTCACCTCTTGGCCGAAAAACTTTCCCGGCCTGGGCACGGCGCCGGAGACATTTGCCGACGCGGTAGCGCGACTTAGCGCCGGTCGGCTGCAGGTTCACGTATACGGAGCCGGCGAAATTGTACCCGCGATGGAAGTATTTAGCGCGGTGTCTCAGGGCACCGTCGAGATGGGTCACAGCGGGGCCTATTATTGGAAAGGTAAAATTCCCTCCTCACCGTTTTTTACCACTGTGCCCTTTGGCCTCACCGCCCAGGAACAAAATGGCTGGCTTTATTACGGTGGTGGTCTGGAATTATGGCGGGAGGCCTATGAGCCCTTTAATTTGATACCCTTTGCCGGCGGCAATACCGGGGTACAGATGGCGGGTTGGTTTAACAAAGAAATTAACTCAGTAGCAGACATGAAGGGTCTGAAGATGCGCATACCCGGCCTCGGTGGCGAAGTGTTGAGCCGGGTCGGCGGCACCGCGGTCACCCTGCCCGGGGGCGAGTTATACACTTCACTGCAAACCGGTGTTATCGATGCCACCGAGTGGGTGGCGCCCTGGAACGACATGGCTTTGGGCCTGCACGAAGTGGCCAAGTACTACTACTACCCCGGTTGGCACGAGCCCGGCCCCAGTCTGGAGATTGTGGTCAACAAACAGGCCTTCGAGACGCTGCCTAAAGATTTGCAGGCAATCGTAGAAGTAGCCGCCCGCTATGCCAATGCCGATATGCTGGACCAGTATACTGCCCGCAACAATGCCTCGCTGGTGGCGCTGGAAGGCAATCCTGATATCAGTATTAGAAAACTACCTGACGATGTTATTCGCGCGCTCAAGAATGCCTCGGAGGAATACTTGTTGGAGTTGGCGGCTGAAGATGAATTGACTGGCAAGGTCTATAAGTCATGGAAAGCCTATGCCGACGGCATCAGAAACTACCATCACCTATCGGAACAGGCCTATATTAACGCCAGAGATCTATAGTATTGATGGTAGCGGGCCGATAGCGCTAAGGGCTGCTAGCCGATGTTGTCGTGCCCCGGTATGGTCTTTGAGCGGCCATTGTTATCCAACGCCACTACCACAAACTCCCCTTCGGTGACCTTCACCGGCTCGCCACTCACCTTGTGGGCGATCCACACTTCTACATTGATGTGGATCGAACTGCGACCCACCTCGACAATATCGGTATAACAACTAACCGCTGCACCAATATGCACCGGAGTCATAAAGGCCATATTGTGAATGGCCACGGTGGCTACACGCCCCTTGGCAATAGGGGTGGCGGCCACTGCAGTGGCCAAATCCATCTGTGATACCAGCCAGCCGCTGAATATATCGCCGCTGCCATTGGTATCGCCGGGCAGGGCGACAATCTTTAGCGACAGCTCGCCAACCGGGGTGGGTTCTTTATCAAAGTCGATATCGTTCATGGTGTGTCCAAATTAAGAGGCCTAACGGTAGTAGTTTTGCTACTGTTTGTTGCATCGCACCATTAAATGCTAATAATGCGCCAGATGCTACCGTTAATTGTTTGTGGTGGCGGCAATTGGATTATTTTAGTAGCGCCGGTAAGGTGGTTACCAGACCTGGCCATAGCGCGATCATTGTCAGCAGTAGCAGTTGGATCGCGATAAAGGGTAAAACGCCCCGGTAGATATCGCTGGTCTTCACCGTTGTCGGTGCTACCCCGCGCAGATAGAACAGGGCAAAACCAAAGGGCGGGGTTAAAAATGAAGTCTGTAAGTTAATGGCAATCATTATGCCCAGCCAAATGGGGTCGATACCCATCATTAGCAAAATGGGGCCGACGATGGGTACCACCACAAAGGTGATTTCAATAAAGTCGAGAATAAAACCGAGTAGAAAAATAACCAACATCACCACGGCGGTGGCGCCTATCACTCCTCCGGGCATCTGTTCAAACAGGCGTTGAATCAGCTCTTCGCCGCCAAAGCCGCGAAACACTAAGGAAAAAACCGCAGCGCCAATCAGAATCATAAACACCATGCTGGTCACTTCCAGAGTCTGCCGGCCGACGTCACGCAGCCGCGGCAGATCCAACTCGCCCTTGAGCAGGGCCAGTGCCGTGGCGCCAAAGGCGCCGACGCCGGCGGCCTCGGTAGGGGTGGCGGCGCCGATTAGAATCGATCCCAGCACCGCGACAATTAACACAATCACTGGCGCGATCCCCGCTAACAGTGCCACTGCTGAAGGCCTGTTGTCGACTTCGTCGGCACTGGGCAGGGGCGCGGTTTCAGGATTGAGGCGAGTGTAAATCAACAGATAGACGATATAGAGTGCAACCAGTAGCAGCCCCGGCACCAGCGCACCCATAAACAGGTCGCCCACTGATACTGTTTTAGGGTTGAACACGCCCATATTGAGCTGCGCCTGCTGATAGGCGGAGGACAAAATATCGCCTAGCAATACCAGCGCGATGGAGGGGGGAATAATTTGGCCAAGAGTACCGGTGGCGCAGATGGTGCCTGTGGCCAATGCTGGGCTGTAACCCCGACTGAGCATGGTTGGCAGTGACATTAGCCCCATGGTAACCACGGTGGCGCCGACTATGCCGGTGCTGGCAGCCAACAACATGCCGACAATCACCACCGATATGGCCAGTCCGCCGCGCTGTTGGCCAAACATAGCCGCCATATTTTCCAGCAGCTGCTCCGCCAGACGCGACTTTTCCAGCATTACTCCCATCATCACAAACAGCGGTACCGCCATCAGTGAGATATTATTGATGGTGCCAAACAGTCTATTGGGTAGGGCGCTGAGAAAGGCTGAGTCAAATACCCCGCCGACAATACCGGCGCCAGCAAAAATGAGTGCAGTGCCGGCCAGACTAAAGGCCACGGGATAACCGAGCATCAGTACCAGGCAGACCGCGGCGAACATAATAAGGGGAATGTATTCAACCATGGTCGCTGTCGTCTTGTGTGGTAAGTACCAGTGCGTTGCGCAAAATTTCTGCTGTGGCTTGCAGGCCCAAGTTAATCGCCATTAGCGGAATAAGGGTTTTTAGTAAAAATACCGCGGGTATACCCCCGGGCTCCGGCGACACCTCGCGGATTTGCCAGGACTGGGCGACAAATTCCACACTGATCAGCCCGATATAGGCGCATAGCGGCAGCAAAAATACGATGCCGCCGAGGCTGTTAATCCAGGCCTGTCCGCGGGGGGAATAATTGCGGTAAAAAATATCGACCCTGACATGACCACCGCGTTTGAGTGTATAGGCCGCCCCCAACATAAAGGCGCTACCGTGTAAGTAGACCACCAGCTCCTGCAGGCCCACCGAGCCGATTTGAAACACGTAGCGCAGTACCACTATCAAGCTTACCAACAGCATCATAATCAAGCTGAGCCACAGAATTAACCGGCCACTGTGTTCGGTAATAGCGTCTATCGAATGGATTATGGTGCGAATCGTGGTCATGGCTTATTGTCAGTGTTGGCGTTGTTAAAACGATCAGTAATGGCGCCAGTAAAGTGGTCAGTATAGGAGCGCATAGTATTATTTTTGCGGCATTATAGCCGAGCCCAGCCACTGGCGCACGAATGCTTTCAAAGCACGGCCAAAATAATGCATAATTGCACTGCTGGGTCTGTATCTTGTATGGGCTCGGTAGGGAAGTTTAGCGGCCTCGAACCAGCCGCCGGTAAAGTCGTTCGAAGGCACAAGGTCGGTTAATCTAGCTCTCGAATACCCAAAGCGTTCTAATCTATTTCTTAAAAGAGCAAGACAACATGAAACATCGAATTTTTATCGCTACTCGCATCGCAGTGTTGTTGCTGTTAACCCTATTGGTTGCCTGTAACAGTAAATGGAAAGATATGCCCGACGACATACTCGCTGAAAAGTCCTCCAGCTGCTATGAGGACGACAATCTGTCCTCCGCCATGATCCAGATCTGCAAAAATTACGAAAAAGAGTGCCAGCGACGCCGAGAAAACGGCATTAATGTGTGTTAAAACACCTAGGCAACAGCGCGGGCACTGCGCTCGGTAAACACTCCCATGAGTACTATCCATGACTACAACTGATACAACATCTGCCGCTGGTCTTATTGGCGGCGAGCAGAGCATTGAATTGCTCGCCGGCCAGCACCCCAATGGCGAACACATTGTCGAGCGAGTATTGGTTTCTGTCGAAGCCAGTTCCAGTGGTACTCAGACCAGCTATCGGCTGTTGAAATCGCCACTGTTTGTGCGCGGCATCGCCCGGGCCGATATTATCGCCAAGATGAGTGAACCCAAAGGTGCCTTTACGGTACTGCAAAACGGCGGTAACCTGTGTATCCGTGTATTTTGCAAAAGCAATATAGATGCGCTGGAACAATCACTGACCCCCGCTCTGGAAAAGTTGGACGGCGACTTGGATATCAAAGAGCCCGGGGCACTGGTGTACAGTATTCACGTCAGCAGCGGCTTTACCGCGATCGAAAAAATACTGAACGATAAAGTTCAGGCGCACAGTGAAGCGGCGTGGTTTTACGGCAATGTTTACGACCCCGCCAGCGGCGAGCCTCTCAACTGGTGGCAGTCAATATTGGCACCGGAATAATTGCCACCGGAATAATTGCCAAAATAGTTGCCACCACACGGTCTGACTTTCATTCTGAGCACCCACTATGTTACTGATTATTTCACCCGCCAAGACTCTGGACTTCGAAACCCCGCCGCGATCGAAGCTGACATCCATCCCGGACTTTTTACCTCGTAGCAGCGTATTGATTGACGAGTTGCGGGGCCTGTCCCCCGCAAACCTCTCCGACTTGATGAGTATTAGTGAAAAGTTGGGAGAGCTTAACTGCGAGCGCTTTTTGAACTGGCACACCCCCTTTGACAGCGATAATGCCAAACAGGCGCTGCTGGCTTTTAAGGGTGATGTTTATACTGGGCTCGATGCTGACAGCCTGAGCGCCAAAGATTTCCGTTTCGCCCAGAAGCATTTGCGCATATTGTCGGGTCTGTACGGATTACTGCGGCCGATGGATCTTATTCAGGCCTATCGGCTGGAGATGGGTACTAAGTTCAACAATAGCGGCGGTGCCAATTTGTATCAATTTTGGGGTGACACAGTGACTGAGGCGATCAATGTGCAGTTGGCCGAGACTCGATCCAAGGTGCTGGTTAATCTCGCCTCCAACGAATATTACAAGGTGGTTAACAAGAAACTGCTGGCCGCCGATGTGGTTACCCCGGTGTTTAAAGACCTGAAAAACGACAAGTACAAGATCATCAGCTTCTACGCTAAAAAAGCCCGGGGCATGATGAGTGCCTATGTAATCAAAAATCAGCTGAAAAATGTTGAGCAGCTCAAACAGTTTGATGGCGGTGGTTATCGCTACTGCGCCGACCAGTCTACGGCTAGGGATTGGGTTTTTACCCGGGATCAGGCGCCGGTCTAATAGCACAGTCGCCCAGAGCTCGACTAAGTAGGCTCGGTGGGTAGGTTCGATAGGCCAATACAGTAAAGCGAGGAGAACAGCGCGGTGAGTAGCCTAAAATTTTTAGTGGTCGACGACGCCACCTTTATTCGCGATCTGCTGAAGAAAAACCTGCGTGATCATTTTCCTGGGGTGACTATTATTGATGCCCCCAGTGCAAAAAAAGCCCAGGTATTGCTGAAGACTAACCGCGTTGATCTTATTTTGTGTGATTGGGAAATGCCGGAGATGACTGGTGAGGAATTTCTGCACTGGATTCGGGCCAGTGAGGAATACGCCGAGATCCCCTTTATTATGGTCACCAGTCGCGGCGAGCGAGACTTTATTGTTAAGGCGGTGCAAGCGGGGGTTAGCGACTACCTAGGCAAACCTTTCAAACCTGAGTCCCTAGTCAGCAAGGTGAACAAGGCGTTAAAAAAAGTCGGCAAAGAGGCGAAAACTAATGCCCCCAGCGTTGCCAGTGGCCTAGGTGGCGCTAGTCTCGAAGTATTAACTGGCAGCGCCGAAATTCCAGCCGCTGCCAGAGCTCAAAGTAATAAGGTTTCGCTACCAAACCAATCCGCGTCGCTGCTGACTGGGGCCCCGGCCGCTCCCGGGCCCCGGCCATCGACAGCGCAGGCGGCTAACAAAGCTAAATCGAGCAGCCGAGCCAAGGGTCAGGCACAGTTGAACTTTGCCAGTTTTAATGCCACCTGCGTTGTTAGCGATATTAGTTTGCAGCTTTTAACCGGGGCGATAAAGCGAGAAGACAATGTGCCATCCATATTGGAGTCGGTGGTTATTTCCATCGTGCAAAACGACGGCGAGGATGTAGCCCGGCTCAACGGCTATGTGCACAGTATTCAGGCCGCGGAGAACCGTATCGACGCGGGAGTGCTAAAAGTACAAATTCGCTTTGTCGACGATGACCCGGTCAAGCTGGATCAGCTGTCACGCTACATCGCCAAGTTGCAAAGCCGATGAGCGAGTTGCCTTTTTCTCAGGCCTGCGAAAACAATAAAGCGGTGATTGCTGACTATCTACTGCGCTATTTTGCCGAGGTAGATTATGTATTAGAGGTAGGCAGTGGCACCGGTCAGCATGCGGTCCACTTTTCATCGTTACTGCCCCATGTGCGCTGGCAACCGGCGGATCGAGAGCCTTACTTAGCCGGTATTAGGCAGTGGGTAACGCACTGTGACCGCGACAATTTACTAGCGCCACTAGTGCTAGACGTTAACAAACCCTGGCCGGTGGCGGCTAGCCCGGCGATTTTTTCCGCCAATACCGTACATATTATGGCTTGGGCTGAGGTCGAGAGCTTTTTTGCCAGTGTTGGCTCGGTGCTCGATTCCGGCGGCGTATTTTGCCTGTACGGGCCTTTCAACTACGGCGGCGACTACAGCAGTGACAGTAATGCCCGCTTTGATCAATGGCTGAGACAACGCGATCCGCTCAGCGGTATTCGCGATATTGAGGCTATCGAAATGCTGGCGATAAAAGCCGGTCTGCAACGGGTCGATGATCAAGCTATGCCCGCCAATAACCGCCTGCTGCGCTGGCATAAAAACTAACAACCCCTGTTAACGAGGCCCCTGGCCCGGAGATTACTATGACAGATCAGTCCTTTGGTTACCGTACAACGGCGCTGCAGGCAGTAGCCGGTATCGATTTGAGCGGCCGCAATACGGTGGTCACCGGCTCCTATTCAGGAGTCGGCTTGGAAACAGTGAGAGCTTTGGCGAGCGCCGGGGCCACTGTCACCATCGCCTGTCGGGATTTGCAGAAGGCGCAGAACACCGCCGCGGAACTCAACAGCGAATGCGGACAACAACGGGTAATCGCGGCCCAGTTGGACTTAGGTTCTCTGGCCAGTATTAAGGCCTTTACTGAGCACTATTTGAGTGAGCACAACACCTTAGAGCTGCTAATTAACAACGGTGCCATTATGGCCTGTCCCTATGAGCTGACCGTCGACGGTTTTGAGTCGCAGTTTGGGGTCAATTACATCGGTCATTTTGCCCTCACTCGCCAGTTGTTGCCGGCGTTGATCGCCGCGCAAAGTGCGCGGGTGGTATGCCTGAGTTCCACCGGCCACTTTCTCAGCCCCGTGGTGTTTGAGGATATTGGCTTTGAACAGCGGGACTATGATCCCTGGCAGTCTTACGGCCAGTCCAAGACCGCCTGCTCGCTGCTGGCGGTGGCGTTGCAAGATCGCTATAAGCAACAGGGTATCGAGGCCTTTGCCGTGCACCCCGGAGGTATTATGACCACGCTGCAACGGCATATGAGCAAAGAGGATATCACTAGCCGCGGCTGGGTGAATGAAGAAGGTCAGGTGAATGAGGCTTTTAAGAGTGTACAAGAAGGCGCATCGACTTCGGTGTGGGCTGCGACCGCGGCGCAGTTGACGGGCCGCGGTGGCCGCTATCTAGAGGACTGTGGTGAAGCGGTGGTGCACAGCTCGCTACCTGCATCGCGCAACGGAGTGATGGATTATGCGGTAGATGTGGCGCAGGCCAACCAGTTGTGGGACCTCAGTGAGCAGTGGCTAGACCAGCGTAGCTGAGCCCAACCCTACGACTGCCTGTTGTGCGCTCAGCCTTTCTTAAACGGTAAATAGGTTTTAGCGTCGTCGATATAGGCGTTATTGCCCTCGGCCTCTCGGGCGATAAAATCGTCTATTGCTGCGGCAAACTGTTGATCCTTAATCCAGTGGTTGGACCAGATCGGTGTGGGGGTGAAGCCGCGTTGTATCTTGTGTTCACCCTGGGCCCCGGCGTCAAATTTAGACAGTCCGCGCTCAATGCAAAATTCGATGCCCTGGTAGTAGCAGGCCTCGAAATGCAGCATTTCAAACTCTTCGGTGCAGCCCCAGTAGCGGCCATACAGTGTGCTAGAGCTATAGAAATAGAGGGCGCCGGCGACGTACTGCTGGTTGTGACTAGCCATCACCAACATCACTTGATCGCCCATGGCGGCACTGAGTTGATCAAAAAATGCCCGGGTTAAATAGCCGCCATGGCCGCTGCGCTTGGCGTAAGTGAGCTGATAAAAACGGAAAAACACATCCCACAATTCGCCGGTCAACTGGTCGCCGCTGAGTCGCTCAACAGTGATGGCCTGCTCGCCAATACGGCGCCGCTCCTTTTTTAGGTTCTTGCGCTTGCGTGAAGCAAAGCTGTTTAGAAAGTCATCGAAGTCGCTGTAGTTGTCGTTATACCAGTGAAACTGCGAGCTGGTGCGCTGGGTCAGGGCCTGTTGGCCCCAGCGCTCGGCTTCGGATTGCTGCGGCGCCAATATATGTACCGATGATGCCTGTAATTGCTGCGCCCGCTGGCGCAGCGCCGCTGCCACCAATACGTCTAGCTGGTCCCGATCGATATGTGTCATAGCTGATAGCCGCGGGCCGGTGGCGGGGGTGAAGGGGATGGCGCTGACCAGCTTGGGGTAATAGTCTAATCCGTAACGCTGATAGGCACTGGCCCAGGACCAGTCGAAAATGTACTCGCCGTAGGAGTGGCTTTTTAAATACAGTGGCATCACCGCCACTGGTTGTTGGGCTTCCATAACCACCAGATGCTGCGGCTGCCAGCCGGAATCACTGCAGGCGCTTTTGCTGCGCTCCATGGCGGCGAGAAAGGCGTGACGCATAAAAGGGTAGTCACTGTTGACCACGCCATTCCAGTGTTCGGCGCTAATAGCGTCAATCGAGTCGAGAAATACACAGTTCATGGAGTTGTCACTTTACCGCCGGAGGATGTTGCTGCATTGACGCTGGTTATTATTGCGCGCGATCATAGCGCTACTTTCTAGTGCTACATTCTAGTGCTTATTCTACCGAGATAACAGGCGCGTAGACGACAACTCGTGGCAGCCTAACCGTGCCTCGCTGTTGTGTGTAGGCATTGGTCTGGTTCGTTGCAATAGGCTAATATGCCGCTACAGCCCAATTATTAAACCTCTAACTGAGCGACGAGAAGATCATGGCAAGTGCAGGACTACTGGCATTATTAGACGACATAGCAATGCTGTTGGACGATGTGGCGTTGCTCAGCAAGGTGGCGGCGAAGAAAACCGCCGGCGTACTGGGGGACGACCTAGCGCTTAACGCCGAACAGGTATCGGGTATTCGCGCCGAGCGCGAGTTGCCGGTAGTGTGGGCGGTGGCCAAGGGTTCAGCCAAAAACAAGCTGATACTGGTGCCCGCGGCGCTATTGTTAAGTGCCTTCCTGCCGATGTTGATCACCCCGTTGTTAATGCTGGGAGGGGCTTACTTATGCTACGAGGGTTTCGAGAAAATAGCGCATAAACTGCTGTCTTCGGGAGACGACGACAGCGCCGAACATCGGCAGAAGCTGGAGCTACTGGCGGCGGGACAGGATTTAAAGGCCTTTGAGCAGAGTAAAATTAAAGGTGCGATTCGCACCGACTTTATCCTGTCTGCAGAAATCGTGGTGATTGCCTTGGGTACCGTGCAGGGCAGTCCCTTCGCCACTCAGGTGATGGTGGTATCGCTAATCGCGGCGGTGATTACCATCGGTGTCTACGGTCTGGTGGCGGGTATAGTCAAGCTCGACGACGCCGGCCTGTATTTATTGCAGCGCGAAGACAGTGCACTGAGTCAGTGGTTTGGCGGGGCCATATTGGCCTTTTGTCCCTACTTGATGAAAACCTTGTCGGTAGTGGGAACTGCGGCTATGTTTTTAGTCGGCGGCGGTATTTTATTGCACGGCACTCCCGGCTCGCATCATCTGCTAGAGAGCTTAATGCAGCAATTACCGGCGCTGGAGTCGGTGCCGGAGTTTATTGTTAACAACGGCGTTAATGCTGTTGTTGGCTTGGCCGCTGGTGCGGTATTGGTTATTGTGGTCACGGTTCTGACTAAGCTGAGAGCCAAGGTTGCGCACTGAATGAGCGCTCTTTATGTCTCTGATCCGCGACCGCGACCGTGTTAGTGTTGATTGTAGACCGTAAATCCCTCAGCTATGTGAAGCGCTAAGGTTTCAAATAGGTGGTCCCCATGCTCTTCGATTTCCTTAACGACATACTCTTGTTATGACAATTCCTCCTTGTCGGCGCTTTCGGCAACTTCTTTTTCTGACTCCGCAAATGGTATCTATTTCATCCAAATATTGGAAAAACTGATTGCATATTTAGGCCAGCTCAGAGACGAAATTGTCGCTGCGATTGGCTTTGTGATCTTGGGATTTTAACGCCAGACCGCCGGGTCGAAGCACGCCGGCCCAGTGCAGCGTTCATAGAGCGTTTTGCTAAGCATTGTTTATTTTTAACTGTAGTACCATTGGCTGCACAACTAACAGCGATCCTTCTCTTAAAGGCTCAGGGCCGCCGCTGGGAGAAAATCCAGAAGATGTGTATAAGTCAACAGCTTCCATGTTAGTGATAGTTACCGCTAATGATAAGGTGCTTAAGTTATTTTTTTTTGCCCATAGTTCTATTTGGCTCAGTAATGCGCGCGCAATGCCATGTCCTCTACAATCTGGGGAAACCCACATTTGATAAACATGAGCACAGTCAGGCTCAAAAGCATGCACTACGCCACTGGCTAGACCTACTGGAGCGCCATCAATTTCCGCAAAAAGTGGAAGAACATGAAGTGGCTCCGAAACTCGATTAATACGAGATTTCCATTCCTCCTCGGTAAAGGTTTCTTCTCGCTCAAATGTGGAGCCAAAGGAATCTGGCGAATCTTGTAACGATGCAAGACGAAGGGACTTGTAAATTTCCCACTCACTTTGCATCAATACCTTTATCTTGATATTACTCATTTACTGTCCATAACGCCGGCGAGATACCAGCGTCGTATTTCTTGTTATGCATGAGTGTCGTCATGATTTTTCAGTTGACGTTGACGCAGTACAAGGTACAGTGCAAAGCCAACCGCAACGCCAGGAACAAGACCTAGCAACAAGCAAACCCAGCCATGGCTAATAGAATACTTTACCGCCTCATATCGAACCCAGAGCGCAAGAATAACCCAGCAAAAAATGACATCAGTGGAGTATCCGCTGGCGTAGGGATTCACAAATCCAGCAGCAAAGGCCCCCAAAACATCGAAGTTTTCAGATAGCGGTGGAAGTACTAAGAAAAGGAATACAAAGGTAAAGAGAATCGCGATGGAAATATTGACTAACTTGAAAGTACTCTCTTTCATACCTACCAACCTCCTTAAGGACTATGTATAACGCTTAGAGTGTGATGCTAGTGAAGCAAAGCGATTCACGTCGCGCTTGATTACCTCGTTAGGGCCTCGTGCTTTGCCAACAAACATGCCGATCAATATACCAACGGAACCGGCAAAGGTTGCCCGTTTAGGGGGCGCTACTGAAACTGATAGTGACAAAAAATACCGGCAAAAATAACGGCACCCACCCACTGGTTGTGTAAGAAGGCCTTAAAACACTGGTCTCGTTGGCGTCGGCGAATCAATTTTTGCTGATAGATAAACAGCCCCGCCGCCAACACTACTGCCCCGTAGTAGAACGTGCCCAGTTGAAACAGCGGCGCCAGCAGCACCAACAATACGATAACTGCACACTGAATAAGCGCTGTGATTACACGATCCCTGCGACCGAAGAGGATGGCGGTGGATTTCATGCCGATGTTGATGTCGTCGTCTCGGTCGACCATGGCATAGAAAGTGTCGTAGGCCGTGGTCCACAGTAATACTGCGGCGTACAGCAGCCACAGCGCCGGTGGTAGTTCATTGCTCTGGGCGGCGAAGGCCATCGGAATACTCCAAGCAAAAGCCGCCCCCAATACCAGCTGCGGAAAATGGGTATAGCGTTTCATAAAGGGATAACAGCCCGCAAGCAACACCGCTACCACCGACAGTAATAGGGTTTTACCATTGGTAAAAAGCACTAAAATAAAGGCCAGTAGGCACAGCAGTAAACAAAAATACAGTGCATCCTTGGCTGCGATACGACCCGCTGCCAGCGGTCTGTCGACGGTGCGTTTAACTTGTCCGTCGATATTGCGGTCGGCGTAGTCGTTGATAACACAACCGGCACTGCGCATTAGGAAGGTGCCGGTAACGAAGATCAGCAATAGTTTGATATCGGGAATACCCTTGGCGGCCAGCCATAGGGCCCACAGGGTTGGCCACAGTAATAACATTGTGCCTATAGGGCGGTCGAAGCGAATAAGCTGTAGGTAATTTGGCAGCTGTTGCCTTAGGCGGTTTAGTGTCGGCATGATCTGGGGACAGGTCTCTTTGTTATGGTCCATCTGGATAATCACACAGAGGCGGTTAGTAAGAGCTTTTGGCTCTCGCTGGTCTTCGATTATAACAGCTGCGCCGGGATCGCCAAGCTTCGCGTTTACGGCGCTGCCCAAGCCGATGCAGTGGCGGCACTGTGCACCCGTTCACTCGCGCCGGCCCCAGTAGCAGTCTCGGTGGCGTTGTATTAGTGGCACATTGTTATTATGCTCACCTATTAACACAGCTTGCGGTACCGAGTGCTGCCGGCTGTTGATTACTTACCGGAGTAAGAATTGTGATTAAAGGCCATTGCCTGTGTACTGCCATTGCCTACCAATATGACGGCGACATTAATGAACTGGCGGTGTGCCACTGCCAGCAGTGTAAACGCGCTCAGGGCACCGCCTTTGTCACCAATGCACCGATCGAGACCGCGGCCTTCGAGGTAGTTGCAGGGGAACAACTGATGAGTAGTTATTATTCAAGTGCGAATAAAAAACGGGTGTTTTGTTCGCGTTGCGGCAGTGCGCTATACAGTCAGCGCACTGATAAACCTGAGCTTATTCGGTTGCGAGTTGGTACTATCAGCGAAGGTGTTATTCCCCGGCCCAGCTACGAGACCTTTTGTGAGTTCCGCTCTGATTGGTTGCAGCTAGGAGAGGATTTGCCGCAATACCCGGGGGCTAAAGGCGATTGATAGTAACACTGGGTTCGGTGATTATAAGAAGGAGAGGATTATAGACGCGGTATTAATAATCGATATACAGCAGGCACTAGTGGCCGGTGCCTACCGCATCGAGGCGGTTATCGAGGCCAGCAATCGGGTGATCGCCAAGGTTCGTCGCAGCGGTGGACTGGTCGTGTTTGTTCAACACCAGCACCACAGTTACCCGGCGATGAAAAAAGACAGCCCGGGCTGGCAGCTAGACCCACGTTTACACCTGCGCGAGCAGGACAGCATTGTGCACAAGCAGGCCTCCGATGCGTTTTACCAGTCGACTTTGCAGGACCTGCTGCAACAGCACCAAATCGATCGAGTATTTATCACCGGTATGCAAACGGAGTATTGTGTTGATGCCACTAGCCGCTCAGCTCTCAGCTTGGACTATGAGGTGGTGTTGGTAGCCGATG
>Ga0105356_10002910_pt1 | contig 16950 bp, 14 predicted proteins | sample GOMGulsemesocosm_3_FD_83502 | JGI IMG/M metagenome (GOLD analysis project Ga0105356, IMG submission 83502) | Methane-oxidizing microbial communities from mesocosms in the Gulf of Mexico - GOM9D Gulf of Mexico | ecosystem: Environmental > Aquatic > Marine > Cold seeps | place: Gulf of Mexico...
GAGACTACTTTCTTTTTAAGGGTTTGGCGCATTTTTTTAACCTCCATTTTTTTAAGCATCCATTCAGGGTAATTTATGGAATCTTCAGCATCATATATTTTTAAGTGCTGTGAATCATCAGGTTTTATGAGGTCATCCTGTCTGCATCCTAAAATAGAAGCAGCGGTTTGTACTCCTGAATAACCAGCTCCTGCAACACCATGGGACACGATACTTGCGCCACACATGTATAGGTTTTCTATTTCACTTTTAGATTTGTAAGCAAATGGGCCGATATATTTTAAACTCTTTTCTGTACCGTATACATTTCCTTTAGTGGAGTTTATATAATACTCGTTAGTCATTGGAGTTCCTAAGTTTTTATGTACGATGTGTGATCTTACTTCAGGAAGTACTTTCTCTAAGCTATTTAAGAATTTTTCAATAAGTTGCTCTTTAAACTTTAAGTAAGCAATTGAACGTTCTCTTTCTTCATTTTCAAAATCACTAAAAGCGTCATAATTAATATAAGTAATAACTTCTAAAGTATGATGTTTTCCATCGAAACTAATTGGGTCTTTCAGAGTTGTACAACTGATAAATAATCCAGAAAATTCGTCGCCAGATAAGATGTCTTTTTGTTGCATATCATTATAAACATCATCGAGGTTTTTATCTTGCATATACCAAATGTTACCAGAGTCTAAACCAGCAGCTTTTACATCCATATCTACCGTTAAAAATAGCATGATTGAGGTACATGAATATTTTGTATTGTTTAATCTTTTCTGAAGTTTCTTACTAAGGTGTTCTTCTCCAATTAAGTGCTGATATGTAATTCCAGGATCTGCATTTGAGATTACTCGCTTAGCGAAAAATTGCTCTCCTGAAGCTAACTCTACACCAATAGCTTTTTTCTTTTTCTTACTATGATCTAACAAGATACGTTTTACTGATGCACTTGTTTTTATTTTACCATTGTGAGCTTTTATTTTGTTAGTCATGGCTTTTATTAAAGCGCCACCACCACCCATTGGGTAAAAACCTCCAGAGGAATAATGATCCATTATAGCAGCATGCATTATAAAACTAGCTTTTGAAGGAGGTAAGCCATGATCGCCAAATTGGATTCCTAAAAAGCTTTTCAATAGCGGATCTTTAATGTACCAATTCATGACACGTTTTAGCGTAAAAGGGGAATATTTTCCCATATGTTTCGTGCGAAATGGTATTGTAATTTGTTGCCAGAAACCTCTTATTTTTGGTATTAATTTAAGTTGATTACCAATATTTTTTACAATTGTAAGGTATTTTCTTATGTTTTTTTCTTCTTCAGGAAAACGTTCAACTAATGCATTTATAAAGTCATTATAGTTTGCTGGGTAATCAAAACGTTCTTCCCCAATCCAGCAATGTTCAAAAGCCTCAGTATTCATTCTGTAAAAAGCAATATCATTAGCAATACCTAAACCTGTATAAAGTTCATTTGTAGATTGCCCTTTTTCAAGTAAACCTACGTAATGCACTCCAGGTGTGAATCGATGACCATTTAAATAAAAACTATGGCACCAGCCACCAGGGACATCGTGTTGTTCTAAAACCAATACTTTCTGCCCTTCACGTGCTAAGCATATAGCAGCGGATAATCCACCTGCTCCAGAGCCTATGATTATAGTGTCGTAATGAGCCGGTTTTAAAGGGTTAGCCTTAAGGTTTTCTTTTGAATTATTCATGTGTTATATATGCTAATTGATATTGGCAAACAAGATAGCTTTTTAAAGCAAAACACGCATATTGGAATATGGCTTTCTTTAATTAAATAAAAGAAAGTGTTAAACAAAAAGGAAGTTACGTACATGGCGGTACGTAACTTCCTTAATAACTCAACTAAAAACTAATCTTTTATTTTTTGATAACTCTTTTACTAGATTCTTTATGGAAATCCTTTAAAATAGTTTTTGTTCTTTTCTTATCTGCCATTTTTCCTTCAGATGTTTTTAAATACTGAATAAAATGTCTTCCAACAAAACGATAGGCTGTTCCTGAGGTAGGGTGGTATAATTCAATTTCACCATCAGTAATAATACTTATTTCAAAATATTCATCAGCAAAATAGTCGTAATCTAAAGTAAGTGCTTTCACATAGTTAGTGTCTGTAAAATTTGCGACATTGTATAAACCACTATAATCCCAATATAAATTATTAATAGGTGTTCCATTAGCATCTTGAGAGCTACGGTATTCACGATTATTTCCACCTGCTAAAAACTGAATAAAATTTTCTGCATCAAACTGAGTTGCTGAACCTCCAATAGTAGCTACTTTTTCCCATGATTCATATTCTTGTAAGAAATAATGAATGTTGTCATAAAAAACTAAGTCATAATCAAAATTATTTCTACTGTACCCATATAAAAAATACGATGTATTTGTTGGTCTATGGTACAATTCAATTTTATTAATATTAATATGATACACTTCTAATTCCCAATATCCGTTTAGGTCGTGACTTACCTCTACAATGTTATTATAAGTGTTGTAATATCCTACATCAATCCCAAAGCCATTTCCTGTGTTCCCAATGCCTACAAGATTATTGTTTGCATATAATGTCCCGTTTCTGAAAGAAACTGTAAAGGCCTTTTGTAAAAAAGGAACTTCACCGTTACCTGTTGTTTGATTAATGTCTACATACCATAATTCATGAGTATCTAACGATTGGTTAGCCGTAATAGGGGTGTAATGATGAGGTTCTTCAATGACATCTATATGACAAGATGTTAATAGTAAGCTGAAAGAAAATATTCCGAAAAGTAGTTTTAAATAGTTCATAAGTATGTGTTTTATATTAAAGTAAAATCAACTTTTGTGCCAAAACTAAAAATGGACTTATAGGTTTGGTATTAAGTGGAATTTTGAATGCTGATTTTTTTTGTATTTTTGCATGTTATAAGTAATCGAATAAAAAATATGAGTCAGAAAAAATATGCAGTTATCGGTGGAGGAAGTTGGGCAACAGCAATTGTTAAAATGTTGTCAGAAAACTGTTCGGAAATTGGTTGGTATATGCGTAATGAATCTGCTATTGAGCATTTATTAACTGAGCATCATAATCCTAATTATTTAAGCTCAGTAGAGTTCGATATTACTAAACTGCAATTAAGTTCTGATATAAATGCAGTTATAGATCAAGCTGATGTAGTTGTTTTTGCAATTCCATCTGCTTTTTTACATACTGAACTACAAAGGTTGACTGTTTCTTTAACGGATAAAATTATATTTTCTGCTATTAAAGGAATTGTTCCAGAAAGTAGTTTGATTGTTGGAGAACACTTTCACAAGCAATATAATATTCCATTTGAAAATATTGGGGTAATTACTGGTCCTTGTCATGCTGAGGAAGTAGCGCTAGAACGATTGTCTTATTTAACTATAGCGAGTGCGAGTGCTGCTCATGCAACTTTGGTTGCAAATGCATTATCTAGTTGGTATATCAAGTGCAAAATATCCGATGATATTATAGGTACTGAATATGCTGCAATGCTGAAGAATATTTATGCTATTGCTGCTGGTGTTGCACACGGATTAGGATATGGAGATAATTTCCAGAGCGTGCTAATGAGTAATAGTATTCGTGAAATGAAGCGTTTTATTAAGAAGCGTCATAAAATGAAACGTAATATTAATGATTCTGCTTATTTAGGAGATTTGTTAGTAACTGGATATTCTGTTTTTAGTAGAAATAGGATGTTTGGGAATATGATAGGTAAAGGATACACGGTTAAGTCTGCACAGATGGAAATGAGTATGGTTGCCGAAGGGTATTATGCTACAAAAAGTGCACATGCTTTAAATGTATCAAGTGAAAAAGTAGCTAGAACTCCAATTATAGATGCAATTCATGCAATTCTTTATGAAGGAAAAAATCCTAAGAAAATATTTAAGAAACTAACGGATAAGTTGGATTAGTTAATCCTCTGCCTCATTACAATCTTATGGCTATCAGTAGTTTTTTTGTGATAGTACATTATATTCTTATTGGTTGTTAGTGTAGGAGCTTCAATTAAATTAGCAATTGGAGATGAAAATAATACTTTAGGTATTGAAAAAGAAGAAATGGAATTTTCTCTAATAGCTACGCATATTTCAAAATTTGTATTTGCTGTAATATTGTCTTTTAAATATCGTGTATAATATAACTCTAAGTTATCGCTACTAATACAAGGAGCATAATAGATGTAATTAGAGTCGTTTATATTTTGTAGAATTATTGTAGAATTAGGAAGTGTGTTAAAAGTAGTGTTATTGACTTTTTGAGCAATACCTAGGGTTGTTTCACAAGGTCCTAAACAATTCTGATCGTCAAAACGTGCATTGTTAAAATATAGAAACTGACCATCTAAACTAATTCCATGATCCATTACTAGCCATCCTGGAGTATTCATGTTAAAGTTACCTTGTACTCTACTAATATTAGTAACATTACCATTGGAAAAACTTCCATGAAAAAGATTGTTTAATTCAGCGGGGTAATCTCTAGTTGAGGTCCAATAAAAGTTACCATTATTATCCATATCTGCAACTGCGTCTAGCTGTGGAGAAGTTACTTGGTTTGCGCCGTTTACTTCACCAACAAAGGTAAAAGTTGCATCGGTTACTTTTGTAGCATAAAACAGCTTGGTGTTAATACCATCATTTACGTTGTTAAAAAACAAATTATTCCCATCTGCTGATATAAATGGCTCCATCGCATCAAAAGTTAACCCGTTTATAATTACATCGGTTTCTGGGCCAAAATTTGGATAAATGGTTTGAGGAATTTGCGTTATTGGGGTTTCGTCAGATGAACATGAAACAATCATTAGGAATGCAACAAAAATAAGTAATATGTGTTTCATGTTCTTGTTTTTAATTAAACGCAGGCACGATGTTTTCTTTCTCTATGTATTTAGGCACTTCTTTATTTAAGGTTTCGCCAGAGAGTATTTTTGAGTACAAATTTAAATAAGTTTCTGTCATAACCTTAGAATTGAAATATTTTACAGCATAAGCATGACAGCGTTTTGGGTTGTAATCGAATGTTTTAATTGCTTGTGCTATTTCGTCAGAATTTTCACCAGTAAATCCTACTTCTGGAGTGATTAGTTCGGCTAAAGATCCGTTTTTAGTGCCAAAAACAGCACAACCTGCATACATACTTTCAGTAATGGCAATTCCAAAAGGTTCATGCCAAACAACAGGGAAAACAAGTGCTTTGGAGTTCTGAGCAACTTTCATTTTTACATCATTTTCTACCATTCCGTGAAAAGTAATGTTGGGGTTTAGTAAATATTTCAGTCCCCTTTTCATATTTCTGAAAGTCCATCTATCTCCTCCCATTACATGCAATTTATTTCCTGACTTTACTGCAATTTTTGCCGTACCAAATAAGTTTTTTATTTTCCAAGATGCTTTAGCTAAGAAATGAAGATATTCTCTACTTCCATCTAAATTAGGAGTAGGGTAGTCATCCCAATCTATACCATTGTATACAAAAGATGTAGAACCATATCTTTTTGCATGATTTCTTGATACAAAAACCATATTAATATCGAGTACTCTATTGGGTGCAGGGTTTCCTTCCATAGTAAACAAGTTTGGTTTACCAACATCTGCTCCTAGAGAATGAAAAAAGTGTACAACATCCACATCACTAGGGATATGTTCTTTGATACTTTTGTTCTCATCAAAGGGTATTACAGTAGCAAAATCACTAGTAGATCCTTCTTTGGCTAAGAAGTAAACCTTATGTCCCATTTTAGCTAATTCTTTACCTAAACCCCAGATTACTCGTTCAGTACCACCGTATTTTTTTGCTGGTAAAGTTGCGGTTTTATCTTCAATTAATATCTTCATTGTCCTAAATTGGTTTCTGTCTTTATCTCTGTAAAGATACTATTAAACTATATAAAATCAAGTAGTATTTTTACTGTAGAAATTATGTGGTAGTTCCCTTAGTTTTATAAATCAAACCTAATAATGAACCTATAAGTACCATAATAGCAATTGTAGGTTTAGGACCAAAAGTTGCCAAGCCTATTAGTAGTCCTAATATTCCTCCAATAGCACTTGCTATAAAACGACCATTATTTTTATTGTTTTTTATTGTATAAATCATTGCTATTGAAAGGGTCATGCGTAAAGCAGCTCCAACAATTGTGATTTCTACAATATCTCGCCAAAAGTATGCTGCTATAAAAGCTCCAATAACGGTTAGTACTGTTGCGTATCGTAGGGAGTTAACCTTATGTTCTTTTTTTACGTTAAATATACTGTGTGAGGCTACAGCAAATATAGAAGTGTCTGCGCTACTCATTAATCCTGCAAAAAATAAAACCAAAAGTAATGGTAGCCAAGAAGGATTTAGGAAATGTTTCATTGCATACACAAATACGGTATCAGGATCAAGAGAAGGTATTTGTTGAAAGACATACAGTCCAATAAGTAATAACATGAAAGAAATAAAAAGCACAGGAATTATGGCTATCCCCAAACCTAATGTTAATGATTTTTCATTTTTAGCAGAATAACATAATTGATATCTATCCGCCATCCCGAAAACGGACAATCCTCCGTATAAAGTCAACCCTATAACACTACCAAGAGTAACTTTTTTAGGTGTAGAATTATAAATTACATTGGTTAAATCAGGAATGTTAATAATACTAGAAATGACAATAATTAAAAAAATAATAATAATTAAAGCTTGTATGATGTCTGTAATAATAACAGCTTTGTATCCTGAAATTAGTACGTAAACTAATACAACTCCTGTGGTAATGAGTAGCGCTATTTCATACGAAAATATATCAAAAAAAGCGATGATTTTTGCACCTCCAGCAAGCGATAATACTACCCAGAAAAACTGTACAACTATTGTAGTAAGGTTAGTTACTAATGCAGTGTTTTTGTCTTTTGTAACAAAATAAGGTAGGTCTCCTTGGGTATAAAACTTCCCTTTTAATGAGAGTCGCTTAATTTTTGGAGCAGCCCAAAAGGCAAAAATTAAATACCCGACAACTGAACCGATAGACATAGCAAAGAGTCCCCAGCCAAAAGTGTATGCATATCCAGTATAGGTGATTAAAGTACTTACCCCGATTGCCCCAGCAAATTTTGAAAATAAAATTGCTAATCCGTTACGATCCCTTCCACCTATTAAAAAATCTTCAGATGTTGATGTTTTGGAAATGTACATAGACACTCCAATAATCAGAAATATATAGGCTAATAGGTAGAAGTATAGTTGCAATTAAAAGGGTATTATTTCATTAAAATGCCTTTAGATTCCATATGAGGAATGTCTCTTAAAGCCTTTTTGTTAATGGTGTTTTCTCTGAAAATATATTTTTTATCATATAATTTAGCTTCGGCAAAATAACTAACACTAAATTTATTGTTCAATTCAAAAACATCTTCCATCATCAGCTCAATTTTAGCGAATGATTTTTTTGGTATTACAGGCATTGCATGACGCATTTTTGAAGTGCGACGTTCAGTGTCATATCCTTCTGTTACTACAAAGACCATTTCTAAATCGGTATCTAAATCATTGATAAGATAAGCATTCCAATCGTCAAACTCAAATTCGGTATTGTATTCTAATACAATGGCAATATATACACCTTCTGACTTTGGTATTTCGATGTCTTTTTTCATGAGAAAGATACAAGTTTTATAAGTATGCGAAATTACATAAAAAAAACCGACTGATTTCTGTCAGTCGGTTTTTGAATAATGGTTTTATACGATAAGTTACAATCCTGTACCTATTTTCAATCCTATGAAAAAAGTTCTTGGCATTCCTGCTCCGTATACATAGTTACTATCTCTGTTTTCTCCTGAATCAAAATCAGATTGATACTGATCAAAAATATTCTTAACTCCTCCAAATACTTGCATGTCAGCTCCTACTTTTTTAAGGTTAAATGTGTAACTCGATTTAAATCCTAATTCCATAAACGTCTGTGAAGTTAAATACTCGTCATTAGGTTGTTCAGGTGCTCCTCCTAAATGAGCTAATTCCATTTTACCAGTATATACTAAGTTTAATGAAGTGTTAAACTTTTTACTTGGCATATAGCTGAATGTTGCATATCCGTAGTCATTAGGGGTTCTTAAAAACTCACGTTTTTTTACTTGTCCATCAATGTTTTCTACTGCAGTATCAAACAAACTTGACTGTAATGTGAAACCAGCTTCTATTTGGACAATTTTATCAAAATTTGCTCTGGCTTCTAAGGTGATCCCTTTTACGGTTGCTCCGTCACCATTACGTTTTGTAAAAGTTTCTCCAAAAGCATCTTCTCCTTCTGGGTCTAGATAAAAAGCATCATCTAAATGAGTGTAAAATCCTTCTAAGGTGAAACCAGCAATAAAATGCTCATTTCCTTTGTCGTAGTTAAATGAAGCTGTGTATGTATTTGAACGTTCTTTTTTTAAGTCATCTGCCAATTTAACTCTTGATATCCCACCACCTGCAAAAGCAATGTGTAAATCAGTATCAAATGCCTGCGGAGCTCTAAATCCTGTACCCCAAGTGGCTCTAAATTGTGCTTTTCCAAAAGGTTTGTATAATAATGACACCCTTGGGCTTGCTACATTATTTGTTATTTTTCTGTCATTATGAAAATCATTTAATCGATGATTGTCAAAACGAACACCAGTTAATAAGTTTAATTTTTTGGTGATTTCCCAATCACTTTGTACAAAAACACTTAAATTTCTTGTTAATTGATCAGTCTTGAAATTGTATGCATCTATTTGATCTAATACTTCATCTTGTACATATTCAGTACCGAAAGTAATCACATTATTACCTTTTATGAAGTTTTCTAATTTATGATTCAACTGTATTCCACCTTGCATCGTTAAGTTTGCTGAAGTTCCGTATGGAGGGTTGACTAAGTGATTTTCATATTCAGTTAAACCTGTTACGGGATTGACAGGACCTCCTTTTTCTGGTATGATTCCTGTGTAGTGTACACGTTCCGTATGTTGAGTTGCTATATAGGTAATGAATGAACTCTTATCTTCATTGAAGTTAATTTGATAATCAGCATTACCAATAAATACATCATGTGTGCGTTCTTCTGATTGTTTAGCTAAGTGAGCTGCTCCATCAACCATTTCTCCACCATAACGGTATTCATTTAATTTGCTTAAACTAACTTCTAATTTCTGATTTTCAGTTGGTAAAAAGAACATATTAGTTCCGAACGACAAGTTTTTAAGTTGAGGTAATTCAGAGAAATTATCACCATTTGCATCGTAAGCACTACGTTGACGGTTATTTACAAAAAATGTAGCTCCAGTGTTTTTATCCTTGCTGATCGCGGTTGCATTACCTGCTAAGATGTTCTCAGGTGTCCCTTTAAAATTCTGATGTGTAAAACCAATTTCATAATTGTTTTTTCTTGGGATTTTAGTAATAACATTTACTGTACCACCAATAGCACTTGATCCATATAAAGCAGAACCACCACCACGAACAACTTCTATTCGGTCAATCATGTTTGTAGGTATTTGTTCCATACCATATAAACCTGTTAACGGACTGAATATTGGTCGACCATTAATTAGTATTTGCGAATAGCCACCAGCTAATCCGTTCATACGTAATTGTGTATAATTACAGGTTTGGCAATCGGTTTCTACTCGTAATCCAGTTTGGAATTTTAATCCTTCAGATAAAGTACATGCTTGTACGTTTTCTAAGGTTTGGCTATTGATAACATTTACAATAACGGCAGAGTTAGTCCTTTTCTTGTAAGTACGTGTTCCGGTTACAACTACCTGATCAAGACTTGAAATATCCTCTTTTAAATCAAAATTTATAGTAATGTTATTGTCTAAATGAACAGTTTTCTCACTTGTTTTAAATCCAACTGCATGAACTGTAATGGTAAATTCACCATGATTAGCCTTTAATCTGTATGTTCCGTTTTCATCACAAGCAGTACCGTTTGAAGTTCCTTTTATAGATACTGTAGCAAAAGCAACTGGGTTTCCTTCGTTACTAACTATTCCGTTGATAGTATAAATAGCATTATTATCATGTTGTGCGAAGCTGACAAGGCTTAAACACAATATCAAAAACATTGTAAATTGTTTTTTCATCTTTCTTAGATTATTTTTCTGCAAAACTAATCAAATTTTTAGACTAACCTAAAAATAAATTAAAATACATCTAAATTTATATCGTATATTTGTCTAAAAAAAATAACTAAATGCTTTCTAAGTCAGAAGAAAATTATTTAAAGGCAATATTTCATTTAAGCACCAAAGCTGAAAAAGGGATATCTACAAACGCCATAGCTCAGCAGTTGGATACCAAAGCTTCGTCGGTAACTGATATGGTTAAAAAATTATCTGAGAAAGAATTGGTTTTATATGTTAAATACCAAGGTGTAACACTTACTGATAAAGGGGAGAAGATTGCAGCTAATGTAATTAGAAAACACCGTTTATGGGAAGTGTTATTAGTACAGAAATTCAATTTTAATTGGGATGAGGTACATGAAGTTGCAGAACAATTAGAACATATTCATTCTAAAAAGCTGATAAATGAAATGGATGCTTTTTTAGGGTTTCCAAAGCATGACCCTCATGGGGATCCTATTCCTGACAAGGATGGGAATATAAATTTCTTGGAGAAATCATTGCTTTCAACTATTGGTGTTAATATGAAGGTGGTTTGTGTCGGAGTGAAAGATACATCATCTGACTTTTTACGTTACTTAGATAAACAAGGGATAGCTTTAGGAAAAGAAATTTCAGTATTGGAAAAGGAAGCATTTGATAATTCAATGTTAATTAAGATAGAAGCAAATGAGTTTACTATCTCACAACAAATAGCTAATAATATTTACGTAAAAAATAAAGGATGAAAAATTATTTAATCATATTAATTGCATTGATAACTATTTCTTGTAAAAAAGAGATAAAAGAGAAATCCGGAAACGAAAAGTTGAGAGTTGTTACTACAACATCTCAAGTTACTGACTTGGTGAAAGCGTTGGCTGGAGATAAAGTGATTTTAGAAGGTTTAATGGGAGCAGGGGTTGATCCGCATTTGTATAAGGCAAGTGAAGGAGACGTAACTAAGTTTTATAATGCAGATGTTATTTTTTATAGCGGATTACATTTAGAAGGAAAATTAGAAGATGTATTTGAAAAGATGCGTCACCAAGGAAAAAATACAATTGCAGTTTCGGATGCGATATCAAAAGCAGATTTAATTTCTTCAGCAGATTTTGCTTCAAGTTATGATCCTCATTTTTGGTTTTCGATTCCACAATGGAAAAAAGTAACTGAATATGTGGCTGGTGAATTATCAAAATTGGATGCTAAAAATGCAACAGTATATACTGATAATGCTAAAAAATATATAGAGAAATTAACAGCATTAGAAAAGAATAATACAGCTCAATTAGAAGTGTTACCTAAAGAAAAGCGAATTTTAGTTACCGCACATGATGCCTTTGCGTATTTTGGGAAAGCATACAATTTTCAGGTAGTAAGTTTACAAGGATTGTCTACAGCTACTGAAGCCGGAGTTCAAGATGTACAGCGTATTTCGAGTTTTATTATCGAACATAATATCAAAGCTGTTTTTATTGAAAGCTCAGTTCCAGTTCGTACGGTTGAGGCACTGCAAGCAGCAGTAAAAGCTAAAAATCATCAAGTAGAAATTGGAGGTACTTTGTATTCTGATGCGTTAGGGAACCCAGATGCTGTTGAGGGAACTTATATAGGAATGTATGCCTATAATATGAAAACAATTGTTAATGCTTTAAAGTAATGAAAGAGGAAATTGCCGTTGCGATAGACGATTTAACTGTTGCGTATAACTACAAGCCTGTACTTTGGGATATTGATTTAACAATACCTAAAGGAGTATTAATGGCAATAGTTGGTCCTAATGGGGCTGGTAAGAGTACGCTTATAAAAGCAATATTAGGGATAATAAAACCTATTGCTGGTTCTGTTACTGTTTTTGGAAAACCTTATAAAAAACAACGTAAGTTAGTGGCTTATGTGCCACAAAAAGGGAGCGTTGATTGGGACTTCCCAACCACAGCACTTGATGTTGTATTAATGGGGACTTATGGTAGTTTGGGTTGGATTAAACGACCAGGGAAAACAGAGAAAAAAGCTGCTTTAGAAGCTTTGGAAAAAGTTGGAATGTTACCTTTTAAAAGTAGACAAATTAGCCAGCTTTCAGGAGGGCAACAGCAGCGTATATTTTTAGCTCGTGCATTGGTGCAAAATGCTGAAATCTATTTTATGGACGAACCTTTTCAGGGAGTAGATGCAACTACAGAAAAAGCAATTATTAATATATTAAAAATTTTACGTAAAGCTGGGAAGACAGTAATAGTTGTACATCATGATTTACAAACTGTTCCAGAATATTTCGATTGGGTGACTTTTTTAAATGTAAAGAAAATCGCTACTGGTCCGGTAAAAGATATTTTTAATAACGACAATTTGATAAAAACTTACGGTATTAATTATCAAGTAAGTGTTCAAGAATAATTATAAAGTAATCGACTTAACAACCTACATAGAACAACTTTTTTCAGATTATACGCTGAGAACAATTACAATTGGTACCGCAATACTTGGGGCTGTTTGTGGTATGTTAGGAAGTTTTGCAGTATTGAGAAAGCAAAGTCTTTTAGGTGATGCGATATCGCATGCAGCTTTGCCTGGAATTGCAGTTGCATTTTTAATAACTGGAGCTAAAGACAGTAATACATTATTATTAGGGGCTTTGGTTAGCGGATTATTAGGTGCGTTTTGGATTAAATCGATCATTACAAAAACTCATTTAAAATCGGATACAGCTCTTGGACTGATATTGTCGTTATTTTTTGGAGTAGGAATGTTATTACTTACATTTATCCAAAAGCAACCGAATGCTAATCAAGCAGGATTGGATAAGTACCTGTTTGGTCAAGCAGCTACTTTGTTAGAAAGGGATGTTTGGTTTATGGCGATAGTAACAGGAGTTTGTTTAGCTGTATTATTGTTGTTTTGGAAAGAGTTTAAATTATTATTATTTGATGCAGATTACACAAAAACTCTTGGGTTTAATATTAAATTTTTAGATACTCTAATAACATCTTTTATCGTAGCTGCAATTATTTTGGGATTACAAACTGTAGGTGTAGTTTTAATGAGTGCAATGTTATTGGCTCCTGCAGCAGCTGCAAGACAATGGACAAATAGTTTAGCTGTAATGGTTGGTTTAGCGGCTACCTTTGGGGCTTTTTCAGGTATAATCGGAACGGGAATAAGTGCGAGTTATCCTAATTTATCTACTGGTCCGGTAATAGTACTGGTTGCTTCAGTATTTGTATTAGTATCTTTTATCTTTTCTCCAGGTAGAGGTTTATTGTTCAAAGAAATCAGATTTCGTCAAAACAGGAATGATTTGAAATTGCATAAAACATTGTCATTCATGTATGATATAGCAAAAAACCATGATGATATTAGTCACCCACATGCAGTTAAAATATTAAACAACTTTCACGGATATACTAAAAAATCACTTCATAAATTAGAAGAAGAAAACTTAATAATACTAAGTGGTTCAAATTGGTCTTTAACAGAAGAAGGTTTTTTTAAAGCAAAAAATTTGTATAACCAACATATAGATACAAATGACTAGTGCTCAAATAGAAATACAGCTGATTGCAAGTTTAGTGGCTATTGCTTGTGCAATTCCGGGAGTGTTTTTAGTACTTCGAAAAATGGCTTTAATTAGCGATGCTATTAGTCATGCAATTTTACCAGGGATTGTAGTTGGTTTCTTTGTTACACATGATTTATCATCTCCTTTATTAATCATATTTGCTGCATTCACAGGAATACTGACGGTTTTTTTAGTAGAGTTTATTCAGAAGACTGGTTTAGTAAAAGAAGACACTGCAATATGTTTAATATTCCCCGCATTGTTTAGTATTGGGGTTATATTGATAGCTCAAAATGCTAATGATGTGCATTTGGATATTGACGCAGTCTTACTTGGGGAGTTGGCTTTTGCTCCTTTTGATAGATTAGAATTGTTTGGTGCTGATGTTGGCCCGAAATCACTTTGGGTAATTGGAACTATTTTACTAATAACATTAAGTTTATTAGTCGCATTTTTTAAAGAGTTAAAGGTGAGCACTTTTGATGTGGGTCTAGCATCAGCATTAGGTTTTTCTCCAGTAGTATTGCATTATGGTTTAATGACTATTGCTTCAGTAACGACTGTCGGTGCTTTTGACGCTGTCGGTGCAATATTGGTTGTAGCGTTAACGATTGCTCCAGCTGCTACGGCTTATTTACTAACCAAGGATTTGAAAAAAATGCTTTTTATCTCAGTAGGATTTGGTGTTTTCTCAGCAATATCTGGGTATTTGTTGGCGCATTTTTTGGACGCTTCAATTGCAGGTTCAATTGCTAGTGTTTTAGGAATTGTATTCCTGATAGTGTTCTTATTTGCTCCTTCAACAGGTATGATTTCTGTAACCTATAAACAACAACGACAGAAAATTGAAGTGCTGTTGTTAACTTTTTTATTGCATTTAAAAAACCACCAAGAAAAAAAGGAGCGACATGTAAATCACTTAGGTGAGCATATCAATTGGCAGAAGTCTCAAGCGAAATCTGTATTGGAATTGGCATTGAAAAACAACATGATTGTTATAGATTCAGAGATTGTTTCGTTAACAGAAAAAGGAAACGTTTTTACAGAAAACGCAATCAATTATATTACGGATCATAGTGAAGAGGCAATAGAGGAAATGAAGAAAGAGTTCTTCTTGTTTAGAGGGTAATTATGAGTATTGACTATGGTGGTTTGGTTCATTATTTAAATGGAAGACTTGTTAACAATGTTTTTTTAGGATACAATTTTTTTAGAACTCTTGTGAGCTAATGTTTTCGATTTTGTTAGTTCTTTGTTTTTTATAAATATCACAGCAGTCTATAGCTTTGTTAAATAGTTTGTTAACTTAAAAAAAAACCTTAACATAATTTTAATTGTCACTTTTTTTTCTATATTTGCTGCTTCAGATGTATGAGATTTGTCTCTGAAATTTGTTAATAACTAATTTTGATTAGTTTAAAAATATGCGGTTTGTTCATGTTTTTTTTGGACAACACATTTTTTTTTATATTTTTACACCATATGAAACACAATAAACAAAAAGCGTTTTTTCTAGTACTAGCATTGTTATTTACAGTGCCAGCATTGTTTGCTATTGAAGCTGGAGATCCGCCACCACCAACACCACCACCTGGTTTACCAGTAGATGGAGGAGTGTTAGCGTTGTTAGTTGCAGGGTTGTTTTATGGAGTAAAAAAGTCTTTTAAGAAAAAATAATTACTACATTTTATGTAGTCTTGCTACATATTTTCCTATTACATCAAATTCTAAATTAATTACACTGTCAATTTCAATGTTCTTGAAAATTGTGTTTTCAAAAGTGTAAGGGATTATTGCTACACTAAACTGATCATTCATAGAGTTTACAACAGTTAAGCTAGTTCCGCTTATAGTTATAGAGCCTTTTTCTATAGTAACATTACCTAAGGTACTATCGTACTGAAAAGTAAAAATCCAACTTCCATTCTCTTCTTTTATGCCAATACATTTTCCGGTTTGATCTACATGTCCTTGAACAATATGCCCATCCAATCTGTCGCCAAGTTTCATTCCGCGCTCAAGATTTACAACATCATTAATTTTCAGTGAATTTAAATTAGTCTTTTGAAGTGTTTCTTGAATTGCTGTAACAGTATATTCGTCGTCATTTAAAGCTATAACAGTTAGGCATACTCCATTATGAGCTACACTTTGATCTATTTTTAATTCTTTGGTGAAGTCACATTTTATGGTGTAATGAACATTTGTTCCTTCGTTTTCTATTGTAATAACTTTTCCTAGAGATTCAATTATGCCTGTAAACATTTTTAATAAAATAATTGGTTACTTTTGTGTTTTCAAAATTACAATAAATTTACTTTTTTTAATTATAAAGTAATAGTTAAAAGGATTCCTTTTTATAAGATATAAATATTGCCTCATTATATGAATGTAGATAAGAAAATAAGTATTGGTATTTCTGTAGGAGATTTAAATGGTATTGGAGCGGAAATTATTTTAAAAACATTTGCTGACCCAAGAATGTTTGATTTTTGTACACCGGTTGTTTTTGCATCTCATAAATCAATTCAATATTTAAAGAAGCATTTAAATTTAACAACTCAAACGCAACGAATAGATAGTTTAGATAAATTAGTTGATAAAAAATTAAACATTATAAATGTTTGGGAGGAGTCATTTAATTTTGAGTTTGGAAAAGAAAATAAAAAAGCAGGAGAACTAGCAATAGCATCGCTTAAAGCAGCGACAATAGCTTTAAGAGAAAAAGGTATTGATGGACTTTTAACAGCTCCTATTAATAAAGCTAATATTCAGTCAGAAGATTTTTCATTTCCAGGGCATACCGATTTCTTAGCTCAAGAGTTAGAAGGGAATGCACTAATGTTTATGGTTTCTGATGGGTTAAAGGTTGGATTACTTACAGATCATGTTGCTGTAAAAGATGTGGCAAACGTAATAACTCCCGAGCTAATTAAGGAAAAGATCACTACAATAAATGAATCTTTAAAAAAGGATTTTAGAATTAATAAACCAAGAATTGCTGTTTTAGGAATTAATCCGCATTCTGGTGATAATGGCGTAATTGGTAAAGAAGACGATGAGGTGTTAAAGCCAGCTATTGAATCTCTTTATAATAATAACGTGATGGTTTTTGGGCCTTATGCAGCTGATAGTTTCTTTGGTTCTAATAATTATAAAAAGTTTGATGCTATTGTGGCTTCTTATCATGATCAAGGTTTAATACCTTTTAAGACATTAACGTTTGGTAA
>Ga0105356_10002916_pt1 | contig 16930 bp, 12 predicted proteins | sample GOMGulsemesocosm_3_FD_83502 | JGI IMG/M metagenome (GOLD analysis project Ga0105356, IMG submission 83502) | Methane-oxidizing microbial communities from mesocosms in the Gulf of Mexico - GOM9D Gulf of Mexico | ecosystem: Environmental > Aquatic > Marine > Cold seeps | place: Gulf of Mexico...
CGCCGTGGTAGGCCCGCTCGCGCGTAATGATCTTGCGTTTCTCTGGCTTGCCGATGGCATTGAAGTAGTAGCGCAACATCTTGATATGGGTGTCGTTGGCATCGGAGCCGGAGTTGCCAAAAAAGACTCTGGCGTCCTCCACCGGGCTCATGGCAGACAGGCGGTCGGCCAGGTCCATACCCGGCTGGTGCGTCTTGCCACCAAACATGTGGGTGAAAGACATTTTTTGCATTTGCTCGCTGCTGGCCTCGATTAGCTCCCGGTTGCCGTAACCCAAAGAAGTACACCACAGTCCTGCCATGCCCTCCATATAACGCTTGCCCTGCTGGTCATAGACATAAATACCCTCGCCGCGGTCGATTACCAGCTGCTCGGTGGCGGTGAGGTTGGTGGTGGGATAGATGACTGCGCTCATGGCTAGATCCTCTGCGGTTAAATAGTTGCGTGATTGTTGAAAGCTGATTAGCTGTTAATGCCACCGATGCACAGGTATTTAATTTCGGTATAGTCATCGAGACCATATTTAGAGCCCTCGCGGCCGTTGCCGGACTCCTTAATACCGCCGAATGGGGCAACCTCAGTACTGATAATGCCCTCGTTAATACCGACAATGCCGTATTCCAGTGCTTCGCTAACCCGCCACACCCGGCCGATATCACGACTGTAAAAGTAGGCGGCCAGTCCGGCCTCAGTATTATTGGCCAGGGCAACGGCTTGCTCTTCGCTGTTAAAGGGCATGATCGCCGCTATCGGGCCAAATATCTCTTCATTAAAAACCCGCATGCTATCGTCGACATCGCTCAAGATAGTGGGTGCTACAAAACTACCCGCAGCTGGAGTGCCGCCAGTGATTATCGTTGCCCCTTTGGCAACCGCGTCATCGATCAAAGCATAGACGTTGTTGGCGGCGCCGGGGTGAATAAGCGGGCCCATGGTGACACCCTCTTGACTGCCGTCGCCGAGCTTAAAAAGCGCCACCGCGGCGGCCAGTTTCTCCACAAAACCTTGATAAACATCCTCCTGCACTAATATGCGGTTGGCGCAGACACAGGTTTGACCGGCGTTGCGGAATTTGGCGGCGATGGCGCCGGCCACTGCGGCGTCGAGGTCGGCGTCGGCAAATACAATAAAGGGGGCATTACCGCCCAGTTCCATCGACGTTCTTTTAACCGTGGCCGCACACTGGCTCAACAGCATTTTTCCGACCTTGGTCGAGCCGGTAAAAGTGACTTTTTTTACCGTTGGGTTGGCGGTGAGCTCGGCGCCGATCTGCTCGGTCTGCCCGCTCAGTATATTGATAACTCCCGCTGGTATGCCGGCCCGCTGTGCCAGCACGGCGATGGCCATAGCCGACAGCGGTGTCTCGTTGGCGGGCTTGCACACCACGGTGCAGCCCGCTGCTAAGGCCGGACCCAATTTGCGACTCAACATGGCGCTGGGGAAATTCCAGGGGGTAATGCAGGCCACTACACCGATGGCCTGTTTGCTGACCACTATGCGTTGGTCTGTAGAGGGAGCGGGAATAGTGTCGCCGTAGAGACGTTTAGCCTCCTCCCCAAACCACTCGATAAAACTGGCGCTATAGGCAATTTCGCCCCGTGCTTCAGCTAGGGGCTTGCCCTGTTCAGCGGTGAGGATACGAGCCAGGTCTTCTTGGTTGTCCATCATCAACTGGTACAGCCTACGCAGTAGCTGTGCCCGCGCCTTGGCTGGACGCGCCTTCCAGGGGCCAAGCGCTGACTGGGCCGCTGCTATAGCGCGGCGGCACTCGGCGGCGCCACAGTCACTGACCGCGGCGATGCGTTCACCGGTGGCGGGGTTGACGACTGCGTAGCTCTGGCCGCTGTCACTGGGCAGCCACTGGCCGTCGATATAGGCCTGGCTCTGTAGTAGGGAGGGGTCGGTTAGGTTCATCGGCATTCACTTCAGTTAACAAGGGCGCCATGTGGCGTAAATCGATTGTTGCTTATTGTAGCGCTTGTTTTTGTCACCACAATGGATATATTGTCACAATCCTGGTGAGAAAATGTAAAGAGGGTGAGTAATGAGTATCTCCATTGGTGGCGAATCGAACAGTAAGATGTCCCGCCGAAATTTGCCGCTCAATGCCCTGCGTGCCTTTGAAGCCGCGGCCCGTCACTGTCATTTGCGCCGGGCTGCCGATGAGCTGGGGGTGACCCACGGTGCGGTCAGTCGTCAGGTCAAACAGTTGGAACACATCCTGGGGGTGGAATTATTTGACCGCAGCCATAATCGCCTGGCCCTTACCTCGGCGGGAATCCGCCTAAATATAGGGGTAGGAGAAGCACTGGACCGCATCGCGGAAACCTCGCTTTCGCTGGACCCTGAGACCGTTGCAGGGCCGCTAGTCATAGCCTCGACGCCGTCGATCTCGGTGGGCTGGTTGCTGCGAGTGATTGGCGAATTTTCTCGCCGTCATCCCGAGGTGGCGCTACGACTGCAAAATATTGATCCGCTGCAGCGTGATATCGGTGCCGAGATCGATGTCGCCATCTGCTACGGTCAGCCTGAAGCCGGCCACAGGCAGGTGCGGGAACTCTTTCGCGAACAGTATTTTCCGGTTTGTAGTCCAGCCCTGTTGTCGTCGCATCATCCCGTTAACACTCCAGCCGATTTGCTGCACTATCCGCTGCTGCACGACCGCCACAATCACTGGTCGCGCTGGCTGTCTCGTTTTGATCTCGGCCACTCTCCGGCGGGGCCCAATATGTATTTGCAGGACACCTTTCAAGTGATCTGTGCGGTGCGAGAGGGCTTTGGTATTGGCTTGGCAGACCGCTTGGAAGTGGAGGCCGACCTGCGCAGTGGCAGCTTATTGGCGCTGTTCGAGCAGGCAGTACCGGCGGAACAGGGGCACTTTATTGTCACTGATAGCGACAACCGAATGGCCTTGCGCGTGCGGCTATTTGTTGAGCATTTGCAGCAGTCGCTGGCGCTAATGTAGTGCTGCTGCGGACGTTGTCGCTGCATAGTCCTGGGTTAACAGCTACTGAAAGGTAGCTTTAACACTGCTCAAAGTTGTAGTCATCTGTGGGCGCGAAAACCCTGCCGACAAAGGCATTAGCCCACCAAGCTACCGCGGCTGAAGACGAGGATGTGGCTGCAGGCGTCGCGATGGTGGTAACAGTTTCGCTCTTACTGTTAATTAAGTTACATTTTTGCCTTTAGTATTTTGTTTTATTGGTGTAAAGTTTAATTATATTACTTTTGGCGCTTGTCTGAGATAAGTGCTTATTGGAGAGATTAGCGTGTCCGTAGATCAATCTGTGTTAAGGGATGTTGTTGCCAGCGAAACAATGACGGTTATTGAGAGCAATGCTGCTGCCGATGCGATACCGCTGGCTAGCACGGCGCAACCCGGCACTCTGGCGCCATTGGAAGTGCACAACACCGCTGCCGCTATTCGAGACCAGGCACCATCACTATTTGACGATAGTCTCGCCACTAATTACTTATGTTAAGCAAACCCTGGAGAAAATAATGAGCGTTTCCCCCCCTATACGCATTGGCATGATGGGCTTTGGCCAAACCGGCCGTCAAATTTACCAACTGGCTGCCCTCAGTTCCGATATTGAAATAGTCGCCATTGCCGATATAGGACGGCCCGATATTCTGCACTATCTGCTGTGTTCGGAGGTCGACAACCCAGATGATTATCAATTACAGGATAATTATCTGGTCAATCCACAATTTAAAACCCGCATTATGCAAATCGACCGCCCTGGGGAAATGCCCTGGGACGTGTTTGGCGTTGATATGGTGATCGACTCTACCGGTAAGTTTCGCAACCAAGCCGATATGCAAGATCACCTGAGCAACGGTGCCGGGCGGGTTTTGCTGCGTACCCTGCCCACCGATTACATTGACAGAATTGTCATCCCCGGGATTAACGAAGACAGCGCCCAGGTCTCAGACACCATGATATCTGCCGGTTCGGCCACCACTACTGCACTGGTGCTGTTGTTGAAAATACTGGGCGAGCAATTTCCTATTGAATACGCCAGCATGACTACGGTGCACTCTTACACCAGCGATCAGGCGTTACAGGACTACGCCGGCAGCGATTTTCGCCGCAGTCGTTCCGCCGCGAAAAATATTATTCCCAATAGTCATGAGGCGGCGGGCTGGATGGATAGAATCTTGCCGGAATATGCCGGCAAGGTGATTACCGCAGCGTTAAATGTTCCTGTTCAAGAGGGGTCGATGTTGGATGTGAGTTTGGTGATTGGCGATAGCTCGGTGACTCCCGAGGCTATTAATCAGGCGATGATTGCCGCCAAAGAACACTATCCGGGTATTGTCGACGTGGTTGTCGATCCGGTGGTGTCCTCGGATATTATTGGTAACTCACTGTCTTTGTTGTTTGATGTGCAGGCAACAATAAAAGCCGGCTCTACTATTATTAAGACCATTAGCTGGTACGAGAATTTGGGCCATGCGGCGCGGCTTTTAGATGTCGCTAGATTATATTCTTCCCTAGACGGCACGTTATCCAAGACCTCTACGCGGGCTATACAAGGAGCACAACAATGAGAGTTGCTATCAATGGTTTTGGCCGTATCGGCCGCTCGGTTTTTCGTATTTTGGAAGAGCGTGACGATATCGAGGTGGTTGCCATTAATGACCTCTTCGATAATCAGGCCCTGCGTTACCTACTTGAATACGACACGGTAATGGGCCCCTTTGGTAAAACCTTGTCACTGCAAGATGACTTTTTAGTCACGCCTAAGGGCAAGGTCAAACTACTGGAGGAGCGCGACCCGTCGCTGTTGCCTTGGGCGGCAATGGATATTGATGTTGTGGTTGAATCCACTGGTGTGTTTGTCACCAAGCAACAGCTCGAACAGCATGTTAGTGCCGGGGCCAAGCGAGTTATCCTGACTGTGCCGGCCAAGGATGACATCGACTATACCGTTGTGCTGGGTGTCAATGAAGACACGCTGCGCCCGGAACATAAAATCATCTCCAATGCTAGTTGTACTACTAATTGCCTGGCGCCCATGGCCAAAGTACTGAATGACGCCTTTGGCATTGAGGAGGGCGTAATCAACACCATTCACGCCTATACCAACGACCAGCGCTTGGCGGATGTACCCCACTCCGATTGGCGTCGCAGCCGGGCCGCCGCCGAGAACATTATCCCCACCTCCACCGGCGCGGCCAAGGCGGTGGCTAAGGTCTTACCTGTATTGCAGGGAAAACTCCACGGTATCGCCTCTCGCGTGCCGGTACCCGATGGCTCAGTGGTTGACTTGTTTGTGAAGTTGAGCAAAAGCGTTACGGTTGAAGATGTTCATCAGGCCGTATTGGCAGCCTCCCAAACCGAGCGACTACAAGGAATTTTGCAATACACCGATAAGCCGGTGGTATCGTCTGACGTTATCGGCAACGCGCACTCATCGGTTTATGATGCAGGTTTTACCGCGGTGACCGGTGGTCAGTATGTGCGAGTACTCAATTGGTATGACAACGAATGGGGTTACTCCAGCAGAGTGTGTGATCTTATCGCTAAAATTGGCTGTTGGCATAGCTGAGGGCTTGGCAACGACGCCCTTCGATTATAATGGCGGGCATGTGCCGGCCATTTCGCAGGCTAAGAGCCGGCAACATTAGGCCTTGCTGCGTAGCTGAAAGATTCTGCACTCACTTATACGTCAACGATTGTCTCGGCTAAAAATAACGTTTGCTGGCCCGTTGCGGGGCCACCGTCAACAGCCAAATGCTATATTGGAACCGGTGACTGCGGTAACTATTGCCACAGTATCGGCGGCTCTTAGAAAAACCGACTAAACTGTGGGTGGAGCGCCAGTTCTGCCAGGTCAACGGGCTAGGCAATGCCTGTTGCCTAATCGCATCAACTTGTGCGATTGTAGCTAGAACGGTAGCTAGATTGTACTGGGGTGTCGCAGTACTGTAGGGCCGGTGGTGAGGTAAACACATTGGCTGGCTAGGACCGCGAAGGTAATAATAAGCTGGGAAATATTTGTTGTTTGTTGCAACCAGAGTCGGCGGTAGTTATGCTTTTAAGGAGTGTTTTTAACCCGCTCTTTTAAAACTGTGTCTACATAGCTCGCTGCTAAATTGCGCTCTTAACTTGTTAGTTCAATGAGATGATTTTCAGAGGATAACCATGCAGGATATAGACCCAACTGAAACGGCAGAGTGGCTGCAGGCCCTCGATGATGTCTTGAAAAATGACGACTCCAAGCAGCGGCGGGCGGGGTTTTTACTTAAAGTTCTCGCCGAGCGTGCCGCGCAATCCGGCGCCAGAATTCCAACGGCGATTACCACACCGTTTCGCAATACCATTAAACCCCGTGACGAAGATGCAATGCCCGGTGACTTGTTTATCGAGAGGAAAATTCGTTCATTGACGCGTTGGAATGCACTGGCAATGGTTATGCGTGCTAACGATAATGATGAAGGGCTGGGTGGGCATATATCGTCATTTTCTTCCTCGGCGACGCTATACGATGTTGGTTTTAACTACTTTTTTCACGGCAACGACAACTCTCCCGGTGACCTGATCTACTATCAGGGCCATATTGCGCCGGGGCTTTATGCCCGGTCGTATCTAGAGGGTCGCCTCAGCGAAGAACAGCTGGACAACTTTCGCCGAGAGGTGGGAGGCAATGGCCTGTCTTCCTACCCACATCCCTGGCTGATGCCAGACTATTGGCAGTTTCCAACGGTGTCGATGGGGTTGGGGCCTATTCAGGCGATTTACCAAGCACACCTGATGGACTATCAGCACAGTAGAGAGCAGGTAGACAACAGCCAGCGCAAGGTCTGGGCCTTTTTGGGCGATGGCGAGTGCGATGAGCCGGAGTCTCTCGGTGCTATTTCGCTGGCGGGTCGGGAGAAACTCGACAACCTCATCTTTGTCGTCAACTGCAACTTGCAGCGACTCGATGGTCCGGTGCGGGGCAACGGCAAGATCATTCAGGAACTGGAAGGTGTTTTCCGCGGTGCCGGTTGGAATGTTATCAAGGTTATTTGGGGCCGCTTATGGGATGTGTTACTGGAACGCGATAGCACCGGCCTGCTCAAAAAACGCATGGATGAGGTCTGTGATGGCGAATTGCAAAATTACAAAGCCAATGGCGGCGCCTATACCCGGGAACACTTTTTCGGCAAATATCCTGAGCTGTTGGAGTTGGTAAAAGATCTTTCCGACGATGAAATAATGCGTTTGAATCGCGGTGGTCACGATCCCTATAAAGTTTATGCCGCCTATTCTCAAGCGGTTAAACATACTGGTCAGCCGACCGTTATTCTGGCTATGACGGTAAAAGGCTACGGCACCGGGGCCGCCGGTGAAGCGCAGAACGAAACACACTCACTGAAAAAGCTGGATCTGGAGAGCTTAAAGAAATTCCGGGATCGTTTTGCGATACCGGTTAGCGATGACGACTTGCATCAAGTCCCCTATTACAAACCGTCGCCAGACAGCCCGGAAATGCAGTATATGATGAAGCGGCGGGAGGAATTAGGTGGCCTCATACCGTCGAGAACTGCCGATTTTGACGCGCTTGAAATACCGGCATTGGAGGGTTTAAAAAGCCAGTTAAAAGGCTCCGGAAAAAGAGAAATATCGACCACCATGTCTTTCGTGAGAATTTTGTCGACACTGAGTAAAGACAAAGTCATTGGCGAGCGGGTGGTGCCCATTGTTCCCGATGAGGCCAGAACTTTCGGTATGGAGGGGATGTTTAGGCAGTTGGGTATATATTCCTCTCAGGGTCAAAAGTATACGCCCCATGACAGCGACAATATTATGTTTTATCGCGAGGACAAAAAGGGTCAAATTCTGGAAGAGGGTATTAACGAAGCCGGCGCCTTCTCGGCGTGGCTGGCCGCGGCGACCTCCTATAGTAATCATAGCTACACGATGATTCCTTTTTATACTTTTTATTCGATGTTTGGTTTTCAGCGCATCATGGATTTGGCTTGGGCCGCGGGTGATACGCAGGCGCGGGGTTTTCTGATGGGGGCGACGGCGGGAAGAACTACCCTCAATGGCGAAGGTCTGCAGCACCAGGATGGCCATAGCTTATTAATGGCCAATATGATTCCCAACTGTGTTGCCTATGATCCAACTTATGCCTACGAATTGTGCGTCATTATTCAAGACGGATTAAGACGCATGTATTCGCAGAAGGAGAACTGCTTTTATTATATAACCATCGAAAATGAAAATTATCAGCACCCAGAAATGCCCAAAGGTGTTGAAGAGGGCATCGTCAGCGGCATGTATTTACTGCAGCAATCGAGTGCTAACAGCGCTCATGTTGTGCAGCTGTTTGGCAGCGGCGCTATTTTGCGAGAGGTGAGAGAGGCTGCGGCCATTTTGTTGGCGGAGTACCAGATTGACGCCGATGTCTGGAGCATGACCAGTATCAATGAGCTGCGCCGAGATGGTTTGGCCTGCGAACGTTGGAATATGTTGAATCCCGATGAAAGCCCGAGGCAAGCCTATGTAACAAAACAACTGGAAGGACACGAAGGACCGGTGATCTGCGCGACGGATTATATGAAGTCCTACGGTGAACAACTGTTGCCCTTTATCGACCGCTCCTATCGCGTGCTGGGCACCGATGGTTTTGGCCGTTCGGATACCCGTAGCCGGTTGCGTTATCATTTTGAGGTCGATCGATATTTTGTAGTCATTGCGGCATTAACCTCATTGTCGGAGGAGGGGAAAATCGACAAAAGTGTACTCAGTGCGGCGCTCAAGAAATATGACATCGACAGCGACAAACCAGATCCTGTCAGTTGTTAAATTTCAGCGAGAATTAATGAAAATATGCAGCTGTTTTCACAAATAGAGTGACGAGGGTGAGTCTGTGAGTATCGAAAAAATAAGCGTTCCCGATATCGGTGGTGCCGATAACGTTGAAGTGATCGAACTGTGCGTTGCAGTAGGCGATGTCGTCGCGCTGGAGGACTCTCTTATTGTATTGGAGTCAGATAAAGCGTCGATGGAAATACCGTCTCCTGTCGCCGGTACAGTGACTGCGATAAGCGCAGTAGTCGGCGACAGCTTGTCTGAAGGTGACGTTATTCTAACAATTGAGTGTGAAGCTGATGATGATATAGCGCTTGGTGACGTTAGTAATGCTGGTGAAGTCGACTCCGGCGCGGCGCAATCGCAGCACCAAGGGTCGCAGGAATCAACGCTTGCTGCGCCGCAAGGGTCAGAGGAGCTGCCTTCGCCGGCTGTTGTTAATGAAACTATCGAAGTGCCCGAGGTGGGCGAAGCGGACAATATTGAAATCATCGAGCTATGTGTTGCCGTGGGTGACGTTGTTGCCGAAGGTGATTCACTGATTGTCCTGGAAACTGACAAGGCTTCGATGGAAGTCCCCTCGCCCCGGGCGGGCGAAATAGTCTCTATTGCTGTTAAAGAAGGCGATAGTGTTCAGCAGGGTACGCCAATATTGGTATTGCAAGGTGAGGCTGATACCGCTGCTAGTGCGGATAACACCCAGCCTCTGGTGTCGCGGTCAGGCACGTCCACCGCTGACGATAGTGGCGATACTCGCCAACTGCCTCTGCAAGAGCCTGCCAATACGTCCGCCAGCGCTGCAGTAGCCGTCAGTACCATGCAATCAGCGAGTCAATCCGTTTATGCCGGCCCGTCGGTGAGACGCCTGTCAAGAGAGATGGGGGTTGCCTTGGAGGCTGTTAAAAGCAGCGGCCCCCGTGGGCGCATCACTAAAGACGATGTGAAAAACTACGTAAAAAACGCCTTAAAAACGAAGGCACAGCAGTCAGTTGGACTGGCCTTGCCCGCTCAGCCTGACATTGATTTTTCGAAGTTTGGCGAGATATCGGTAGAGCCTCTGTCTAAAATAGGTAAGCTAACCGCAGCCAATATGCAACGCAACTGGTTGAACATTCCCCATGTAACCCAGTTCGATGAGGCGGATGTTACCGAGTTGGAGGCGTTTCGCGGCTCTTTAAAAGACGAGGCAGCGCGTAGATTGTTAAAAATCACGCCGCTGCCGTTTTTATTAAAAGCCTGTTCGGCGGCGTTAAAACAACATCCAAAATTCAACGCCTCGCTACATGCCGACGGCAAGTCGGTGGTATTCAAACACTATGTTCATATTGGTGTTGCAGTCAATACACCGGCGGGACTGGTGGTGCCAGTGGTTAATGATGTTGACAAAAAGTCGATATGGGAACTGGCTAAAGAAGTAGACGAGTTGGCAGATAAAGCTAAAAACAGGAAGCTTACCCCGCAGCAAATGCAGGGGGCCTGTTTTACGGTGTCCAGTTTGGGCAATATAGGGGGTACCGGTTTTACTCCCATTATCAATGGACCTGAAGTAGCCATTATGGGTGTGTCAAAGCTGCAGACTAAACCGGTGTGGGATGGAGCCGCCTTTGTTCCGCGAAAAATGCTGCCGTTGGCAATTTCCTATGATCATCGAGTCATCAACGGCGTGGATGCGGGCCAGTTTTTTACCTTCTTGGTTCAGGTTCTCTCGGACATCCGGCGGCTAGTATTGTGATAGGCCAATTTTGAGAGGCTAAAATCCCGGGAATAACTCGCAGTACTGATGGGCGGGTTGCGCCCCATGTCTTGCTCGATAGCGAGTAATACGGGCTGATTTAAAGCCTTGTTTGATATTCTTGTTTGAAATCAATCGAAGGTCATTTACTGACACTGACACTGACACTGACACTGACACTGACACTGACACTGACACTGACACTGACGCTAGTTGTTAAACCTCAGCTTCAAACCCTCAATAGCAAAAGATTGTCCTCCCTAGAAGATTGATCATTTCAGCCTAGTGGCTGCAATGACCCTGCGGGCGCCCTGAACAAGGCGGGCGTGCAAACTGTGTGCACAGTTTGTCGAACGTTTTACTTCGCAGCCAATAGAGCTGACTGCATTAATAGAAAAGCCCACCTGAAGTGACCGGTGGGCTTTTCTATTAATATGGCCCGCCCTTCAGGATTCGAACCTGAGGCCTGTCCCTTAGGAGGGGACCGCTCTATCCAGCTGAGCTAAGGGCGGATGTACACGAAATGTATTACCCAGCTCGGCTGGTCTATGTCGCTGCGCGCAGCATGGGGCGGATGAATGTGTGCCGCAGTGCATTGTTATCGAGCGGCGGCTATTGTAGCTCTAGTTATAGCATTAGCCAATATGCAAGCCACATAATTCTCCCACTAGCGCTGTTAAGCTGAGTCTCGGCAGCCCTAGCGCAATGACCATGGTGCTGGTATTGGCGCTGTTAGACTTTTAGGGCGATAGTTGACACGATACTGAAAGCTGTTAAAAATACCTGCCTTAAGTTATGGCCGTTAAGGTATAGCAGCTCTTTAGCCATGGTTGGCAACAATAATAATTGGAAGCAATGTGTCGACACAAAAGTTAAAACGGGTACTGACATTCTGGGATGTGTTCTTCATCGCTGCCGGACAAATAATTGGTGCTGGTGTCGTGGCCCTGACCGGTGTGGCGATCGGCATGACCGGTCCCTCGGTGTTTCTCGCCTACTTTTTCGCGGCGATACTGGTACTGCTGGTATCAGTGCTGATTATGATTGCGGGCACATCGCTGCCGGTGACCGGGGCCTATTACGCCTGGGTGTCTAGGCTGCGCAGCGGCTGGCTGGCGTCGGTGGTGTTGTCGCTGATTTTACTGGCGAGTATTTCACTGAGTTTATACGGCAGCTCTTTTGGCCTGTACTTAAACCCGCTGTTTCCCCTGCTTTCAGTCAATGGCTGGGGGGTAGTGGTGGTGGTGTTACTGTTTGTCGCCAATTTGTTCGGCTTGAAGATGGCTTCCAAGCTGCAGATGGCGCTAGTGGTGCTGTTGATCTCAGCGCTGGCTATTTACGCCGGCTTTGCCATGCCCAATATTGACAAAAATCTGCTGACCCCTCTGTTTCCCAAGGGTATAGCGGGCTTTATCACCGCCGTGTTTTTATTAAAATTTGCCACCGGTGGTGCCCATATGATCGTTGGCCTCAGCGGCGAGATGCTCAATCCGCGGCGCACTATTCCCATCGTGATGATCTCGGCAACACTATTGGTGGCGGTGGTTTACGGCTTTGTCGCCCTCGCCAGTGTTGGTGTTGTGCCCTGGACCGAGATGATTAACCAGCCGCTAACGGTGGCTGGAAAGCAATTTCTACCGTCCTGGGCGATGACCTACTTTTTAATCTGTGGTGCCGGCCTGGCTATTTGTACCACCCTTAACTCCCAGTATATTCAATTGCCACGAACCTTTATTGTGGCCAGCTGGGATCGGCTGTTGCCGAGTTGGGTGGGGGCGCTGAACCGACACGGTGCACCCTATGTCATCTTGTTAGTGATGATGCTGGTTGGCGTTGTGCCGCTGCTAATCGGCCTCGATTTCGGTGATATCGCCCGGGCCGCTACCGTATCTGCGAGCCTGCCGGCGTTCATAGTGTATTGGGCGATAGTACGTATTCCAAAAAAATACCCCGAGCAGTACCGCCAGTCGATCTTTCAGCCCGGTCCTTTTTTGCTGTGGACGCTGTTTGTGGTCGCGGAGTTGTCTACCGCTATCGGCGTCTATTTTCTGTCTCAGGATCTGCCGATGGCGGTGATCGTGAGCCTGCTCAGCTGGATTGTGCTCTCGGTCGCTTATTACCCTCTGCGGCGGCGTTTCCTGGCCAAGCGAGGCATTGATTTGAATAAGCTGACCAGCGATAACACAGTGTTCGAGCACTAGTGCTCAATTTGTGGGCTGTGCGTTGGCATGGTCATCGCCAACGGCTGTAACAAACCGTCCCCTGCAAACGTCTACTGGACTATAATGTCCCCGATCCATTTTCCATCGCGTCGGTGGCAGGGTTACTGCGGTAGTTTATTGGCCGGCCACAACGTATTACATTTAGGATATAACTTCATGTTAGATAGCCGCCCACTTCTGTTGGATACCGATTTTCCGCCGATTTTCCGTGGTCAACTGAGCGTATTGCAGGTCAATCTTGGTTATAAGTGTAATTTGAGTTGTGTGCACTGCCATGTCAACGCCGGCCCCAGTCGCACCGAGATGATGGACTTGGCGACCATCGAGCAAGTGTTGGACTTTGCCCGGAGTCAGGGTATTAGTACCCTAGATTTAACCGGCGGGGCGCCGGAGATGAACCCCCATTTTCGGTATTTGGTTAGTACTGCCAGGGCGCTAGACATTGAAGTGATTGACCGCTGTAATCTGACGATTCTACAGGAGCCCGGTTTTGAGACCTTGGCAGAATTTCTGGCGGAAAATAAAGTCGTGGTTACCGCCTCGCTGCCGTGCTACGAGGAGGAGAATGTCGAAAAACAGCGTGGCAAAGGTGTCTACGAACACAGTATTGATGCGCTGGTTAAGCTCAACGCCTTGGGTTATGGGGTAGATCCTGCGCTGCCACTCAACTTGGTGTACAACCCGGTCGAGCCGGTGTTGCCACCGCCGCAGGCAGCGCTGGAGCAAGAGTATAAACAGGAATTGCTGAGCCGCCACGCTATTCGCTTTAATCAGTTGTACACGATTACCAATATGCCGATCAGCCGCTACGGCGCAATTTTGATGTCACAGGGTCAATTTACCCCTTATATGGACCTGTTAAAGGCAAACTTTAGCGCTGGCAATCTGCCGACGCTGATGTGCCGTTCTATGCTCAGTGTCGACTGGCAGGGCTATGTTTATGACTGCGATTTTAATCAGATGCTGGAAATGCCGCTGGCGCTGATCGCCTCGGACCAGCAGCGTCCGCATTTGTCTGAATTGCTGGATCTGGATTTCAATACTCGGGAAATAATGATTGGCGATCACTGCTTTGCCTGCGCCGCGGGTAGTGGTAGCAGCTGTGGTGGCGCTCTCAATGACTAGCGATTCGGTGCTGCTGAGCATTGTAATTCCCACCCTCAACGAAGCAAAAACTCTGACCCGTTGCCTGCACCGCTTGCAAGCACTTCGCCGCCAGGGGGTTGAAGTGATTGTTGCCGATGGTGGTAGCAGCGATGGTTGCATCGGTGATAGTGCCGGTCTGGCAGATCAATTGCTTGTTTGCGCCAAGGGCCGGGCCCTGCAGATGAACCACGGTGCCAGTGTCGCCAGTGGCCGTTGGTTGTTATTTTTACACGCCGATACCGAGCTGCCGGCGGATGTCGAACGGTGGCTGGCGCAGCTGTCTCAGTGTGTTGCCCAGTGGGGCTTTTTTCGGCTCACATTGGATGGTCGCCAACCATTTTTACGGCTGATTGAATGGTTTGTTAATCAGCGTTCAACGCTGACTCAGGTCGCCACCGGCGATCAGTGTTTGTTTGTGCGGCGGTCGGTGTTTGAGGCTGCCGGGTTTTATCCCGCCATCGAGCTGATGGAGGATGTCGCTCTTAGCAAGACTCTGCGCAGCCAGGCTAAGCCGTTGATTTGGCAGCATCCGGTTACCACATCCAGTCGGCGCTGGGAAAAAAAGGGCATTTTCAAGACTGTGTTGCTGATGTGGGGGTTGCGCCTGGGCTATTTTGTCGGGGTCAGCCCCAGCCGTCTGGCAGCCTTTTATCATGGTTGATAACGGCGCCGACGATACGCGTTCTAACCGGTTATTGGTGTTCACCAAGGCGCCGGTGCCAGGCCAGGTAAAAACGCGTATGCAGCCGCTTTTGAGTCCCCAGCAGTCGGCACAGTTGCACCGGCGTTTAGTTGAGCACTGTCTGCATACCTGCAGTTCGCTGCCCTGGGCGCAGTTGCAATTGTGGGTGGGCAGCGATCACCCCTGGTGGGCGCAGCTGCAGCTGGGCAGCTCGCTAAGCGTGCATTGCCAGCGAGGCGAGAATTTGGGGGCACGTATGGCTGGGGCGGTTGCAGCCGCCGCTATTGATGAACGGGGGCTTATTTTGATTGGCAGCGACTGTCCGGATATTTGTGGCGATTATTTGCGTGCAGCCAGTACCGCGCTACAGCGCCACGATGTGGTGTTGGGGCCAGCCGCAGATGGTGGTTATGTGCTTATTGGTTTCTCTATGCGGCACCGAGAGCGCTACGACGCGGTGTTTGCCGGTGTCGAATGGAGCACGGACAAGGTGTTGGTACAGACTAGGCAGCGCTTGAAACAACAGCGGTTGCGCTGGGCAGAGCTGCCGGTACTGGCAGATATTGACCGACCGGAGGATTTACAGCTGCTGCATCGCCATTTCCCCGGATGCTATTAAGTATCGTCGCAGGCGGGCTTTAGTTCGCTGGTATTAGGCGCTGGTAATGGAGCGACCGTTGTTGCTGTTATTGGTATAACCTTTCACGTCGTACAATTTTTCTTGCTTGTTTTGGCCGCGCAACAGATCGAGGACCTGTCCCACTACTAGGCGTGTGCGCTTGGCTATACGCTCGTTGACTTCGTTGAGTTCCTGACAGCTGGCCCATTGTTTGCCGAGCTTGTGCCAAGACTGGGCTATTGCTGGCGCCTGTAGCTGGGCTGCTTTGAGGACACTGGCTTCATCGCTGAGGCCGGCCTGCTGAAACAGCTGCATTCGAATACCGGTGTGATGTTCCAGCAGTGACAGTAACTTTTGTTTCTGCTCGGTGATTTGTTGGAACTCTTGGTAGTTGCGCTGCTCCAGCGTCTCGCGCTCGCGCTGCAACAGCGCCAGCAGTTGTGCCGTGGCTGGTAGGTCTTGTTCGAAGGTGGTATTGAGTCCAGTCCATACACTGTTGGGGATAAGTTGCGCCATGTCGGCAGCCTCCGTCGATTGATCGTTGCTATCTGAGTTCTATTTCAGTGGGTCTGTTTTTTCTGGAACAGGGGCTTTGCCGGACCCCGTTCAAGGTTTGCAGTAGGTCGTATCGACGACCTGCCGCTTAGCGAGCTAAGAGCGCATCAAAAGCCAGCATTTTGTCCGCAACTTGCTGGGCATCGATGCTGAAGTCACCACTTTCCAGCGCCTTCTTAATACTGGCGACCCGGTCCATATCGACATCGGGAAGACCCTGAGTTTGCAGCTCGGCGGCCTTCAGGCTGTTGGCCTGGGGGCTTAGTTCGAGCTTGCTGCCGGCGGGCTGGGACTCGGCGGGTGCACTGCCTTTGTCTTGGCTGCTGGGCTCAGCGCTTTTAGTGGGCTGGCTGGTCGCTGGCCTACTTGTTAAGTGATTGATATCTCTAACCATTGTCTTTACTCATAACAGTGTATTTGGCAAATAATAGAACGATCTTGGTATTTATCGGCTACCAGAGCGCAAACTTTAACACAAATTGCCTATTTTATCGCCGCCTGTGTGCCGCTGCGAAGGCCTCACTACATGGCGACACTGACCTGGCCGGGGCCTGTTACCCGTGCGTCGACCAGTCGTTTGGACTGTTTGTTGCGCACCGTGATCTGTTCACCGGCATGGCCGTCTCGCATTGCTATGGCGGCGATTCTTACCACCAGGGAGCCGCTGCTAGCGCTTAATATCACTGCGTCACCGCGTTTGACCAGTAGCGGCGGTGCCAGCTGTGAGGCCACGACAATGGCATCGGCGCGCAGCGAGCGTTTACTGAGCATACCGACAACCTCGGCGATGTCACTAAAATAGCTGCCGTTAAGAGTGCTGATATTGACCCTGCGCAGGCGCAGTTGATGGGCACCAATATGGCTACCGCGACTCAGTGGCACGGCGGCGGTGACCACCGGCCGGTAGAGGTTGATTGTCAGTGGCACGTACAGTGACCACGGCGAGGTAGACTGGCAGCTGACTCTAACATTGGTGCGGCCAAAGCTATTGCTGTCTCTGAGCTCGATGGTCAATGGTGAGTCACAGTCGGGCATGATAATACGATTGTCCAGTGCGCCTATCTTATAATCCATGGTGACGCTGTCGTCATAGCGCGCGGCCAACTGCTGCATATGGGGTAGCACAAAGCTCTCAATGCTCTGGCGTATCATCGTCGTGTCGACG
>Ga0105356_10002919_pt1 | contig 16925 bp, 24 predicted proteins | sample GOMGulsemesocosm_3_FD_83502 | JGI IMG/M metagenome (GOLD analysis project Ga0105356, IMG submission 83502) | Methane-oxidizing microbial communities from mesocosms in the Gulf of Mexico - GOM9D Gulf of Mexico | ecosystem: Environmental > Aquatic > Marine > Cold seeps | place: Gulf of Mexico...
GTTCTTTTTGTTTCTTTTTTTTTAAGACCGAAACCAAAACTGTAAGTAAGAACCCAAAAAAGACCAAGACCAAAAAACCATTTGATATACTTGGGTCTTTTAAAAAAATAACGGTCCTTAAGAGCAATGCAATCAATACGGCTATGGCTCCCTCAATTCTCCCCATAATTTTTTTTACCGTCATACCAATTAATTTAGGGGTGCTGCATCTACTTCAATTGCATTCACTTTTAGAGATTTTAAAACCGCTACTAGTTTGTATATGGCCTTAAAGGGACTCGTTCTACTGTCTACCAACATAGATGCTTTGGGCAGTTCTGAAAAATCGTCTTGTAAAAGGTACATCCGGTACCTTGGTTTTGGATTGCATTTTGTTAACGAAATTTCTACCCCAACAACTTTGTTAGGAAAACCCGCTTTTTGCAATTCTGCAATTGCCAATGCCTGAAATTGTTCTATTGTAATTTGTAAAGCCATTTTTAAAGAATTTTAGTTTGTATTGTATATCCGAATTCTGCTTGTAGTTTTTTTATTTGCGGAGGCACTTCTCCTGGTTCCAATAAGTAAATGGTCTTTTGACTTGCTATAATTTCAGAAAAAGGTTTGGCTTTTCTGAGTAGATAATACCTCCTATTTCTTAATTTTTTAGACCTGGCAACAATTTGGCCTACTTTACCGTGTTTCTTTATGTAGGCTTCTTGTAATTTTAAACTTCTGCTTTTCATAACTGTTGCTTTTTAGAAGATAGGCAGGGAAATAAAATTTATTTGCCCTAAAAAATTCCCTGCCGTATCTATAAATAGGGTTTACCTATTCTCTTGTTTCTTATGAATTGACTATTCCCGAAATGGCAGCATCTACTTCCGATAATTTGAAAATCATGTTTACACCAATTTTTCGTTTCGGAATAACACCGTTGTTAACGTTATTTTTCACCGTTTCTAGAGGCATCCCTAAATACTCTGAAAGCCTTCGCAAACCTGTTATGTATTTTTGTTCTGTTTTCATAGAATTTGCTTTTTATTTCAATAATTTGTTGCGTTCTCTATTGATATTTACCTGCTTTTTCACAACACTCCATATCGCGTCTTCAATAATCTTATGATGCTCTCCATTCATAACATTATTTATATGGCCAGAAGAATAAGTCTCTCCTTGCTTATTAAACTGACTCATTTCCTTTAGCTCAGCTTGAATAATATTGCCATACCTATGTCCTATTATTTTTTTTATGAGTTCTTTTTCAGATTTGCCAATCATAGAAATAATTGTTTGCGTTTTTCATTGAGTAGTATCTGTTTTTCTACAACCTTCCATATGGCATCTTCTATAACTTTATGAGCTTCTCCATTCATAACATTGGTAATATGAGCAGAGGAATAGACCTTACCTTTCCTATTTACTTGACTCATTTCTTTCAACTCGGCTTGAATGACACCGACATACCTATGCCCTATTAACTTTTTAATGTCCGTTTTTTGATTTTTGCCAATCATAGAAATAATTGTTTTTTTTGTTGATTTTTTTCTTTTACTTTACTTAAGTATCACTTATGCAAATATTAGAAAAGTTTCTAATATTTCCTAAATGTTTCTAATTTATTTTATGACACACAAAGAAAAAATATTAGTTTTCGCAGTAAATTCGGGGTTTAACAAGACTCAATTTTGTAAAAAATGTGGTCTCTCAAATGGCTATCTGGACTCAAAAGGATCAATAACCACAGATAAACTAGCTTTAATATTAGAAAACTTTAGGAACTTAAGCATAAACTGGCTGCTCTTTGACGAGGGTGAAATGCTAAAAAAAGAAAATGGAGGAATAAAAAGCGGCCAAAACAAAACATTATCTGACTTTCCTTCAGAAGAAATAGCACATTATGTTATTGACAATCCAGAAAAATTTAAAAAAGGCAATGTATTAGACCAATTCTTAACTGTTTCAGAGGAGATTTCAGAGATCATACGATTCTTGCATGAGAAGAATGATCTGCTTATGGAGTCTCGTATTTTCAGACAGTACATTGGTAGCAATATTGATTTGCTGGAAATTGAGAAGGAAGAGAAAGACCTGGAGGAGAAAAAGAAGAAAATAAAAGAGGCTATTATTGAGAAGTTTGCTTCTAAGAAAAATAGCTAATTGTAGGAATGAAAAAACCACCCATAAATGAGTGGTTCGATTTTCTGCTATAGAAAAAGAAAGCCTTTCGGCTTGTTAAATGTAATAAAAAAAATTGATTTTAAAAATTGACTTGAAATTGAATTATCCTTTTTATTTGGGTTCTTATGTTTTTTGTTGGTTTTAATGAGTTGTTAAAATTTCAAAAAATGAAAGAAAGAAAAATCACTAACAGAGAAAAAACTGCTTTTTGCAATCGAGAAGAGGGTCACTTTTACGATAACAAAGCATTTGAAATAAAAGGTGGGAAAATTCAAAAGATTTCAGTCGCTTTTTCCAATGCTGATGGCGGAGAATTTATAATTGGAATTAAGGACAAAAAAGACGAACATATAGTAAATCAAAGATGGCAAGGAGTATCAGATATGGAACAATTTAATTTTGTTTTCCAAAACCTAATTGAGATTGAGCCATCTATTAACTATTCTGCCGAATTTTTAGTAGATGAATCAAATACTTATGCTTTACGAATTACCATTGAGAAAACTCAATCAGTACATAGAACCTCCGACAACACAGTCTATATAAGACAGTCTGCTCAATCTTTACCTATCAAAGATCCTCAAAAAATACTATCTTTATCATACTCCAAAGGAGAATCTTCCTATGAAGATACTATTGTTAAATCTGCGCTTGCAGAAGATATATTTGAATCTAAAGAAGTTGCTGATTTTTTACATGACTATTCCCCTCAATCAGACTCGATTGATTTTACAGTTAACCAAAACCTAGTTGATAGAACAACTTACGAGCCTAGAACAGCTGGAATTTTATTGTTTAGCGAAAACCCTACACCATTACTCCCAAAAGATGTGGTATAAAAATTAGTAGATATGATACTTCAGAAGAAATTCCAGAAAGAGTTCATCTAAAAGAACAATTTACTATTGAAGGGTGTCTAAATAGTCAAATAAATGATGCATCTGATATGATTCATTTTATAATGAAATCTGTCAAAATAATGGGAGTAAAAGGCCTAACAAATGTGAATTACCCACCAGAAACCATATGGGAAATTTTAGTAAATGCGGTTATACATAGAGATTATTCTATTTCAGATGACATCCACATATTAGTTTTTAATAATCGTATTGAAATAAAAAGCCCTGGCAGACTACCTGGATATGTAACTATCGAAAACATTTTGGATGCAAGGTTTTCTAGGAACTCGAAAATAGTTAGGGTTTTGAATAAATATAAAGACCCAGTAAATAAAGATATGGGTGAAGGGCTAAATACAGCTTTTCAAAGAATGGAAGAATTTAGATTAAAATCTCCAATAATCAGTGAAGACGGTAATTATATAAAAGTTGTTATACCACATTCCTCTTTAGCAAGTCCAGAAGAAACTGTTTTGGAATACTTAAAAAATAATCCGCAAATAAAAAATAGAGAAGCAAGAGTAATTACTGGCGTAAAATCTGAAAACATCATGAAAATACACTTCTACAACTTACGAGATAACGATTTAATTGAACCTGTAATGAGTAGGAACGGAAACAAACCAGTAGCTTGGAAAATAAAAAATCAATAATAGCAACCCTATAATTACTAGGCACAATACTTAAAGAAAATACTATCATTAATAATTAAAATATTTTAATTTTGAACTGGTTAAATAAAATAGTTAGCAAGATTTCGGAAGAAGTTCATAAATCAAAAATAGCAGAATTTGATAAAAAAGTTGCAGATTTAGCTTCTGACCATAAAGTAATGAATAAAACAATTACTGACAATGAACAGAAAATTCAAAAACTAGAAGAAAGAGTATTCAATACCATAATAAGTTCTGCTAAAATGGAGGCTACAATAAAAACGGTATTATTATTGAAAGACAAAGAAATTGAACAACTTAAATTAAAAAATAATGAATAACTTACATAATGAATTGGAGAATTTGACTCAAAAAATTGAGCAAAATTCTGCTAATTTAGAAGATTACCAACGTTATGAATTACTTTTGAAAAAGGGTGGTTTGACAACTACATATATTTACTCTTACTTAAATCGCGCAGGTTTTAATAATTGGAACGAACTAATTGCTGCAAGAAAAAATAAAGAGAATAAAAAAGAAGTATCTAATGCAACTGTTGTCGGTGGATTAATTGGAATTGGATTAGGACTGCTATTAGCAGGAATCTTTAGAGATGAATAAAAAATTAAACATAACATTCCTGTTATCCAGAAATCACCGCCTAACAAAAGGAATATAGATTATTGTATAACGAGTTATAGTTAATAATAATGAGAGGAAGCAATATAAAAATAAGTTAAATGTAAAATCAGGTGCTGAAGGAATTCGATTAGCCAAAGAAAACGCAAAAGCATTATTAGATGATGCTGAATTACTTTTTGAGAACGGTAGAATTGAAAGAAGTGTTTCCCTAGCTATTTTGTCTATTGAAGAATCAGGAAAGCCAAGTATAATAAGATCTATTCTTTTAACTGACGATCCAAAAAAATTGAAAAAAGAATGGCAAAATTATCGAAAACACACAGCAAAAAATCTTACTTGGATATTTCCTGAATTGGTTTATAAAGGAGCACGAAAACTAGAAGATTTTAAACCTTTATTTGATACTAAAAATAACCATGGACAACTATTAGACAACTTAAAGCAATTGTCATTTTACACAGATATATTTTCGTCAAAAAAATGGAGCATTCCTAAAAATGTAATTGACAAAGAACTTGCAGAAATTATATTATTATCAGCGAGAGTTTTGTCTAATCAAGATGAAGGAATTGATTCCGAAGAAGGATTAAAGCTTTGGATTAAGTACGTAAAACCTGTTTGGAATGGTGAAATGAGCTTAATGAAACAAGCTGTCATAGAATGCTATAAAGAAGCTGCAAAATTAGGAATTATAAAAAAAGAGATGGTTGGAAAAATGGAGAATTTCATATAAAAACTAATTACAGCAAAGAACTGAATTAAAAATCAACTCTTTTCTTCTATAATTTTAGTCAACAAAACTCTAATACCAAAACATTATTCTTATATTTATTGCAATTATTTTGGGACTGCACTTCACAGGATAATTAAAAAAAAATTGAATCAAAATATTTATATAAAATGAAACAAATGTTTCTGTTATCTGGAAATCACATTTGGATAAAAGGAATATAGGTTGCTATATAACGAGTAAGCAAACATAACATCAATAATATAAATTGTAAAAAAAGAAAATATGGAATTAAATGATATTATCACTATTGTTGCAATTGTGATTGGACCAATTGCAGCTGTACAAATTGAAAAATTTCTTGAAAGAAAAAGGGACTCAAAAAACAGGAAAAACAATGTGTTTAAAACATTAATGGCTACACGCGGAACAGTTTTGTCCTTTTCACATGTTGAGGCATTAAATCGAATTGATTTAGAATTTTCAGATGAAAAAAAATATAAAAAAATAATTGATTCATGGAAAGAATATTTCGATAATCTCAGTCAGAAAGTGACCGGTGAACAATTAGCTGTTTGGAGTGCTAGAAATGATGAATTGCTTGCCAATTTATTATTTGAAATGGGAAATAAATTAAATTATGAATTTGACAAAGTTCTTATTAAAAGAAATATATATTCACCTATAGGGCATGAAAAAACCGAACAAGAACAACAAATAATCCGACAAGGAATATTAGATTTAATAAATGGAAAAATTTCAATTCCAATGTCTGTAATACAAGATCCCGAAACAATAGAAAATCAAAAAATCACTCAAGAATCCATGAGAAAATTCTTTGAATCTAACACCAAAAAAGTTTAAAAATAACATTTACTAATAACTAAGTCTTCGTGTGGCATGTAATGCCAAACATGAAGATAGTGTTAGATGCAAGAAAAATAATATTCTTTGGTGAAAAAATTGAATCTTTAAAACTTTCAAAACATCGGAGGTTTATATGGAAGAGAAGAATAAAATGCAAAACAAAAGAAATTTAATAGTGAATCTATTTATAGTTCTAATTGCTGGAGCTATGTGTTTAAGCGCGGGTATATCATGTTGTTTGACTTATGGACACGGCCTTGGGGATATTGTATACCTATTTCCGCTATGGGGGCTATCAATTACATATTTATTAATTATGGTTTTCACAAGAAAGCATTTTTTTAAATCACTGATTCCTCCTTTAATATTTGGAATTGTGCTAAGTTTCTTCATCTATAGTTTGATTTTTGATAGAGGTCCTGAGTGTCCTTGTTATTTATTTTAACTAACTAGTATCGTTGCTTAAAAAACCTCTCCCTACTTATAGGTGTTTTTTTATTTCACTATTAACAGGGAGTGTTTTTATTGGTTAGTTTCACTACTTTTAGAGCTTGTTCCTGAGACAATAAATGTTATAAAAAAGAAAGAACTTTAGTAAAAGACTGATTTTATGGAACAAAGACTCTGTTATCCGGAAATAACATCCTGATAAGAAAAATTGCTCATTCTTTAACAAGTTTACACTAACAAACAAAAACTATGAAACATAATTTATTCTTAGGAATGTATTCATTTAGAATTAAAAAACAGAACACATCTAATACCAAACTAATAGAAAACAACACCTTTTTAAGCTCTGCGTACCCAGATGAAAGCAATAAGTTCTCAGATGGATTTGTACAAGAAATTATTAAATTACTAGATACAAAAACATTTAAAAATGAAAGAAAAACTCATGGTGCTATATTAGAGAATTATTCCTTTAATCAATCAGAAAGAACAGTCGATTTATTAATAAATGGAGGTATAACAGGATTAAAACAATATATAATTGATGAATCTGGGGCAAAAAATGAATTAACCGAAGACAAAACTATCGGTTTAAAATTCTATGCTAGAATTTGGTTGCCATCGAATTCAAACTCTGGGTATATGTTTATTCAAAAATATGGTTCTTTAAGTATCAAACCCATTTTTGATTCGATTATTAAAAATGTCCTAAAAAATCATAAGTTCAATTTACTTAACGGAAAAGTTTCCCCAACGACGACAAAGAAGAGGCAAGAATTATTTTTGAAAAATTCAACTATTAAGGACATAACTATTGTTAGTAAAAAAAGTCATTATGATACAGCTTTTGCTCAAGCAAGTCAGGCTACAATTAAACTGAGCAATGTAAAATTAAGCAAAGCCGGTTTTATTGAAAAAAATGATATTGACTCAGCTTTAAACTCTCATGGATTTAAAATCGCAGATAGAGAATACATTATGAAAGCAACATACCTTAACAAAAGAGGCGATTATAGTGAAGAAAAAACGACGGTAATTGATGACTCCGAAGAGACTATTAATATTATACCAAGTATTTTAGTTCCAATAAGTTGTGTCGACATAGACAATTCTCCTATATTTGAAGAAATGCGAAAACTTGCAGATAAAGAAATTCAACAAATAGCAAAAGAAGCAAAATATTAAAATAGATTATTATGTTAGATTTTAATGTAATTCGAGAAATAAACAAAAAAGCAATTGAAAGTATCCAAAGTGATAGTGATGATGAAATAATTGATAGTAAATGGAAAAAAACTGTTTTTTATATCACATTCTATTTACTCCCAATTGCTTTGGTTATAATATCTTGGACTAAAGACATAAAGGTTTCTGATTTGGAGAGTTATATTTCTACAGGAATTGCAATCTTCACAGGTCTATTTTTCTCACTTTTATTAAGTATAGGATCAAAAGTGCGTTCGGAAAAATTAAACCCTGATAGAGATGATTCGAATTACCAGAAATATAAAACGAGTATGAAGCAAATCGCAAATATTACTCTTTACATTATCATCATAGGTATATTTATTTTCTTACTATTACTTTTAAATAACATTGTAAAAACTGATTCTTGTCTTTATATTGAGAAAATTTTTACAGGTTTAATTTTGTTTTTATTATGCCGTTTTATAATATCTCTTTTCTTTTTAGTTCAAAGGTTATATTTTTTGGTTAGAGATGAATTGAATAATATACTATAAGCAAACAGACCTTTAATTGCTAACAACTCTTCTTTAAATCGAAGTATCATTAATAACCTATAACATGACCTTGGACTTTTTACACTACGTTTTAATTGGATTTTCTATATTTTTGATAATTCTATTTATAATTCAATGGGTTAAATGGAAGTTAAGAAAAATTCCTTATACCCGTGAAAGGTTTGCATTTTCTGGTGTCATAATATTAGCTTCTTTAATAATTTATCTAATTCCATTTTTATTTGGCAATAATTTATTATTAGAATTAATAAATATTCTTTCAACCAATTTTGGTAACCCAATAATAATTTCAAAACCAGGTCTTTCTGATAAGATATTAGCTTTCATATTTGTTTCAAGTGTCGGATACTTAATTATATATATATTTAAAAATTGGAAAGGAAAAATTAGCATTCATCAATACGAATTAGAAAAACAGCGAGAAGCTACCAATTTAATAAGCGAATTTAAAATATACTTTGAAGGAAAAGAAAAGCTACGTGAATTTAATCCAGAAATTGATGTAAAAAACAGTTTTTTATTAAAGGAGCCAGAGATTGAATCAATAGCATGGCACGATCAAGTATATGATTTATTGACTCTTTCTTCAAGTCAATATAAAATTAATAAAAGCCGAGATTGGTTCCAAAAGGAGAATTGCTTTATTTCATATTATGGAAAACAAGAACAGCCATTGGCAATATTTTGCTCATTAAATACTCCTTCAATTAAAAAAACAGAAGACTTCATAAAATTTGTAAAAAATCAAATCCCAATAGATAATTGTATTAAAGACATAAAAACAATTGTCGCAATTAAGAATACTTTGATTGCTAAAGAAGAACGAACAATATCAGAAAACGTTGTAGAATTTATAAATGAAAAAGCGTTAATTGATGAATTAATTGATTTTACAAATTACTTTTCCTACATAAAAGAATCTTTCGAGGAAAAGGAAATTATTAGTGGATATAAATATACATTAAATGACGTATACACAGAACCAACTTGTGAACTAAAGCAACATGACAATGACAAAAACAATGTAGAAATTAATAATATAGAAGAATATATTTCTAATTGGTCAGAAGAAAAAAAAGAAAAAAAACATTTAGCAATACTAGGTGAATACGGTCAAGGAAAAAGTGTTTTGTCACAAAGGTTGGCTTATTCAATGATCGAAAACATAGATGAATCAAAAAGAATTCCAATAATAATAGAATTAAGAGGGCGATACCCAAAACAATACTCCAATTCTCTAGGACTACTTTCGGATTGGTGTTCTAATTTCAGTATAAATCCAAAGGCATTATTAAAACTTCATCATTATGGAAAACTCTTAATAATCTTTGAAGGATTTGATGAAATGGAACTTATTGGAGATTATGAAATTAGAGTTGACCATTTTAGAAAATTATGGGGATTTAGTACTCCAAATTCAAAGTTAATAATTACAGGTAGACCAAATTTTTTTTTAAATGATAATGAGCTTAAAACCTTATTAAGAACAAGTAATGAATACAAAAACCAAACATACTGTGAGGAAATATACTTGAAAAGATTTTCAAAGAATCAGATTGAAAAAGCTTTAAGAAACACTCACCCTGAAACAAAAACTGATATTTTATCTATTTTAAATGGACAACATGAGCAGAGTAGTTTTGTCGATTTATTATCTAGACCTGCTTCGTTATTTCTAACAAGTATAGTTTGGAACGAAAGAGAATTATCTCAATTTAAAAATAATATTAATTCTGCTCTAGTAATTGAAGAATTCTTGACTCACAGTTATTCTAGACAAAATAATAAAGAAATTAAATCAGCTCTATCCTTACATGAAAGAGCCTATTTCATGCAAGGAATTGCTATTGGAATGACTTTAAATAATGGTTATACTAATCAAATAACTCAAGGAAAACTCAAAGAAATCATCCTTAAATTATACAAAGATTTTCCTGAAGAGATTACCAAACAAGAACTAAACCTAAAAAGATATAATAAAAAACTTCAAAAAAGATTCGACAAAAGATATAACGAAGAAACAATTTTTTTGGATATTCGATCATGTGGAGTTTTAGTCAGAGATTTGGCTACATTCGATTCATTCAAATTTGCACACAAATCATTCCTTGAATTATTAATAAGTAACTACATTACAAACTCATTAATTAAAAAAGAATCGGATCAAGGGGTGCTTGAAAATCTAATTAACAACTCTATTTCTCAAGCATTTAATTGTAATCCAAAAACCTTATTGAAAACATCTGATATTTATAAATTTATAGCAGAACAAAGTAAAAGACGAATTAAATTTAAAGATAACATAACTGATAAAGAAAAAATTCGTACAATTTTTAATACTATATATCCATCAAAAATTATTGGTATGGAAACTGTATTTAAACTTACCCCTTTACTAGGAAATGACCTAAAGAAAGGAATATTTATTATGGGTCAAAGTCTATTATTTACTGTGATTATTAGCTATATTTTGGTCGAAAAAATCTACGAACTTTTACTTAATTATAACTTTCCCGAAATATACCTGTATTTAATTGTATCTACTATTTATATAACAACAGTAGTTTTCTCAAACTATGCTATTCATAAAACACTCATTAAAAATAATTTATTCAATCATATTCTATTTTCCATATCCAATAATAGAAAGAACACTTTATTAATGTTAAGTATTGAATCTTTTATAAATCATGATTCAAAATTAGTAATAGATAATGGGAATTTATTTTTATTATACCTTATATGTCGCGAACTAAATATTTTAGAAGCACTTGAGAATATCCTTCCTGAAAAAATGTATTCTTCTTGTAAAACCCAAGAGGAATACTTAAATCGATTCAAAACATCAACTAGAAGGCACATAAATATAAATTCCCGCTAGTGCTCGATTTCATCGCGTTCTATTCCATAATTAGGCTAGAAAGTTATTTAGATAATGCCAAATAGGAAAATACCACTAGTTTACAAAAAAACGGAAAAGAATTGCCAGTCATTCACAAACTACAAACGCTATTTTACTATTTAAAAAAAATTGATATAACAGAACAGATGTTTCTGTTACCTGGGAATAGTATCTTTGTAAAAGGGATACTAGTAAACCATTTTCTTTACTAATCTTATTTTTTGTAAACTTAAACAAATACTTTTCACTCTATTTTTCAGCTAAATTCACACAACGAAATCATGCACAATCACATTGGCAAACCGTCAAAAAAGTAAACAAATCCGTTTACTAAAAAATAATTGGGTATCTTTGACTATAATTTTATAATAATGCTACCGAAATTAGATAAAATAAAAGGAATTCATCCGGGTGATCTTTTAAGAAGAGAATTAAAAATTCAAAACTTGAAAGCCAGTCAACTTGCTGATTCTATCAACGAACACAAACAAACCATTAGTGCTATTCTTAACAAAAGAAGAGATATCAATCCAAAATTATCAATTAAACTATCTAAGCAATTCAATGTAGACAATGATTATTTTATGTTACTACAGTCTAGTTATGACGTAAAAAAAATAATCAATTCTGAAATAAAAAACCTTCCTAATATTGATAACTTTAGAAAGGTAATTTTTTGGGACACAAGTATTGACAAAATCGATTGGAACAAAAACAAAAGAGCAATAATAAAAAGAGTTTTAGAAAGAGGTAATAAAACTGAAATAAATGAAATTATTTCTTTCTATGGAAGAAACAAAATTGCTGCCGAAATTAAATCAATTAAAAAAAGCTACTTGACAACTTACGAAAAGAATATTCTAGAATACAACTTAATTTAAGCACACGTGAAATTATATTTAAATACCGTTTCTGATTTACTTTGGGAATCCTTAAATAAATTGATGACTCTAAAAGAATTTAATTCTTTTAGAATAGTTGGAGGTACATCGTTGAGTCTTCAACTGGGACATAGAGAATCTGTAGATATTGATTTATTCACTGACTCCCCTTATGGAAGTATTGACTTTTCTATATTGGAAGACATCCTGAAAGAAACATTTCCTTATGTAGATACCTTATCTTCAAAAGAAATAGGAATGGGTAAGTCTTATTTTATTGGAGATAATGAAAATGACTTGGTAAAATTGGATTTATTTTACACGGACTCATTTGTCTTCCCGTGTATAATTGAAAGAAATATTCGTTTCTCAAGTATTGAAGAAGTAGCAGCAATGAAATTTGAGATCATAGGGCAAGGTGGAAGAAAAAAAGACTTTTGGGACATTCATGAATTACTTGAAACATTTACATTAGATGCTATGATTGAATTTTACATAAAACGCAATCCTTATGGTTATTCTAAAACCGAATTATTAACTAAAATTGTTGATTTCTCAATAGCAGAAGATGAATTTACACCGAATTGCTATAAAGATAAAGTTTGGGAAATAATTAAACTGGACTTCGAAGATATTGTAAATAAATAAACCGGTTGGCCAATCGAATAACTTGACGCAATGAATAATCATTGTATTTAGGCTCGCTAGTGTGCGATTTCATCGCCTTCTATGTAGTAATTAGGCTAGAAAGTTATTTAGGTAACTCGAAATAGGAAGATAGCACTAGTTGACAAAAAAAGAAAAAAAATTGCCAGTCATTCACAAACCATAAACGCTATTTTACTATATTAAAAAAAAAATGATATTCGTGGAACGGATGTTTCTTTTACCTGGAAATGACACCCAGATGAAAGGAATATAGTTCATGATATAACGAGTTGTACTTCATTATTAAACCTATCCATTTCCTTTAGGTTATCACGTTTACACAAAAACAGAAAAAGCACTAATTCGGACATAGAGCCGATAATCACCAAAATCGGACGTAGAGCCGATATTCTTGGTTATCGGGTTGAAATACGATATATTTGTAAAAAAGAATAAATGATAGCAATAATAACGGGAGACATAATAGACTCAAGAAAAGGAGAAGTCGAGACATGGCTACCACTTCTAAAAGAAGTTTTAAACCAATACGGACAAGAACCCTTAGACTGGGAAATATTCAGAGGTGATAGTTTTCAATTATCAATCGCTCCCAAAAACGCAATATTAGTAGCTTTTCATATTAAATCAGCAATTAAACAAACAAAAAAACAAGATGTTCGAATGGGAATAGGGATTGGAGAAATCAAATATAATTCCAATAAAACTACAGAATCAAATGGTTCAGCTTACATACGATCAGGTGAATGTTTTGAATCATTAAAAAAACAAACTCTTGCTATAAAGTCCCACAACTCTGAACTAGACACCTCATTAAATATAATGCTAAGCTTAGCATTGTTATCTGCAAATAATTGGAGTAGCACAGTTTCAGAGGTAATCAAAAAAATTATTGAAAACTCTGATACTAAGCAAAAGGAAATTGCAAACCTTCTAAACAAGTCGCAAAGCAGTATTAGCGAAGCTCTAAAAAGAGGAGGGTTTGAAGAAATTATGAACCTGAATAATTATTATAAAAACCAAATATTTAAGCTATGATAATTTTTATAATTCAATTACTAATTGCTCATATTATTGGTGATTTCGTATTACAACCAAATAAATGGGTTATAGACAAAAATCTAAATAAACATAAATCAAAATTCTTATACTTACACGGTTTAGTCCATTTAATAGCACTAATTATATTACTAAAATTTAATTGGTCTTATTGGCCATATATACTATTTATTGTTATTAGCCATATGATCATTGATCTGACCAAATTAAACCTTATTGACAAAGTTAATAACAGAATACTATTCGTTTTAGATCAAGTATTACATATGATCATAATAAGTATTATCGTTTACTTAAAACATCCATACAAAATAAACATCGAGAAGATATATTCAAAAGAATCATTACTATTAATACTAGCTGTACTCTCTGTTACATTTGTATCATCAATTATAATGAAAATGATTATGAGCAAATGGGACTTAGAAGAAGACAACTCTGATGACTCACTACAAAATGCAGGAATGTATATTGGAATTTTAGAACGTCTTTTTGTTTTTAGCTTTATAACCCTAAACCAATGGAGTGCAATTGGATTACTTATTGCCGCTAAATCTGTATTTAGATTTGGTGATCTTTCAAGGGCAAAAGACAGAAAACTAACAGAATATATGCTTATTGGGTCATTGGTTAGTTTTGGACTATCAATACTAATAGGTTTATTATATAAATATTTAATTTAATTACAAAAATAACGCAATAGAACACTTAATCTTCATCAATAATATTTTCATAAATTTTTGAAATTTCTTTTTCGGTGTAGGTCTCTGTCAAAGAATTGTCTTCTAACACTTCATAAAAGACATCCATAGCCAAATTTGTTTTCTTTAGATTGTTTAGACGTTTTTTACTGGCATCTCTTTTCTTTATGATTTTAGTAAGTAAATCATAATCATTGTATTCGTATTGTTCTTTTGTAATCAGTTCTTTTTGGAACAGCTTTTTCAATGCTTTTTTTAATCTCCGTATCATCCTTCAGCAATTTTTTCCAATTCTTCCACTGTTCTTTCTTCAAACTTTTTGATATCTTCAATAGTTTCCTTTTCATCAACATCTAAAGAACGCATAGCAACGTTAGGATAATGTTCATTTCTAACTTCAAATATATAGGACAAAAAGTTTCTAGTATTTTTCCTTTTCTCTAAAAACATCTTAAAAGAAATTTTAGATAAATTATAAGCAGCAATTGCAGAAACCAATCCTGCCACAACAAACGAAACTTCATAAACCCAATTTGGATAAAGAGACGATGGTTTAAAGCACCAGGCTAAAAAGTATATTGAGATAGCCAAAAACAAACCTCCAATAACACTTATAAAGCTCTTTATTGCCCTAAACTCCTCTGCAATATAATTCTTTACGAATAGCAGGAATATAGAACAACCAAACAGCGCAAAATGATTTCCAAATGAATACAAGAACCTGCGAACATTCGTGAAATTTATAAATTTTACACGATCAGATTTTGAAAAGAATATATGCCAAAAAGGAGATGTTGCCGCGATTACGGCAACACCTCCTATTAAAAATAGTAGTATTTTAAGTACCCTAGCCCTCTTCTTCTTCTTCTCCTGTGTTTGGGTTATCTCTTGGGTTTTCAACTTCTTCTGGATCAATGTTTGTTGCTTCATCAAATGTATCTGTGCACGAGACCATAACAGAACTTAAAGAGAAGGATAAAAATAAAAATAAGATAAATTTTTTCATTGTGTTTTGATTTAGAGTTGGATGCAAACATACATCCCTAAATCAAATTCAACAAACTGAAAACCAGTTAGTTATCAACAAAAAACAACTTGAATTTATTAATAAATTCCCATTAACCTGTGTTAATTCAACGCATATTTTTTTTATTACTTTAATAGTATCAAAATTAAAAGACATATACAATACCTGTTTATGGGTGTATTTAAATTTCACTATTTATGGCGAGTCTTTTTATTTATTAATTTTAATACATTTATTTTTTTATAAATGAAATTATTAATTAAAAATAAATAAAATTATGGATCATTTTCTTGTATTAAATATTGACTCTATTGACAAACCATCAATAAGTGCTAAAATTGAAAACAGTAATACTGGCCTAACATTGACAACCGCAGATGAAAGTATTGCTATGGCTGTTGGTACTGAATATGGTCCCTTCACCAAGTACTTCGCTACTAAATACCCTAACGACCACACTACGTATCCTGGTGGACAAGTTTCCATTATACTAGACGGTCAACAATGTGGTCCAGCAACTAATAACTATGTGACAGTTTTGTTTTTGGGTTCTGATGAACACGGTAGTCTAAATGAAGCATGGGCGTTTAACGTATCAATGACACCGGCCGCACCACGTTCTGGCTCAAGAGCACAGTTTGCCACTTATACTGCCGCCTATGGTTCCTATACAACAACTCCCAATGTTAATGAAGTTATGGCTAAAGCTATGGAAAAAGGAGCCCAGATAAAATTGGTAAAAAAAGGAGTTATTAATACATGGACATTTGAAAATGGCCAATGTTTTCAGATAAACTTTAATATCAAGAGAGATTAAACACTATTATAAATTGGCTACTTAACAATAAAGTAAAAAATATTAGAAATAAAGCCAGTTGTTAGTACCGATTAAAAAAATGTAGGCTCCTATCCTACTTCAACGATTTGTGATTTATTTATTAAATCACAAATCGTATTTTCTTTATAAAAATTTAAGAAGTCCATATATCAGAATAGGCAATACCTTTTATTGGTGTATATTTACAAGAAGAAAACAGTATTATTGACTGTATTAAATAGTAGAATCTAACAAAAATAGAGGGTTCAAAAACACAATGTTTACACAAATATCTACACAAATAACTTGTAAAAAATTAAAAACCTAGCAAATACGGCACATACTGAACACCCTAAATACACCTGTTGTGTGCACTTAAATAGATTTTATCAAAGAAAAAAAGCTGTTTAATTATTTTTAATACTATTGCTAAACTCATAAGCAAGACTTTCATTCATTTCCTTGTAATTTTGTATTCCCCCAAATGGATAGATGATGACGTATAGAGCTTATTTTGCAATGGTATTTAAAACTCAAGGTTCCCCTCATTTAGATGGAGACCAACTTAGAAGGTTACTAAACATTGGATGTATTGAACATTTCATTGCTTCAATGAAAGAATTTCGTATTGAAATAAGAGAGATTTATTACAAAATTGACCAAGAACAAAGTAAACTTGATAAACTTACTAAAAAGCTATCTCCGGAA
>Ga0105356_10002923_pt1 | contig 16909 bp, 20 predicted proteins | sample GOMGulsemesocosm_3_FD_83502 | JGI IMG/M metagenome (GOLD analysis project Ga0105356, IMG submission 83502) | Methane-oxidizing microbial communities from mesocosms in the Gulf of Mexico - GOM9D Gulf of Mexico | ecosystem: Environmental > Aquatic > Marine > Cold seeps | place: Gulf of Mexico...
CGACGTACACCATCACCGATTTCCCAAGTAATTTCAGGCCAATCTTCAAGCTTAGGTGCAGGCAATGAAACAGGGCCGCTGCCGTCTAGCACGAAGTGGGCGTGACGCGTCGCTGCACAGTTTGGAATGATAGCGACTGGTTTGTTGGCAGCGTGCGTTGGAAAATCTGCAACTTTAATATCAACAACCGTCGTAAGACCACCAAGGCCTTGTGCGCCGATGCCTAGTTTATTCACTTTATCAAACAATTCTAAGCGTAACTCTTCAGAGCGAGTTTCAGCACCACGAGCTTGTAGTTCTTGAATGTTAACCGGCTCTAATAGGGCTTCTTTAGCGATCATCATCGCTTTTTCTGCAGTACCACCGATGCCTATGCCCAACATTCCTGGTGGACACCAGCCAGCACCCATTTTAGGAATTTGCTCAAGTACCCAATCAACCACAGAATCAGATGGATTCAACATGGCAAACTTAGACTTAGCTTCAGAGCCGCCGCCTTTTGCTGCAACGTGAACGTCTACTGTATTGCCAGGAACCAATTTAACGTGAATAACAGCAGGGGTATTATCTTTGGTATTTCTACGCGCGCCATCAGGATCGGCTAAAACAGAAGCACGCAAGATGTTATCAGGATTCATGTATGCGCGGCGCACACCTTCGTTGGCGATATCTTCAATGCCCATCGTGGCATCTTCAAAGCGCACATCCATGCCAATTTCTAAAAATACGGTAACGATACCCGTATCTTGGCAAATTGGACGGTGGCCTTCAGCACACATACGGGAGTTGATTAGAATCTGAGCCATGGCATCTTTTGCCGCTTTCGATTCTTCTTTTAGATACGCTTCATGAACAGCGTCGATGAAGTCTTTTGGGTGATAATACGAAATATATTGCAGTGCGTCCGCGATGCTCTCGATCAGATCATCTTGGCGAACAACTGTGACGGCATTAGCCATGGGTCACGTCCTCATCAAGTTGGTACTTTTCAGTACCCTAAAAAAGCAATACCCACTGGGAGGTGGGTATCTAGTTATAGCTTATTGTAACTCAATTCAAACAGAGCGTCAGGCAATTGCTGACTTTGACTTCATGCGCTAGACAACCTTTCTGCTCAGCTTAGAAAGGGCTCCAGCTTTTAGTTTCCTCAGGCGCGTTATTTTCATCACCATCGGCAGTATTGCTTCCATCGTTAGCGGTTGAAGAAGCTACTTTAACTTTTTTCACAACAACAGGAATTGCTGATATTAATTTTCGTCCTTCATCCAACATCTTTGTTTGCTGAATTTCAGCAAGCGCAATATCGGGCGTAACGACCTGCAAAGGATTTTTATGGAAAGTCATGTCTTCAAATTTAGCCGCATCTTTATCTATTTCAGAGTAGCGTAAATAATAAACAGTTCCGGCTTTCGCATTCAATTGCAACTCCGTCACCATTTTAAGGGTAAAATCAACGACATCGTGTACGTGAATTCCTTCTAGCCCCGTTAAAGGTCGGCGAATTTTAACGTCATGACTGCCCGGCTTTAATTCATACCAAGTGTAACCATCGCCTCGAATATTGAACAGGCGCTCATCATTTAAGTAAAAACTCGGTGCTTCCAGTTCATCATTAGCCCAAGTTGAAGCTGGGCGATAAACATAAATCAAAGCCGTATGTTCGTAATCCCAACGATAACCCACAGGCTGAAAATCTTGTCCATTCGGTGCTGAAACAAAGCTGCCGAAATTGTGTCCAATAGATTGGTAAATTGTGCAGCTCGGTAGCATTAAAACCGATAGCAGCAATAATCCGATTCTTATCATTATTATGTCCTATCCACAAAGGGATCATTTGCATCATTTTGTTGTCACTTGTATGATGCCACGCATAACAAAAAATAACAAAAACAGGGAGTTTGGAAAATGAAAACCCCATTTCTCATCACCACAGTATTAATTTTCAGCGGCACTTTGCTGAATGTCTTTGCGCTAGCCAAAGACAATCCTTATTATGCGAACGATTTAGATGCCGCTGTTCATGATGCCGAAAAAAACCCTAGCAATATGAAGTTTGTCGGTAATCGTTGGTATAATCGCAGCACGTCAAAGAGCTTTAATTTCCCGAAATTAATGAATGCAGAAATGTCTTCTGAGATCGTTGATGGTGCGCTTGATGCTACTGCCGCGGGGCCTGGAGATGTTGCGCCAGAGCGTTCTTCGCCCTTGGAATTGAATGCTGAAGATGTTATTGCTATTAAACAAGATGATTCTGAAATAGACTTTTTAGGCGATTCGACAACCACTAAAATTGATCTTTCAATTCAACCTATTGTTGATATCGAAGAGCTTGCCCCCTCGGTATTCATAATTGATAAAATAGAATACAGTAGTGGAAACTATTCCGGTAGTGCTACCAATATTCGCGGTGAGTCTAGCTCTAGAGCGTATATCACACCTGAACCTTAATGCTATGGTGATGTAATGATGAAAGCCCCACTCAAGGCCCTAGCCTTAACCCTTGCAGCCCTAACTCCAGTATTGAGCTGGGCTGTTAACCCGCATGATGAATATTATACCGATGATATTTTCACTGCGATAAATGAAGCCAAAAAGCGGCCACATCATTACGACTACAGCAACGCGAAACGTTATAATCGTTCTACCACGCAAAGCCTTGATATTCCTAGACTTTTAAACAAAGAAATGGGGGTTACAAGCATCGAAAGCCAAGATGAAAATAACGTTTCGGCTGACGATACTCCAGTTGGAGAACACCAACAGAAACAGTATCAATTAACTGAAGATGATCTTGCAGGCAGCCAAGTTTTACCTGTTAGTGCTATCGCACCGACTATTAGCAATCCCAACGTCCAATCGCCCAATATTACGACGAATATCATTGCCCACTAAATATTTACAAAGGTTTTACAAGTTTGATTCAGCGGGACATTTTCAACCTTATTAGCTGTCGAATCTTCTGTCCCATTTGTAATAACAACCTGTCTTTCAACCACGATTTTTTAGACTTTTCAGATAGATATTGAGAGTACTCATCCATTAATTCATGGCTTTTATCCAATAAATCAAAGCAATCCAAGGAGTAATAATTAGGGTGCTTTTCGAACTTTTCAATTAACTGACAGATTAGCTCCACAATATCGTCCTGTTCAGAAAGTAATTGTCCATTTTCAATCAACTCTCTTAACATCCAAGCCATCATTGCCAACCCAACATGCATATCTTCCCAGTAACGGAACGGTTTATTTGCTTGCTGGTGTCCATCAAAATCAAATAATTGCTCTGCAGGTATGTGCACCTTATTAAAATGAGCACCCGCATGTGGGATATCTTTTACAAAAGGCGCAGCCAAGGTTTCTGTCGGTGTGACACCTAAGCTATCCGCTTGTAGATAAAGACAGCGTAACTGGCCATCATCATTTTTAGCCACGACATACATACGATCCAAGTCGTTAGGCAAAAGCATCACATAGCCTTTCTGCCCATCTAAGTAATAGCCATCCTCTGAATCTGAAAGACTCGTTGCCATATCCCAAGGTCTTTTAATACCTTTTTCTGAAACACAGAAAGCGGCAAGTTCATCAACGGGACACTTGGGGTCTAGGCAGCGAATAGCATTTTGGTAGCCGGTAAGAAAGGCCATACCAGGGGTTGCCGATTGAGCACCGAGAAATAAGGAGCTATACGCAGAAGAGTATCGCTGAAAGCCCGTTTTTAGATGCTGCCGAAACGTTTCTAAATTTGAAAAGTTAAGCTGGGGGGATTCCAAGGCGTGCTGTAATATTGTCAGCACACCGGATTTATTAGCTAAACAAGACAAGGAACTAAAGAGTGCCTGTCATTGCATTTTGCATACGATCTAAACGAATTTGAATATCTTCAATTTCCAATTTCATTTCATTAAATTGAGATTCAACTTCTGCCATTGAGCTATTTAATTTCTTACGAGTAGCGTCAATAGAGCGGATCGACTGTTCATTGTTCCCAATACGCGCTTCAGTTGCCGCTGGCAACCCGTTCACAGATGATTTAACTTCCGCAAGTTTCGCTTCCAGTGCTTGCTGGCTATTGGCTAAGCTAGTTTTCAACGCAGCAATACTCTTTTTGTTACCTGAGATATTGCTATTAGCAGAAACGACCTTCTTATCGATCCCTGCCGCTTTTTTACTAATTCCTGTCGCTTTCTTATCAACTTTAGCAACCAAGGCTTTCACACCAGAAATTGATTTACTATTTTTATCAATGTTCGGTTTGTTTGTTTTATTAGTCAGATCCCAAAGCTTACGAATTTCTTGGCATTATCCTTTAGCAGGATCTTCAATGCCCCAGCCGATAAGTTTGAGTTTTCATCAGAGGCTGATAGTTTGTCGTTTAATGATTCTAAGTTACTAGAGTGGCCATTTAAAATAACCTCTGCATTCTTTAGCTGTGCATTGGCTTCTTGTAATTGCATGAATAAGAAACCGGCAAAACCGCCCATCGCTAGGCTTAATACAAGAGCAATGATTGCTACCGTTTGCTTAGGTGCAGGCGCGATTAACTCTGGGGCTACAGTATTCGCTTTAGCCGCTCGTTGTGCCGCTAAACGACGTTGCTGCAACTGCTTTTGACGCATTGCCATGTCGTCTTGTGATGCTTGCATCTTTGGTATGGATTCTTGATCGTTTGACATAGTTGCCCCCAAGTGACTAAATTATTGTTATGTTTGTTAATACAAAGTGCTCATAGAGTAAGCAAACGTCTAGGTATTTTTGTAGCGTTAGTATAACGGATAAGGGGCTTAAACTAAAACCACACTTTTTCCATGCGTAGCGGATAGCGCTGGTTGTGCTATTATTCACCCCAGATTGTGGTTGTAAGACTCGTCTCCCAATAGAAGTCTACATTTCCCCACATCGCTCAGCTAATAACGGAGAGAAACCATGGCGTTTGAATTACCAGCATTGCCTTATGCACAAGATGCATTAGAGCCACACATTTCTGCAGAAACTTTGTCGTTCCATTATGGCAAGCACCACAATACTTACGTTGTTAAGTTAAATGGTCTTATCGGCGGAACTGCTGATGAAAACAAATCTCTAGAAGAAATCGTTAAATCTTCTACTGGCCCAGTTTTCAATAACGCTGCTCAAATCTGGAACCATACGTTCTACTGGAATAGCTTAAGCCCTAACGGCGGCGGCGAGCCAACTGGCAAGATTGCTGATGCAATCAATGCTTCTTTCGGCTCTTTCGAAGCGCTTAAAGAAAAATTGAACGACAAAGCTGTTAACAACTTCGGCGCTAGCTGGACTTGGTTAGTACAATTAGCTGACGGTTCTTTAGACATCGTTAATACTTCTAACGCTGGTACTCCAATCACAGAAGAAGGTATTACACCGCTTATTACTGTTGATTTGTGGGAACACGCTTATTACATTGATTACCGCAATGTACGTCCTGATTACCTAAAAGCTTTCTGGGCTTTGGTTAACTGGGAATTCGCTAACGCTAACCTAGCGTAAGTGATTAGTTACTATTCTTAGTAACTAAATAAAAAAAGGAGCTTCGGCTCCTTTTTTTTGTCTTTTTGTTTCGTTCTGAAATACGTTGTTATTCCTTTCTATTAGGCTACTACATTATGTCGTTACCCATTTTATTGGCCTCAAGCTCACCTTACCGCAAGCAGCTATTAGAAAAGTTACAGCTGCCTTTTGAGTGCGCTAGTCCTGATATTGATGAGTCGATACAGAAGAACGAAAAGCCAGAAGATTATGTGCAGCGTCTCGCGGTTGAGAAAGCCAAAGCATTAGCCGCCGAATATCCTAATCACCTAATCATTGGTAGTGACCAATGCGCGGTTTTAAAACAAGAAGCGAAATATACGGTCTTGGGAAAACCTCATACAGTTGAAAATGCAATTAAACAACTTAGCCAAGCCAGCGGACAATCTGTCACTTTTTTAACTGGGCTCTGTGTTTACAACAGTAAAACTGACCAGCACTCTAGTTTGGTCGAACCTTTTATTGTTCATTTTAGAGAGTTAACTCAAGCGCAGATTGAACGTTATATTGAACAAGAGAAACCTTTGGGTTGTGCGGGTAGCTTTAAATCTGAAGGTTTAGGCATTCGATTATTTAAAGCTTTAGAAGGCAGAGATCCTAATAGCCTCATCGGCTTGCCTCTCATTGCTCTAGTCGACTTATTAGAACAGCAAGGCATTCAGGTGCTTTAATTATTTAGACCCTCTCTACACAGAAACGCAGACATAAAAAAGGCCAGCAAAGCTGGCCATTTTTCATATAAAGAATGTTCTATTTAACACGTACTCATGTAACTTGGTTAAAAATAAACTTAGTTACCTTGCTGAACGCCTTTAAATAAACGATTCATACGCTGATCAACAGAATCCACGTCTACGTCGCCTGACATTTCGAATTCCCAAATGCCATTATATTTATCATGAGTTAATTCCACTGCTTTCTGCTTATTTAAAACAATCGTTGGTCGTAAGAAAACCATTAGATTACGCTTTACATGCTTTGTACTCTTACTTTTAAATAACCAGCCTAATAATGGGATGTCACCTAAGATTGGAACCTTACTTTCTGTTTCTGTAATGTCATCACTGATCAATCCACCTAATACAATAGTCTCTTTATCAGCGGCTAAAATCATTGTTTTCAATGAACGCTTATTGGTAATCAAATCCGCTTGCCCTTGAACGGTAGTATTGGCTACAGATTCTGCGCTGACTTCAACTTCTAAGCGTAATTCATTACCTTCATGAATATGCGGCTTAATTTTTAAAGTCACACCAATATCTTCACGCGAGATAGTAGTGAATGGATTACTGTTCGCGCTGGATGAAGTAGAGCCGGTTAAGAAAGGAACGTTCTGACCAACAATGATTTCAGCTTCTTGGTTATCTAGCGTCATGATACTTGGAGTCGATAGCAAGTTGGTATTACTCTGACTTTCTAATGCTTGAATGATTACGCCAAAATCAACCTGACCATTGGTTTCTTTAAATCCGCCTAAGGTTAAGCCATTACCCAAAGTCGGTGTTCCTGCTGCAATGCCTGTTGCAATCGATGATAACGACTGTCCTGCATTGCCAAAATTAGTTCCCGCAACCGGGTTATCCGTATCACCAACAGCCCATTGAAAACCTAATGAATCAGTAACATCACCGGTTACTTCAACAATCGCAGATTCAATTAATACCTGAGCACGCCTTACATCAAGCTCATGTATTATTTCAGCGATCTCTTTTAAGATCGAAGGCTCTGCTCGAATAACAAGAGCGTTTAATTCTTCATCTGCGTGTATGCTTGCTTTGCCCTTAGCCTTATTCGCATCTTTTCCGCCAGAATCAGATTCCGACATAACGCCTTTCAATAACTCAGCTAACTTCTTCGCATCGGCATATTTTAAGCGAATTACTTTTGCACTGCCTGAGAAATAAGAAGGTTTATCAAGTTGTTCAATTAATTTACGAATACGCTCGCGGGATGTTTTTTCACCTTTAATAATTAAACGGTTACTACGCTCATCCGCAACGACTCGAATACTGCCAGCACCACCGCTCCGAGATCCCTTACCTTGAGCAACCTTAGTTGGGTCCAGGCTTTGCAGCATGGTCACAACATTACCAACCCAAGCTTCTTTTAACTGAATAACTTCAAGTTCTTCACTTCCTGACTTATCAAGCCGCTCAATAATTTGTTCTATACGAGTAATATTCGATGCATGATCAGAAATGATTAATGCATTGGCGGATTTCACCCCTGCTAAGTGCCCATATTTAGCCACCAACGGACGCAATATAGGAACTAGATCCAACGCCGGAGTATTTTTAATCGTGATCACTTTTGTGACCATCTCTTGGCTTTGCTTCTTAAATTTAGTTTCTAAATCTCGGCCTTGCTGCTTAACTGAATTTTGTTGCACCACCATGATCACGTCGCCCGCAGGCACCGCAGCATAACCGTGAACTTTTAGTACCGACAAGAACAGCTCATAAACGGCTTCGGTATTCATCGTTTCCGTAGAAAGAACCGTTACCTTACCCTTCACTCTTGGATCGATAACAAAGCTCTTTCCAGTGATATCAGCAATCTGACCAATAAAGGCCGAAATATTGGCATCCTTAAGGTTCACTTGCCAATTCTGGTCTTCTGCATGAACAATCAATACAGGCATACTAATGGCAATAGACATAGCCAAAAGTGTAATTTTACAAAAACGTTTCAACACCACTTAAGTCCTTATTTAATAGTATGGTTAACGACAAAACGACGATTGCCACGCTGAATTTCCAAGCGTGCCTGACCGCTATTAGTTACTTGTTCTAATAGCATTTGGTCATCATCTAAATTGCCCAATGTCTGTCCATTGACAGATAAAATAATATCTCCTGGCTGCAAACCTAATTGAGTCAGCATGGAACCAGAATTTGAAACTTTATAGCCCGAGCCATTTGCAGACGTTTCTAATCCAAGCTGCTTTAATGCGCCAGCCGGATTATTTGATACTTCATCTCGTAACAAGGCCACAGCATCTGATGCATTACGAACTTTCTTAAAACGGTCTTTTAAGGTGCCACCCGATTGCGCTTTTCTTTGAGCTCGCGTCGGCCTAGCCGATTTTTGAATACCTTGCTTACGGGATAAATCAAACTTCAACGTTTCTAGTTTTCCGTTACTATCCAAGATTACTTTATCTTGATGAACCGCAGCCAGTTTGGTACGCCCCTGAACAACATCGCCTACTCGGTAATTCTCACCAGCTCCACCTTTAGGTGCAATAATCGCGCTGGAATTTTCAGTCTTACTCGCCGCCATAACACCCAATAGCTCTAAACGTAATCGTGTTTTCGGGGCATTAACTTCTTTAGGTACTTCAACCAGCTCAACTGCAGCATCACCGAAAATATGTAAGTCGGCAATACTACTATTTTGTGCCACAACTGCAGGGCCTTTAGCTCTGCTCGGCTCTGATAATACTAAGGTTTTTGGCGATAATATCATCCACGTAAAAATAGCTAACTGGCTCGCGATTAATACTGTAAATACCAGTTTTCCGAGCACGAGGCTCACTTTCTGCCAAGGCAAAATAACGATTGCTTGTTCAGTCACTCTTCACCTCCAACAAATGCTCTCTTCCTAACATGTCTATCTGTCACGTTATGTCTGTTTACTATTAGTTTCACAGTAATTTCTGTGAAACTTCAAAAATCACGGTTTCTTCATCGACATCAGCAGGCCATTTCTGTCCTAATATATCCAAGAATCGACGTCGAATAGCAATACCACTCCAACCATCCGGCTGAATATATCCACTGCCTATCTTTTGGCCATCGGTATTCGTAATCTCTAATTCTACATTTTCACTAGGCTTACTAATGAGGCCAACTAGAATCGGCAAGGTAGCATTTATCCTTTTACCATCAATAGGGAAGCTTACATCACCGCCATTAAATAATACTCGCCCGTCAGCCGTTACAATCTGCTTATCTTTAAGTGAGAAAATAGCATTAAATTTATTTACTTCAAACTCTCCCGTTAATGATGACTTTCCTTGACGTAATAGAGAGGCCAAATAACGTGAAGACATAAATGCCTCACTATCTATCACTTCAACTTGATCAGCATTACCACGCACGAGTCCCTTGAATTTAAGTTCATCGCCTGAAATTTCGACGTTCGCAGCAAGTTTTCCGGTGAACAGTTCACTCAGCTGAATATCCCAGAGCCCGGTAACTTTACCCACGTTAGGGATATTGATGCGAGCTTTCCCTTGCCAGAGAGTACCACTGACCAATTCAATCTGAACAGGCAAGCGTCCCAAGTGAGGTTGAGCCTTAGACCATACATATTCTAAAGGGGCAGTAAGACCCAGAAACACGGTAAAGCTGAATAGCCCAATCAACAAATACCACTTAGAGGACCATATGGCGGACAAAAGTACCTTCAAAATTATCTCTTTTAATTATTTTTAAACAATTAGCCAAGCATTCTACTGAATGCGAGGCAAAGTGTAATGGAGTTTTATGTCAGATTGTTAAAACAAAGGCAGATTCCTTAATGAATCTGCTTTTTGGCGCAATTAGTGACTTGCTTTGGGATCAGTTGTTTGTTTATTGAACAGAAAGTTAGTTTAATGCTCAAGATTTATTCAAATCCTGCAAAATCTTTCGCTCAATTAAACCTGCTCGATCCTGCCCCCACAAAACTAACTCATCGTATTGGAATGTTGGTACGCCCCAAGAGCCTAATTCCACCATCTCTTTCCTATTCTGTTCAGCCCAGATTTGCCATTGCTGATCACGGCCCTCTTGTTGTAGTAGCTGTTTAACATGCTCCCAATCTAGGCCTGATCGCTCAACAATTTTTTTTAGCCCAGCATCGGTATCAGAATGAATACCTTGCGCATTAACGGCTTCAGCATAATTCAGTAAATAGTTCGTTTCTTTCCCAAGCGATTTAGCATATTGGAATAGTGAATAACAACGATTAACACCCTCTCCCAGAGGATCGGCGACAAAACCATACTCAATCTTTAATTTTTCTGCTTCACGCTTGGTATCATGAAAAATATACATCTTCTTAGTTTCAGGTACCGATAAACCCCGCATGATCATTGGCAGTACAGGCTTAACTTCTAGGGGTAACTGATAGTGCTTGGCCAATGTGATTGCTTGCTGTAAACCCAGGTGGGAATATGGGCTTCGAATTGAAAAATAAAGCGTTAACTTTTTAAGACGTTGGTGTGGCGTAAGCAAAGCTTTCGTTTTGCAAAAATTGCTATAGGTTTTATCGAATTGCACTTCGGTATCTTGACCTAAGCCCAGCTGCAATAAACGCTTTTCTAAATGATCTAAACGATCAACTCCCCAATACCACTCTCCTGCATACTTGAGCATTGCGCTCATGTAATGCCCTTCTTCAGCAAGTATTTTTTCATTAGCCAATAGCTGCTGCTCGTAAGCAGCCTCATCCAGCTCATTATCACTGAACTTACCGTCAGTTATTAAACCCTGAGCTAAAGCGCTAGCAGGCTGTTGAAACCAATACTGTTTAAATACAGACTCAACCGCAGCCCAATCATAGAATTTTTTCTCTCTTCCTTGATCTTCCAACGCCAATAACAACCGGCTACTTTTGTTATTCTGCTTAGAAATATCATTAGTGGCTTTATTTGGCGCTTCACTAGGCCACTCCAACTGGTACAAATCAGCTAGATGAGTTGCATCTAGAAATCCATTGTCATGCCACATCTCAGCTTCAGGATACATATCTTGCTGAAGATTTAAGATGGTTCGAAATTCCATATGCACATCAAAGCGCAGCTCAAGATCAGCTAAGACTTGAACCAATAGGTAGCTATAGGGATCATTGATGCGTAAATAAATTTCAATATTGTGCGAGCGCCCAAGTAATTTGCGCTGCACCTCTTGTAATCCGCGTTTATATTTCAACACATCATTACTTGAGATCAATCGTGCTGCATAAGGCTGAATTTTTTTCTTTAGAGTTTCTTTCATGCTTTGTCTTTTATTATTATCAAATGCCTACGTATCTATTGAGTAGTCGTTACTTTTTGATCTCTTCAATCAAGGTTCGTTCAATTGGAATTTGAACATAACCCGTTTCAACACTCCAAAAATAGTAATAACCAATCGCTCGCCCTTGATCATCACGGCCTGTCGTTATTTTACCGTCTTTAACGGTCCACGTTTTAACCACCTGGCCACCATCAACATACGATACCTTTAGATCTTCTCCCAAAATATTATCTGCTTGGCGTGACCACTTATTCATGACCTCTTCTGTGCAGGCAGTCATCATTAACGCGCTTACAGCAATCAAAACAACATTGCGCACAGTATATGAGCTAAAAAGGTATTCTTTCATCTGAAATTCCCGCATTAAATCAATGGATTAATAGACGTTAAACTAACAAGATTAGGCTTCAAGTGGTAGAGTGAGTTTTGCCGCCTATACTTTCACCATTAATAATTAAAAGCTAAAAGCAGACGTACCTATGATTACTATCCATGAATAAACGCCCGACTAAGCGTGAAATCCGCCAACAGATGAACAGTGAGGTTGATAAATACCTTAACAAAGGCGGAGAAGTGCGTGAATTTCTGCGTGGCGAAAGTGGTTTAATAAATGGCAGAATAGACGATCGCAGTAGCGGTTTTGAGCAGGGTAAACAACAAAGAACACCACTTTTAGAGGAGCTAAAAGCGGTTGACGACCGGAAGAAACCAGCCAATAACACCTCTCCAGCCAAAATCAGTCGGCCTAGAAAGAAGATCATCTATGATGATTTTGGAGAACCTGTTCGTGAAATTTGGATAGAGTAAGTTACATGCCCGCTGCTACTCCAAACGCTTAAGGTTTTTCTCTCGTAATTCGCTCATATTTTTAACGCTATTAAGCTTATCGTTATAGACATCTAACCAAGTACGCGACCCCTGTACCATTTTAGCCAGATCATACATACCCAATTTCAACGCTGACAAAAATTCTTGATAGCTTTGCTCTTGTTCGATTAAGGTTTTCTTAAACGTTGCCGCTTGGCTTTCCTGATAATTGAGCGATAAAGATGCAATCGTGATTTTTTGCTCTTCTAAGTCTAAGCGAAGTGCCTGAATTATCTCCACCTGCTCTTGAAAGCTCGCACCTGATACACCCGGTTCATCAACCCGAAGTAGCTTAAGAATCAAGACGGTAAAAGAAACCGATAGAATCACCAACATGGTTAACGCTACGACTGTAATCACCGTACGATTTTTACCCACCTTGCCTTCAAGAAGACTAATACGCTGCTCATCACTTAACTGCTCAACATCTGACATAAACGACTCTCTGCCCTTATCGATAATACTGAAATATTGATCTAGTTACTTCAGTATAGACAGTAATGACAGATTCGAACAATTTGACAGAAAATGAATCACTTAAGCAGTACAATCTAATCAATCAGGCTTCGGCGATCAGTGTTGCGCGTAACGGTGCAGGATAGCCTTCTATTGTTTTAGTCTTATCATCAGCATCTAAAAAGTCAGTTAATGATTGATACGGCATCCAATCGGTCGAACGCTGCTCGTCTAGACTGGTGACATTTTTCTCTACGATTCTAGGGTTTTTAAATCCCGCTCGCCTTGCCCAGAGTAAGAGGGTATCGCTACTCGGTAAGAACCAGACATTACGCATTTGCGCGTAGCGATCTTCTGGCATCAATACCTCTCCTAGCTCACCTTCAATCACTAGCGTTTCTAATACTAATTGGCCACCGGGTTTAAGAGTATCTTTCAGCTCTGCCAAATGATCGATCGGCGATTTTCTATGATATAAGACGCCCATAGAAAAGGTCGTATCAAAGGCTTTTAAAGGCCTAGGCACGTCTTCCATTCGCAAAGGCAATAAATCGATATTCAACGGCTGCTCTTGTCCAGACTGTTTTTGACCAAGCTGCGCATATTGTTTGAATGCTTGGAACTGTGCGAGAAATAAACGTGAAGGGTCAACGCCAACCACACGATGAGCGCCAGCACCCAGCATCCGCCACATGTGATAACCTGAGCCACAACCGACATCTAAAATAGTTCGCCCTTCTAATGGCGCTAGATGCGCGGCAATGCGCTGCCATTTCCAATCACTACGCCATTCGGTATCGACATGTGTATCGAAGAATTGAAACGGCCCTTTACGCCAAGGACTTAACTGCTGTAAACCCGACTTTATTTCGCCGTTAATTGCAGAATCCGCACTTTCATCGACGTTTCTATTACTCGCGAGCTTAATTCGATCTTGTTTTAAATCTATTACAATATCGTCAACCGCAGGTAAGCTTTCTAATGCATCTAACCAACGCTGCTGATCACCATGAACTTTCTCATTAAAAATGTCATTAAGCTGTTGTGGCAAAATTTCTGCCCAAGGTTTTAATAAGCTGCCTTCTTGTTCCATAGCAGCTTGAATATCATCAAACCAAGAAAATACATCTACGTTCATATTGGAATTCTATTTGTTAAATAATTATTTAAAAATTGACTGATGGTTCTGAATCTATTTTATCGCAAGGTATGAAACGAAGTTAAAGCACTGATACCAACGAATCACACGACTAAATCCTGCTTCTTTTAAACGTGCAACATGAGCACTTTCGGTTTCTGGAATAAGAACATTTTCAATCGCACTGCGTTTTTGTGCGATCTCTAATTCACTGTAGCCATTAGCGCGTTTAAAATCTAAATGCAGCTTATCTTGTAGTGGTTGTTCATCATCATCGAAACAAATTTTCTCCGATAGAATCAAAGCGCCGCCCGGATTTAGCCCCTTAACAATGTGCGTTAATAGACCCAAGCGCTGATCTTGCGCAATGAACTGCAACACATAATTTAATGCAACGACCGAAGCATTTTCGATCGACTGAGAAGTAATATCAGCGCACATTAATTCGACCTCGACCGAGCCCTCATCCAGGGCCAAATAGTGCCCCGCTTGCTCAATCATGGCGCTGGAGTTATCGATGCCAATAATCTTACAGTTCTCAACCTTAACCCCATGACGCATCGCCAAAGTCACCGCACCTAATGAGCAGCCTAAATCGTACAGGTTGGTATTATCACGGGCATATTCACCCGCAATCACTCCCGACATAGCGACCGTTTCGGCATAACCCGGCACCGAGCGCTTAATCATATCTGGGAAAACACGAGCAACAGCGCTATCAAAGGTAAACTGACCGGCGACTTCAATACCCGAGCTGTTGGCGAATATGTCATCCGCTGCGCTTAATGAATCACTGTTATTTAGGCTGGAAGGCTTATCTGTCATGCTGGGTATCGTATGAAATTGAGTGAGTATTTGAATGCTTCTATTTGATGACTCTATTCTAACGCATAGGGGTAACGACTGGCTATTTCTTGTGTCTGACTATTTAACCGCTGCTGATTTTTTTCTTACTAGGAGCCGCTGGTGCTAAGCCCATATCATCTAAGCGTAATAATATTTCGTACTTTTGTGTACGAGCGACTTCTTGCCAATGAACATCTTGCTGAGCACCCAGAATCGCATAGATTGAATTCAAGCCTGTGCCTTTCACCGTCTTTTTTAAATCAGCGTATAACTTAAAGGCATCGACCTGCATAAACTGCTCTACCGACTCAATGCCGACTTCAGCGAGTATTTCTTCGCTTTTTGGCCCAAAGCCCTTTAAATCACGCAGTCTGGACAAGACGAATTTCCTCAAAATGATTATTAAGATGTAGCACATGCGCTAACGCATATTCTTGCTTGTTCAAAACACCATAAGCAAAGTGAGGCTGAAAAGCGCCTTGATACTGATCAAATTTAATAATGGCTTGTTCTAATCTGGCGAGTGCCGATTGAACTTGCTGCTCGGATAAAACCAACGGTGCTCCAGGAATATTTTCTGCCAAACCATGAGTCATTTTCCCCCAGGCAGAGAAAGCCTTAAAAGCTAACGGCCCGATGGTTTCTTTAAAAAATGCAGGTTTATGCTGCGGGTAGCCGTCAATGGAATATTCAATACTTTGTGCCGTATGATTAAATATTTGAGCCAGATTCCACTCACCTTCTGTGACTAAACTTTCTAACGATAAAGAGCGTAAGAACAGAATTAACTTTTTAAGATCAAGGCTTTGGCTAGTAATATCTAGAGGTACTATTTCTGCACTGGCATTAGGTACTTGTAATACCAAACTAGATAACAAGGTAAGCGATAAAAACTCACGACGCTTCATGACTACTTTCCTTTCTTCCTTGAGGGATTTTCTTTTTTATCCGTACACCGAGCTCGAAAAATTGATTGGCCGTATTCACTAGGTTGCCTCGCCCTTGAGCTAATGAGCTGTAAGTTTCGTCATACGTCTTTTGAGCGCTATTGAGTTGGCTGCCAAGTTTATCCATTTTCTCGACAACAATGCGTAAGCGATCATAAACCTTGCCTGCATGTTCACTGAGTTCATCAGCGCTGCGGCCTCGACGTTCAATCGACCACAAGCTTTCAATGGTTCTCAAACTGGCGAGTAAAGTCGTGGGGGTGACGACAACAATGCGCTGATCAAAAGCGTCCATAAAGAGTTTTTCATCGTGCTGAAAGGCTGCTAAAAAAGCCGGTTCAATCGGCATAAACATAAAGACAAAATCAGGGGAGTGCAGTGAAGGTAATTGCTGATAGGCTTTCGCCGACAAACTTTTTATATGATTACGAATAGCGTCGATATGTTGTTTTAAAAATTGAGCTTGCGAAAGTTCATCATCGGTATTCACATAATCGTTATAGGCGTTCAGCGATACTTTCGCATCAACAATAATGTGCTTATCATCCGGCAAATTAATAATTACATCAGGTCGATAGTTTTGCCCATCATCGGTTTTATGATTCTGTTCTCGCACATATTCTTCACCTAGGCGTAAACCAGAACGCTCAAGCACGGTCTCTAATACCAGCTCACCCCAGTGACCTTGAGTTTTCTTATCTCCACGCAAGGCTTTGCTCAATGCACTGGCTTCTGCGGTGATATTTTGATTAAGTCGGTGCAATTCACTAATTTGAGTTTTTAATACCGCGCGGTCTTTGGCATCATGCAGATGAACATCTTCAACTTTTTTTCTGAGCCCTTCTAGTTGATCTTTAAATGGATGCAATATGGCATCAAGGCCTTGCTTGTTTTGCTGCTGTTTTTCGTTAAATATTTTATTCGAGAGATTTTCAAAGGCTTGCTGTTGCTGCTTGTATTGTTGTTTATGTAGCTCTTGATTGTACTGCTGCTGTTGGTTTTGTTGCTGTTGCTGGTTTTGAAGCTTCTGTTTTAACAGAGCGTTTTCCACCAGCAGTTTCTGCTCGCCGAGCTTAATACCTAGTTTTTGCCCCATCTCTTTTCCTA
>Ga0105356_10002924_pt1 | contig 16904 bp, 15 predicted proteins | sample GOMGulsemesocosm_3_FD_83502 | JGI IMG/M metagenome (GOLD analysis project Ga0105356, IMG submission 83502) | Methane-oxidizing microbial communities from mesocosms in the Gulf of Mexico - GOM9D Gulf of Mexico | ecosystem: Environmental > Aquatic > Marine > Cold seeps | place: Gulf of Mexico...
AAATTATTGCAAAATCAGTGTTTCATGAAATCACTAAATGTGATATGCAAACGTCAATGATTTATAGTTATGAAAAGGCACAAGCAGTATTGTATAGTGGTTTTGAATCACATTCAAAATCTGAAGCACACATAAGTGGTTCAGAAGGACAAATCTATATCCATAATAGATGGCATGAAACGAATGGCTTTACCTTGATTAAAGATGATAAAGAGCAAGTGTTTAACTTTCCTTTGAAAGGTGTTGGTTTTACTTATGAAATTGAAGAATGTCACAGGTGTTTACGCGCAGAAAAAATTGAAAGTGAGCTTTGGTCTCACAAAAACAGTTTAGATCTAATTTCAATATTAGATGTTGTTAGAAAACAGGTTGGACTTAAATACCCACAAGAATAAAAGACACATTGGAGGTAAGAAATAATTAGCGAATTAAATAAGCTTGTTTTGCCAAAGATTATTTTTTAAATTTAGAGTATATTTGCACTATACCAAATGCTTACAGTTAACTATTTATGAAAGGACCTCTTTTTTATTCGAAAATTTTGCTCTTTGGAGAGTATGGAATTATCAAGGATTCTAAAGGGCTGTCTATTCCCTATAATTTTTATAATGGTGCCTTGAAGATGGATGAGAATCCATCAGATGAAGCAAAAGCATCTAATGAAAATTTAAAACGATTTGTATCTCATTTAGAGACTCTAGAATCGGAATTAGTAGTTTTCGATTTCACTAGGCTTCAGGAAGATGTTGATTCAGGAATGTATTTTGATTCTTCTATTCCACAAGGGTATGGTGTTGGTAGTAGTGGTGCTTTAGTCGCTGCTATATATGATAAATATGCACAAGATAAGATCACAGTTTTAGAAAACTTAACACGAGAAAAATTATTAAAGTTAAAGTCTGTTTTTTCTGGAATGGAGTCCTTTTTTCATGGTAAGTCATCAGGATTAGATCCTTTAAATAGTTATTTGAGTATTCCAATTCTTATCAATTCAAAAGATAACATTGAAGCTACTGGAATTCCATCGCAAAAAAGTGAAGGTAAAGGGGCTGTCTTTTTATTAGATAGTGGTATTATTGGTGAAACAGCACCAATGGTAGGTATTTTTATGGAGAATATGAAGCAAGAAGGATTCCGTAAAATGCTTAAAGATCAATTTATTAAACATACAGATGCCTGTGTTGAAGATTTTTTAAAAGGTGATATTAAATCTTTATTTAACAATACTAAACAATTGTCGAAAGTGGTATTGAGTAATTTTAAGCCTATGATTCCTAAACAGTTTCACGAGCTTTGGAAAAAGGGGATTGAAACAAATGAGTACTATCTCAAACTGTGCGGTTCTGGAGGAGGAGGATATATTCTTGGATTTACACAGGATATTGATCTCGCAAAGCAATCACTTTCAGACTATAAATTAGAAGTAGTCTATAACTTCTAAAGTTTACTTATGTTTTCTCGCAAACAAAAACATGTCTTGTTAAAATTTTTTAGCATGTTTTCTGTGGTACGCGGTTATAATATTTTAATTATTGTTATTGCACAATATTTAACGTCAATTTATATCCTGGCCTATGACAAATCTTTGCGAGATGTTGTATTCGATCTTAATTTATTAATGTTGGTTTTAGCGTCTTCAGCAACTATAGCGGGAGGATATATTATCAATAATTTTTACGATTCAGAAAAGGATTTGATCAATCGACCTCAAAAATCTATGCTTGATAAATTAGTAAACCAAAATACAAAACTGGTATTCTATTTTGTGCTTAATTTTGTTGCGGCTATTATGGCAAGTTATGTATCGTTTAGGGCCGTAATATTCTTTTCTCTATATATTTTTGCCATTTGGTTTTATTCCCATAAATTAAAAAAATTACCTATTGTTGGTAACCTAACGTCTGCAATATTAACGATTACGCCATTTTTTGCAGTTTTTATTTATTATAAAAATTTTGAAACTGTCATTTTTGTTCATGCCTTGTTTTTGTTTTTAATAATTGCAATGCGTGAGCTTACTAAAGATTTGGAAAACATTAAAGGAGATTTGGTTCACAACTATAAAACTATTCCAATAGTTTATGGCGAAAAAACCTCAAAATGGATGTTGAACATTTTGGCTGTTTTGACTATTATGCCGACCTATTTACTTATCTATAATTTTAATATTGGTAAGATGAATTATTTCTTTTATTTAAGTATCATTTTGCTGTCTCTATTTCTAATATTGTTATGGAAATCAAATAGGAAGGCGCATTATTTAATACTGCATAATATTCTTAAGTTTATTATAGTAGCAGGTGTATTTAGTATTTTATTAATTGATGTTGATTTAATTTTAAAACAAATTTTATAATGGATAATACGCTTAAAATTGCCCTGGCTCAGATCTCTCCAGTATGGTTGGATAAGCAGGCAACCCTTCAAAAGGTTGAACAATCTATTGTAGATGCTTCTCAAAAGGATTGTGAACTTATTGTATTTGGAGAAGGATTAATTCCTGGATATCCGTTTTGGTTGGCATTAACTAATGGTGCAGAATGGGATACCAAAGTAAACAAGGAGTTACACGCCCATTATGTTAGAAATGCGATTCAAATAGAATCTGGGGAATTAGATTCAATTTGTAAGTTGGCTAAAGCTAATCATATTGCTATTTATTTAGGTATTATTGAACGGGCACAAAATCGAGGAGGGCATAGTATTTACGCATCCTTAGTATATATTGATCAAAACGGCGAAATTAAATCTGTACATCGAAAGTTGCAACCAACATATGACGAGCGTTTAACCTGGTCACCAGGTGATGGCCATGGATTACAAGTGCATTCTTTAAAACAATTTACGGTTGGAGGATTAAACTGTTGGGAGAATTGGATGCCATTACCACGAACAGCTTTATATGGATTAGGTGAAAATTTGCACATTGCAGTTTGGCCTGGGAGTGATCATAATACAAAGGATATTACACGGTTTATTGCCAGGGAGTCACGGTCGTATGTCGTTTCAGTGTCCTCTCTTATGAAAAAAATAGATTTCCCAAAAGAAACGCCCCACTTAAATAAAATTTTAGAAAAAGCACCTGAAGTTTTAGCTAATGGAGGCAGTTGTATTGCTGGTCCTGATGGTGAATGGATTATTGAGCCGGTACTACATGCAGAAGGGTTGATAATTGAAACAATAGATTTTAACCGGGTATTTGAGGAACGTCAAAACTTTGATCCCGTAGGTCACTATTCTCGGCCCGATGTTACTAAACTCACAGTTAATCGAGAGCGACAAACTACAGTTGAGTTCAAAGATTTTAAATGATTAATTGTAAGGGATTATTTCGGAATTTATAATTTAATCTTTTGATGCTTGAAAGCCAAAGGCTTTACTTACCTTTGCAAAATTATTAATTAATAGATTCTCATTTTCACGAGAAATAGTTATGAGCAAACAGAGAGAAAATAAAAGTAAAGGAAAAACTTCGGGACGTGGTGGTAATAGTAATGCTAACTACAAAAAAAGTTATGTAAAAGGTGATGCTCCTAAACAAAAGAAAGCAGTTCAAAAAACAAGTTCTAATCCTGATCTAATACGCTTAAATAAGTACATTGCAAACTCAGGTATTTGTTCACGTCGTGATGCCGATATGCATATTTCAATTGGAAGTGTAACGGTTAATGGCAAGGTGGTAAGCGAAATGGGTTACAAAGTGAAGCTGGACGATGAGGTCCGTTTTGATGGATCAAGAGTGTCTCCGGAAAAGAAAGCCTATGTTTTGCTAAATAAGCCAAAAGGTTTTGCAACTACAACCAGTGAGGGAAAAGGAAGAACGGTTATGGATTTAGTTTCTAACGCTACAACCTCTAGAATTAAGCCAATTGGTCGTTTAGGAAGAAACTCTGTGGGATTACTATTATTTACTAATGATGACGCGATACATAATAAATTTACAAACTCAAAAAACGGAGTGACGCGTTTATTTCATGTGGAGTTAGATAAAAACCTAAAATATGAAGACCTCAAAAAAATTAGAGAAGGTTTTAAAATTGAGGGCAAACTAATTAGTGTTGAAGAAATAAGTTATATTGAAGGATCTCCGAAAAAGGAAATAGGTCTTAAAATAAAGAATACTGGAAATTCTATAATTCGTACTATTTTTGAGAATTTTAAATATAATATTATAAAATTAGATTGTGTTATGATTGCCGATCTTACCAAAAAAGATATCCCTCGTGGGCATTGGAAACATTTAACAGAACAAGAAGTTAATAATTTGAAGATGCTATAATAGTTTTTGGAGACTTTTTAAAAAACACTTCCCAAACAAAAACACCATAAACAATTACATATTCTAGGCCTATAATCCATAGGTTCTCTGTATTGTCCGTATTTGCATAGGCTAAATAACTTATTATAATTATAAAGCTCCATACTAATGGGAATTTATATTTGGTAAATACCGAGAGTATTAAAAGGGTAGCAACATACCAAGGATGAATGGTTGTTGCGGTGAAATAATAAAAGCTTAGTGCAATTAATAGTGCTGTAATCAATTGAATTGTAGTTTTGTTCTTTCTGAAAAACGTGAGAATCAGTACAAAAAGAATAACAACATAGGCAATGTATCTTCCTATAATTGCAATTTCATTATAACCTCTAAACAAATAGCCAATTTCACGTGCGATATAATAAAGACTGGCGTTAAATTCGAAATTTTGAAACCAAAGCCCAACAGTTTCAGTATAATTAGTGATGAATGCGGCTGAGTAAAAGGGTATAAATAATAAAATTGTAACTAAGATAACTATGGCGTAAAACCCAATCAATTTTGTTATTCCAGCGAAGGTAGGGATCCCCATATTGTAATTACGAAAGAATTGTAGTATACTATTCCATTTTAATGGATTACCACGTCGTTTACTTCCTGAAATAATATTTTTTTCCGAAGCAACATTGGTTGTTGAGCCTGTTGACATGAACCACTGATAAAATAAAGGCAAGAATAACAACGGAATCAGTTTCACAGATATTGACAAGGCAAATACTACTGCGGCCCATTGCCATTTACCAACATACAATAAATAAAAGCTCCAAATAAGGAAGAATATCATAACTCCTTCAAAATGAAGATTTCCAGTTAATTCGATAATAATAAATGGATTTAGGATATACCAGAAAATATTATGTTCTGGAAGATTCAATTTTCGCAATAATTTTTTCCCAAAATATAGGGTCCCAAAATCAGCAGCAATTATTATTAATCGAATAATAATAGTAGATCCTAAAATGCTTTTTCCTGCAAAGATCCCAGCAATTACAAAGCACAATTGATTAATAGGTGGATAGTTTGTGTAATGACCTGCACTAAGCGCTCCCATGCCTTGATATAATTCCTGAGCTTGAGCAACAGGATATTCACTATTCGAAATAAACGAATCTACAGTATAGAGATAAGGATTTATCCCTTCTAAAATCATTCGACCGTCCCATATAAACCGATAAAAATCCTGGGATAGGTTAGGAATTGCTAAAATAAAAATGCCTCTGAAACAAAAAGCTATCCAGGTTAATAATTTGATATTATGTTTTGAAAATTGAACAAGCTTATAAAACAAAAAGAATAATCCAACATATAGCATTATAAGCTTTGTGTAATCGGTTCTTTCTAAATCATAGGCAAAAGAGAAATAAAATAGAATACTGACAAATGCCAATAGAATTGGAATCCTGTTAAGTTGAAAAAAGGGTTTATTTAATCCCATCAAATGATATACATGAAGATTATGCTTTCGAAGTTAACGATTTAAAGAATACAAATCCAAAGCCTAAAAATAACATCAAGTGGAAAGGGAATAGTCCAAAGTCGCCACCTTGGTCACCAACAACAAAAGCACTATACATACCAAAGGCAAAATAGAGCATTAACAGACCTTCAAATATCACATTTACAGAAATGTTTTTCTTTAAATATTTATTGTTTTTCCAGCTATCAGTTAAGGTATTAATGTTGAATTTTGGAGTTCTTATAAATTCACTACGTTTACCTAAATGACCTTCTAGGACAGCAATAGAATTATGTAGAGAAAACCCCATTGCTATTGTGAAAAACGTTAAAAACATAACGATATATTGTATAAAACTTTTAATTCCAGTGCCATACATGCGTTTGTACATAAACCAATAACAAATAAAGAAAATGACAGAACTTAACACAAAGAAACTCATTACATAAAAGTACATTTTAAGATGTGCATATTCATTTTTTATATACAACATAGGAATACTCAAAACAGCAACAATAAGGATGCAAAAAAACATGGAACTATTTAACAAATGCAATACCCCGTGCACTTTTGTTTTCGCTGATATGTTTTGGTTCTTTAAAACTTTCCACATCATTTTTCTAAAGTTCTCTGCACCACCTTTATTCCATCTAAACTGTTGAGTACGGGCAGCACTGATAACCACAGGAAGCTCCGCAGGAGTTTCCACATGTTCCAAGTATTTAAATTTCCAGTTTTTCAGCTGTGCTCTATAGCTTAAATCCAAATCTTCAGTTAGAGTATCTCCCTCCCAATTCCCAGCATCTAAAATGCATGTCTTACGCCAAATACCAGCAGTGCCGTTAAAATTTATAAAGTGCCCTTTACTGTTACGACCAACTTGTTCTAATGTAAAATGTGCGTCTAATGCAAAAGCTTGAATTTTAGTGAGAACAGAATAATTTCGATTGATATGTCCCCAACGTGTTTGTACAACACCAATTTCTGAATTTTTAAAGTATGGAATAGTTCGTTTTAGCCAATCCTTTTTTGGAAGAAAATCGGCATCGAAAATCGCAATATACTCTCCTTTTGCAATTTTAAGTCCTTCCTTTAAAGCACCAGCCTTAAAACCACTTCTATCTGTTCTGGTAATGTGAACAATGTCTAATCCTGCTTGTTTTAATCTTTGGATTTGAGAAGCAGTTGTTGAAATTGTTTCATCAGTAGAATCATCAAGGACTTGAATTTCTAATTTGTCTTTTGGATAGTCAATGAGTGCGATATTATCCAGTAAACGTTCCATGACATACATTTCATTGTATACAGGAAGTTGAATGGTAACAAAAGGGATTTCATCACGATTTGTTAAATCAAATTTTGGAGAATTACTTTCTTTTTTTTGTGCAGAGAGGTAGTTAAATAATAAGTTAAGCTGTGCTAAAGCATACATGAATATAAGCAGGAGCGCAATGGAATATACAATAATAATTGTTTTTTCTAAGATCATTATTTAAAACTGTATTTAAAAATCCAGGTTAAAATTTTAACTCCGGCAAATATACTCCCTTTAACTGTTCCTGAGACCTTTGACACCCCTATTCTGTTTCTGTAATTCACAGGGATTTCAACATAGCTAAGTTTTTGTTTTAATGCTTTTAACTGCATTTCTACTGTCCAACCATAGGTTTTGTCTTCCATGTTTAGCCCTAAGAGCTTATCATACTTTATTGCTCTAAATGGACCCAGATCTGTAAACTTAGCGCCAAACATTATTTTCATTAAAAATGTGGCCAGCCAATTTCCAAAAACTTGTTGTGGTGTCATAGAACCATGTTCACGTAGTCGTTTAACTCGGGCTCCAATTACAAAATCTATATCATCTTTTAATATAGGCTCCACTATTTTGGTAAGTTCTTCAGGATAATCGCTATAATCTCCATCCAGAAAAACAATGATATCTGGAGATTTATCTAAGGTAGAGATATACCCCATTCCTTTTAAACACGCATATCCATACCCTTTTTGCGGTTCGTCTAAAACCGTTGCTCCCGCTTGTTTTGCATTTTTAACTGTACTATCTGTTGAGTTGTTATTTACAACAATTATTTCATCAACATTACTAGGGATGTCATTAATTACATTGGCTATAGACCCTTCCTCATTGTAGGCAGGGATGATGACTTTGATAAGTGTCATTGTAGATCTTTTAATTTATTTTCTTTTCTGAAGGACTTCATATCGGTCCATTCGTTTATTTTTTTTCCAGCTTTATATTTCTCGGCTTTTACAATTTCTTTGTTTTTGTACCTGAGCAAATATCCTTCCTTTAAATGCTCTTTAAATTGACATTTATAAGAAATGGCGCCCTGATTATTGTAAAAGGTCCACCAGGCATTTTTATTGCCATTATTAAAATGACCTTCGCTTTCTTTGTTACCATTTTGGTGGTAAAAATACCAATACTTAATTTCTTGGTCATTTAAAAAACGTCCTTCTTTTTGAAGTGATCCATTCTCGAAATAAAATTTCCAATAATTCATAGTTTTACCACCTATAAAGTCACCTGCCTTTTGAAGTGTCCCATTTTTATAGTAATATTTCCAGTATTCATTTTCTTGATCATTATGGAATAGTCCTTCTTTTTTTAAACCTCCATTAGGGTAGTAGAATTTCCAATAGTTGGCCCGTTTTCCTTTAATAAAGTCTCCAGCTTTTAAAAGAGTAGCATTTTCATAGTAAAACTTCCAATACTTAACTGGGTTTCCCAAATTGAAATAGCCTTCCTTTTCTATGTTTTCATTTTTATGGTAAAAATACCAATAGCCATTTTCTTGATTAGCAACATATGACCCCTTCTTTTTTACAGCTCCATCGGGATAATAATAGTTCCAAAAATCAACTTTTTGATTATTCTCGATCCAGCCTTCTTCCTTTAAATTCCCATTATCATAGTAAGTTTTTTGATAGGTCTTTTGGGCGAAAACTGAAGTACTGATGAGGAAAATAATAATTAAAAAGCGCATTATTTTTTATTTAACAAGTCCATTAAATCAACATCATTACCAAGTAAAATTTCTGTTGGATTGATACGTCCAAGTTCTGGTCCATTTTCTAATTTTAGAACACCTCTTGGGCAAACAGCACTACAAATACCACAACCAACACAACTTGCTCGTACAATGTTTTCGCCTTTCTGTGCATAGGCACGAACATCTATTCCTTGCTCACAATAGGTGGAACAGTTTCCGCAAGAAATACATTGTCCACCATTGGTTGTAATTCTAAATCGAGATTTAAATCGTTGTACAATACCTAAATAAGCGGCTAAAGGACAACCAAAACGACACCAAACACGATTTCCGAATATAGGATAAAATCCTGTTCCTATAACTCCAGCAAAGATGGCCCCAATCAAGAATCCGTAGATGTCTTGAATGGATTGGGTATTAATACCAATGACATACTGCGATTCAGAAAAATAGGCATACAAGGTAAAACCGGTCATAATAAGAGCAAAGACTAAAACACCATGAACCACCCAACGTTCCAGTTTCCATGATTTAAGTGTTTTATCAGATAATTGTCTGTAGGGGTCGCCTAAGGTTTCTGCCAAACCACCACAGCCACATACCCAGGAACAATACCATCGCTTTCCGAAAAAGTAAACCATTACAGGTACAATAACTAAGGTTAATACAATTCCCCAGATTAATATAAAAAGGCCTAATCCACCACTTGCAATGAGCTCATCTAAATTCCAACTATAAAAGAAATCATAGTCTAAAGGAAAGGCATTTTTAAAGTCATACCAGGGTTTTTCAAAACGTACAAGAATTTCAGGAATTAAAAAAGCAAATACTATTTGAAAGAATAATACTGATGTTGTTCGTAATACTTGATACTTATTATGGCGGTATTTAATATACATTCTTATAGCCATAACTGTCATTACTGTACAATAGAGAAATCCATATAAAAACCATTGACTAGCCAAGTTCCCATTTAGGCTTTCACTAATAGGGTCAACGGTATAGGTCCAGTTAACAATATAATCTGGCCTGAAATACAATAATAAATAAAAACTAACCAGAAATATAAAAGCGAACCAACCTATCCACCCACGATTCATTGCCTTATGATGATAAATACCATTATTTTTAATGCCGGGAGGCCCAAGAATTATGACATTTGGAATAATGAATAATAAGGCTCCAATGATTCCTAAACCAAAGGTAAGCCACCAATAGAACCCTTTGTTTTCTTTGATACTTCCTTTGCCTGCATATTTAGCAATTTCATAAGAAAAACTATGAGGCTTATCCCAAATTACTTTATCCCACTCTTCATTCTTTTTATGTGCTTCATTAGCTGATTCCAGAGCTGAAGTGATCTTAGTGGAAAAAGAAAATGGACCAGAAAACTCTTGGTCTATGACATTATTTTTAATATCATTTATAAAAAGTTCGCTCTTAATCCCTTTATTGCTTACAATAGATTCAAATACTTCTGAGGAGAGTTGATATTTCCCTAAAAAGATGAGCGATGTAAAAATAGCGAGTCCAATTAAAAAGAGACTTAGACCTATGTTTTGTATGTTTTTCATTGAATGTCTTATGAAGTTTGGAAAATTCGTTTCCAACTTTTTTTCTTTAGTTGGATATTAGTATTGTTTTCTTGATTGAACTTCGTAACAATCTCTTTTTCGTGAAGTTTGTAAAATTCAGGGTCGAAATTAGCATCTGCTAAATGTTCTAAGACATAATCAACAGATTGTTTTAAATTAAGAACTTTGTCAAAAAACTCGTGTCGCATTCTAATCCCGAAGTTATTTATCCCAAGAAATTCACGTGTGTTTTTGTCATAATTTAGATGAATGCACTTTTTTCCACCTTCGTGTTCCCAGTAAAAACGGGCTTCATTATCTTTTTTTTGTGCCCAAACCCAACCATAGGTTTGGTATTCTATATCTATAAATTTTGCAGAGTTAAACCAAGGGCCAGGTTGATATGCTTTTCTGTTATCACAAATTGTTTGGGCAACTGTTTCTCCCATCATGCGCCCTGTGTACCAGACGGCCTCAATTGGTCTACGTTGGTCTATGCCTTCACGCTGTTCTGCACAATCACCAATAGCATACACGTCTTTAATATTGGTTTCTAAAAACGGATTGACTTTTACACCACGCCCGGTTTCTATACTCGAATTTTTTATAAAATCTATGTTAGGAGATACTCCGGCCGTCAAGCCAACAACATCACAGGAGATTTCTTCTCCGGTTTCTGCTATAATAATAGATTTTACTTTTCCGTTTTCATCAGCTTTTATTTCTTTCAAGTTAGCTCCCAATCGTAAATCGATATTATTACTTAATATTTCTTTATTAATCATGGCCGATTCTTCTTTTGGTAAAATACCGTTCCAAAAACTATCTTCACGAACTAAAAAAGTCACAGGTATATGTCTACTGTGAAGCATTTCTACCAATTCAATACCTATTAAACCACCGCCAACAACTACCGCACGTTTACATACGTTGTTATTCGGAGCGTATTTTTCCAGATTGTCTAAATCTTGCTTATGGTACATCCCCATGACACCGTCAAGATCTTGCCCAGGCCAACCAAACTTATTGGGTTTACTTCCAGTAGCTATTATTAATTTGTCATATCGAAGATTTTCACCTTCTTCAAAATGTAAAGTCTTTGATGCGACATCTATATCACGAACATAGGCCTTCTTTAAATCAATTCGATTTTTTTTCCAAAACCAATTTTCATAGGGTTGGGTATGTTCAAATTTCATATGGCCCATATACACATACATGAGTGCAGTACGAGAAAAGAAGTAATCGGTTTCTGCCGAAACAATTGTAATTTTTTTGTCTGAAAGCTTTCTTATATGTCTGGCAGCGGTAACGCCAGAAATCCCATTACCAATAATAACGATGTGTTCCATGTACTATAATTGATTAAATTGTAAACATAATTGGTGTCTAAAAGTATTTAAAGTGTACTAGAGTTAAAAATGTCTAAAGTTTTTCAAACCTAGAAAAAATTAAACATATGATCTGTGTTCTTATAAAAACTTTAATATCTATCATTAATTAAAAGCTTCTCAAATTTTTAATTTTAATTCAAAAGAAACTCTAAGTACTTCTAACTTTAGATACTGATTTGCCCATATTTGGTATTATGTCGCAACTAAAGGTAATAACTTAATCAATTATGTAAAGTTTTGAATAGATTTAAATTAAATGTAAGGTTGGAGTGTGGAACAAGACGTAATTATTTTGAATTGTGTTAGTTGTCTAACATTTTATGTAATTATTTACCTTTTAATTTGTTGAAAAATATTAAAACATGAATAGAATAATCACTTTTTTTGTCGCTTTACTTGTTTCATATTCAGTGTTTTCTCAGGAAAATGATATGCAAAAAACTTCTAATATTAAAACCTATACACCTTCAAAATTATTGAATAAAGGGCAATGGGATATTAAATGGTTTAATAATTTATACACTCAAACAAAAAGCACCTTTAGTAGTGGTAATGAAGAAAGGCAGACTTTTTTCACCTCGAGTATTGATGTATTTACAGGAGTATCGGATAATAATAGTTTTAACCTAGGGTTGCTTATAGAGATTAGATCCAATGTTATTGGAGGTCGAGATGCTTTAGATGTTTTTAATTTTGATGGTGATGCAAATACGGCGCGTTCAGGCATTACTTCATTTGCCCCTGCAATAAAATTTAATCCAATAAAAAGTGCAAGTAATTTTACTGTTCAAACGGCATTTCATATTCCTTTAGTAGATAACGAAACCGAAAACGGTGTATTTTTAGATCAAAAAGGATTTACTTTTCAAAATCGTTTTTTCTATGATTATAATTTTCCAAGTGATAATTGGCAATTATTCACAGAATTAAATACAGAGTATCATTTTGGAAAAAAAGCAAATAGTTTTGCGAATAATAGTTTGAGCTTAACTCCTGGATTATTTTTAAGTTATTTTCCAAGTCAGAAGTTTACAATTTTAGCATTAGTTCAGCATTCCCAACGTATTGATACGGGTAATGATTTCTCTCAAGATTTTACTGCAGTAGGTGGTGGTGCTAAATACCAGCTGAGTAAAACTTTAAATTTAGAAACCCTTTATACAAATTTTATTAGAGGGAATAATACAGGATTGGGTCAAACATTTAACATTGGTTTAAGGGTGTTGTTTTAATGAATATCTGTAATTTAGAAGTTTAAACAGCGATTCAATGAAGTATGTAAAAATTGTACTTTTAATATTGAGTATTCAATTACAAGTGTCTTGCAAAGGACAGCAGCCTAAGATTAATGGTGTTAGTTTTGTTGCGTCCAGAGATACCATCACTAATAAGCATATTACGCCTGTTGTTAATTTAAATGCCAATTATGCAGCCATAATGCCTTTTGGTTTTATAAGAGACCCGAAGTATCCCGAAATTATTTATAACTCCAAACGACAGTGGTATGGAGAATCTAAAGCAGGAGTGAAGCAATATATTGAAGCTCTTAAAAAAAGACATGTTAAAATAATGATGAAGCCTCAAATTTGGATTTCACGAGGTCAATTTACAGGGTTTTTAAAGATGACTACAGAAACCGATTGGAAGATTTTAGAAAACGCTTATTCCTCGTTTATTTTGGAATATGCACAATTGGCACAGGAAACACACACTGAAATGTTTTGTATAGGCACAGAATTGGAACAGTTTGTTGTGAATAGACCAGAATATTGGAATCAATTAATTGTTAATATCAAAGCTATATATAAGGGTAAATTGACCTATGCTGCAAACTGGGATGAGTTTAAAAGGACACCATTTTGGGATCAATTAGATTATATAGGTGTTGATGCATATTTCCCGGTGAGCGAAAGTCAAACCCCAACAGTAGCAGACTGTATACAAGGTTGGATTGATCATAAAAGCACCATTAGAAATCTATCTAATACTTATGGAAAGTCAATTTTATTTACTGAATTTGGTTATCGCAGTGTGGATTATTCTGCAAAGGAGCCTTGGAAGTCTGAAAGGAGTATGAACACTGTAAACTTGGAAGCTCAAAAAAATGCTACTCAGGCTATTTTTGAAGAATTCTGGGATGAAGATTGGTTCGCTGGAGGTTTTATTTGGAAATGGTTTCACAATTATGAGGAATCTGGAGGTGAAAACAATAATATGTTTACACCGCAAAATAAGCCTGTAGAATCAGTGGTGAAATTGTATTATTCGAATAGATGAGATATATAATCTCCATATTTTTCTTTAGCCTAATGGTTGGACAAGGATTTTCTCAAAACAATATTGTTGCCGATTTGAAAGTTCAAGGGAACAAAAAATTAAAAACTGATTTTGTAAAGAAAATAGCGTTAATCAGATCTGGAGTTACTTTAGACTCTTCAGTAATTGAAACCGATATTAAACGATTAAAACGATTACCCTCTGTAGCACACGCTTATTATCAGGTATATCATTCTCACGACAATAGTTATAATGTGTTTTACAATATTGTTGAGAATTTCACAATCATTCCATCTGTGAATATATATACCACTAACGATGATGAATTTGCTTATCGATTAGGTTTGTATGAATTTAATTTGTTCGGGCGAAATATTGCTTTTGGTGCATTTTATCAAAATGATATCTACGGTTCATATGCTATTAATTTTAGAGCACCGAATTTATTTGGAAGGCAATTTGGTTTGGCTGCTAATCATCAAAATTTAACCACTTTAGAACCTGTCTTTTTTAATGGTACAACTGCCAGTTATAAATACAATAATGAATCAATAGAGGTTTTAGGGCTGTATGCTATTAATTTTAATCATAAAATTGAATTTGGTTTTAGCTATTTTACAGAAGACTATTCGTATAAAACAGGAGCCACAAGTCCTGAAGTTCCTCTAGAACTGAAGGTTCATAAATTACTCTATAAAGCCATTTATGAATATAATGATTTTGATTACGACTACCAGTATGTTTCTGGGTTTAGAAGTGTTTTTAATTTTCAATATGTAACTTCAAGAAGTTCTATAATGCCTCATTTTTTTATAGGATGGAATGATTTTTATTATTTTAAGAGGGTAGGAGACAAGGGAAATTGGGCAAGTAAACTCCGGTTAGGATTGTCTAGCAATAATGATACTCCTTTTGCACCATTTTCCGTTGACAATAATGTGAATCTAAGAGGTGTAGGAAATACCATTGATAGAGGTACGGGTGCTATTGTTTTAAATACTGAATACCGCCATACACTATATGAAAAGAGCTGGTTTATTCTTCAAGGTAATTCTTTTATAGATTCTGGGACCTGGCGTAATCCAGGTGGTGATTTTGGTGATTTTTCCAATCCTGATAATATCAAAATCTATTCTGGCATTGGACTGCGTTTTATTCATAAAAAAGTGTTTAATGCAATTTTCAGAATAGACTATGGCATAGGGGTAACTAAAAATGCGACCCATGGTTTAGTTTTTGGGATTGGGCAATATTTTTAATCAATGTACTTTGTGTAATAACTATGAAGTTGTTCAGGAGAAGCCCCGAACCATTTTTTTACATAAATAGTCCAAAAATGATATTGAAGTTTCCAAATGCCTTGAGCTTTATAACGCCTTGCTGAGGTTATGATCCACTGTTGAATCACAACAAAGGTATTGCGAGCATATAGTTTGTTGATGAGGTCATTGTCCTCGTAAATGATATATTGCTCATCAAAACCATTGAGTTCTTGAAATAATTCTTTAGTTATAAATTGACTTTGATCACCCCCACGACAGGCGCGCCAGGGAAACTGTGTTAGCCAACTCGCCAGACCTAACCACCAATGATTATGATCAAACTTCATTTTAAAGCATCCCGCAGCATTTCCAATAAGGGTCTCCTTTAATATGAAAAGATCAAAATTTTTCGGAGGAAATGAATCGGCATGCAGAAAATAAAGGATATTACCAGTTGCAGACTTTGCTCCAATATTCATTTGCTTGGCACGTCCTTTTATGGATTGAATGAGCAAAATGTTGGTTTGAACATCTTTTCCATAACTGATAAATGCTGTGACCCGTTCTTGAGAACCATCAGTGCTCCCGCCATCTACAATGATAATTTCTGCAATGTTTTTAGAACTGGAATTAATTAATAAATGCTCAAGAAGGTTGCCAATTGTTTTGACTTCGTTAAGCATGGGTATTATGATGGAAATTCTATTCATTTAAATCCCAATTGTAGTCTTTATAGCTTTTCTTGGCTTTTGGTGATATTTGGATGTTTGAATACGTATTTAAAAAGTCAATTAAAGGTCCATTTTGCTTAAAATCTTTGGCAAACCATTTAAAGATATTAGATATTTTAATCGTGTTTTTAGAGAGAGTGTTTTTTGAAGGATCTGCTAAGAACGCTTTTGTAGCTGTAGTTAATTGGGATTCAAGTTTTGAAGCTATAAAGGCTTCATTTAATAAATTGGGGCATGACACAGAGGCACATACAATCCCAAAATGAATCCGTGGTTCGTCCATTTTACGCAAAATTTCGTGTTCAATATAATTGAGACTTACTAATTTATTAGTCAAGAGTATAAATTTTTTGTCCCAAGGACTTCCAATGTCTTTGATGCTTTTTAAAGGATAATTATCTATAATGAGCTTGATTGTAAATGCATTATAGGCATTTATCCAATAGGCTAATTTTTCGTTCTTTGAAGTTGAGGAATTTGGTTGCTTCTTTGAGAGTAAGTCTAGATAAGTATTCAGTTGCTCTGGACTATTTTTTATCCCTTTATAATTGACAAGACCTTCGCTGTCGACATGAGTATTCAAAAAGGTGTCCCAAGAGGTATGGTCAAAGCTTTGAGTTTTTATAGAAAGACTTGGCAATATTATAAGGGCAGCGAAAATAATGTGCTTCATCATATGAAATTTAGTTTTAATGATGAGATCCCTGCCGAAGCACGAATAACAATCACTTTTTTGATAAGGGATATAATTCTTGATTTATAAAACCATTTGGAAAATTTTCATCACCTTCAAAACCTAACTCAATATCTTTTCCGTCATGCGGTATATAATTGGTTTTAAAAAGGTAATCCCAAACACTTAAAGTAAGTCCAAAATTTAC
>Ga0105356_10002925_pt1 | contig 16902 bp, 18 predicted proteins | sample GOMGulsemesocosm_3_FD_83502 | JGI IMG/M metagenome (GOLD analysis project Ga0105356, IMG submission 83502) | Methane-oxidizing microbial communities from mesocosms in the Gulf of Mexico - GOM9D Gulf of Mexico | ecosystem: Environmental > Aquatic > Marine > Cold seeps | place: Gulf of Mexico...
AGCCGCCGTTTTACCTGAGCCCGTTTTTCCCTGAGCAATAACATCTTTACCTGCCAAGATATCGGGCAAGCTTTGCGCCTGAATATCTGTCATTTGTTCATAACCTAAAGATGAAATGTTTTTCAAAAGATCGGCGTTTAGTTTCAGAGACGAAAAGGCTGTGTTACTCAAGGTAAATTCCTGTTTATTTTTTGCGTGTACTTAATAGGTTTCACCTACCAAGCCATCGTAATATTTCCTCAGCCATGGCATCAGGTTGCTCTAAAGGCAACATATGACCGGCATTGGGAATTTCAACTGTTTGGATCAGTGAATTGTTGCAGGGTATTTTATCGAAAAGTTGGCTATTAACCAAGTTATCTTCAATACCATAAACAAAAGTGACGGGAATAGTTGCTTTTAAAATATCAGTAAAGAGATCTTGCCGATGAGTCGTTGCGGCTAGTTGTTGCAATAAAATCTTTACTCCTAACGCTTTATCCATCGCAATCATTTTTGCAATGATGATTTTATTACATTGATTGTCACTATGTAATAATTCAACAGCTCGTTTTTTGGGTAATCCTGAATAGCCATTTTTCTTTACCCAATGAACAATACGTTGACGACTTTGTAACTCTTGGTTGGGTAAACTGCACGGAATATTACCTGCAATAAAGAGCCTATTAACAATTTCGGGAGAGAAGTGATAGATAGCACTGGCTAAATACCCCCCTAAAGAAAAACCTACTAAGTTAATATTGCTATCACTAATACAAGCACGAAGTTCGACTAATATTTCTTCGATATTGCTTTTTGCTGGAATAGGCAGATGCACTAGTTGATATTTATCACCTAGCGTAATAGTTAATGTTGGCCATACTTCTTCCCATAAACGTACATCGCACATAGTTCCGGGAATGAAATAGATTTTTTCTTTCAACATAAATTTGGTGCTTTATGCCATTTTTATTAAATTAAATAATGATCAAATAGCTGAACGGTTACCACTTCCCCTGCCTTCACTTTTCCCTGACAAGAAGGTAAAACAATATAACAATTAGCTTTTGATAAACTAGATAAAATACCCGAACCTTGTGAGCCAGTGCTAGTGACTACATTTTCACCTTGTTCATTCACCGATAACACTCCTCGCTGAAATTCCATTCTTCCAGGTGATTTACGTAAATCTGTGTTAGTTTTTACTTGTAAGCTTATTTGTTTTTCAGCTTCACATTGCTGCAGTTTTAATAATGCTGGCAAAGCCAATTGATGAAAGGTCACTAATGCTGAAACTGGATTGCCTGGTAAGCCAAAGAAAATGCTATTTTTTAAATGGCCAAAAGCAAATGGCTTGCCCGGTTTCATGGCGATTTTCCAAAAGTTTATTTCACCTAATTCATCTAAGACACCTTTAGTATAATCCGCATCACCTACAGAAACTCCGCCAGACGAAATTACAGCATCAGCTTGTAAATCAGCTTGTTCAAAGGCAGTTTTAATCGCTTGAAAATCATCTTCAATCACGCCAAAATCAATCACATTAACATTAAGTTTTTTCAACATTGCCGCTAAAACAAAGCTGTTACTTTCGAAAATATCACCTTCTGTTAACGTTTGACCTGGTATTTTTAATTCATCTCCTGTAGCAATTAAAGCAACAGTTAATTTACGCATAACTTTTACTTCTTTAACACCAAGAGAAGCTAATACACCAATGTCTATAGTGGTTAATCTATGTTGCGCACTTAATACTTGTTGACCTTCTTTTATGTCTTCACCAGCATAGCGAACGTGTGAACCCACAGATTTTTTTCCTAAAAAGGTTATTTTTTCATTGTGAGGCTCAGCAACTTGACAGTTTTCTTGCATTTCAACGGTGTCGCACCCCGCAGGCATTTTTGCACCTGTCATAATGCGAATACATTGCCCTGCTTGACAAACGCCTTGAAAAGGTTGACCCGCCATAGAACGCCCGACTAATGTTAGGGAGTCTGTCAATGCAAGGCTTTCAAAGGCAAAGGCATAGCCATCCATAGCTGAATTATTGTGTGGTGGTACATTTAATGGACTACTGATGTCTTGTGCTAATACTCGCCCTAACGCATTTTCAATTACGACAGTTTCGCTATCATTTAGTGTAATAGGTTTAATACTAGCCAACATATTGGTTAGAGCGTCTTCAAAGGGTAATAGGCCTGGAGCGGAACAACAATCAATCATAATGCACTCTTATTTATCAATTTCAAAAAAACTTTAGGGCTATTATAGCCATGCCTGTTCGATTGCCATAGTGCTATTATTCTCTTAATCTGCCATTTATTGATATATATCAAAATTTATCTTAGTCAATAATATTATTATGACTGTACGAAAAATCATATATACTTTAGGGTAGTTTATTTCTACTACATTTTTTGTTTTACTTGTTTCACAAAACTAGTTCTACTTAAGAAAAGTACTTATATGCTGAGGCATTTTTAAAAAAGAATGCTAATCGCCGAGCTATTACAGCTAAATCGCAACATGTTGTTGTTGATACGTTGTCTTAGCCGTGGTCACTTCTTTTAACTGTTTTAATAGTTAAGAAGGTAGGCCGCCAGGGCTAACAAGGAAACGCGTTAGCCTCCCGACATTTGGAAAGGTGACATGTTAACAGACAACTTTGGCCGTAGGTTTTATTACCTGCGTCTCTCTATTACCGATGTTTGCAATTTTCGTTGCAACTACTGCTTACCTGACGGTTATCAATGTGATCAACCGCGTGATTTCATGTCTTTATCTGAAATTACTCGATTAACAAAAGCATTTGGTCAATTGGGCACGGAAAAAATTCGCATTACTGGCGGAGAGCCAGCACTTCGTAAAGACTTGCCTGATGTGATCAATATTTGTAAGCAAACGCCTGGCATTAAAAAAGTCGCGATCACCAGCAATGGCTTTAAACTACCTGAACATTTACCACAATGGTTAGATGCCGGCATTGATGCCATTAATATTAGTATCGATAGTCTAGATCCTAGACAATTTCATGCTATTACCGGACACGACAAGCTCGATACCATATTAAAAGGTATTGATATGGCGCTTGCTCATGGCAAAACAGAAGTCAAAATTAATGCCGTATTAATGCGTGAATATAATGGTTACGACATTAAAACTTATCTTGACTGGCTCAAAGACACTCCCGTAACCTTACGCTTTATCGAATTAATGCAAACAGGTGATAACCAAGAGTTTTTTGACGCCCAACATGTCAAAGGTTCACGCATTAAACAAAACCTGATCCTTGATGGTTGGCAGCCTGTTCTTCGAGATAAATCTGCCGGCCCTGCACAAGAATTTTACCATCCTGACTATCAAGGTAAGATAGGTTTAATCATGCCTTACAGTAAAGATTTTTGTAATACCTGTAATCGCTTGCGGGTGAGCTCATCGGGAAAATTACATTTATGTTTGTTTGGCGAAGAAGGTTTGTCATTACGTGAGCAGTTACAAGGTGATGATGTAGAGCCTTTAAAGCAGCAAATATTGTCTTTATTAGGCGATAAAAAAGCAACGCATTATCTCCATGATAAACTTACCGGTGGCACTAAGCACTTAGCTATGCTGGGTGGTTAGTAAACTTAATGGATTTGGTATATATATGACTTTTTCTCAAGCAATGTTTACTCCAGAAAACAATCAAGTAGAGTGTTTGGGTGTCGTATTAGCTGGCGGTCAGTCTTCTCGGATGGGTCAAGACAAAGCTCAATTAATGCGCAATAACACTAGGATGATAGATTATAGTAAGCAGTTACTAACTGATTCGGGTGTTAGCACGGTTGTTATTAGTGGCGATCAACATCAAGTACCCGATTTAGTCAATAAAGCGGGACCAGTTGGTGGTATTTACAGTGTTATTATTCAGCATCAACCTAAAGCATTGTTGATATTACCTGTTGATCTGCCATTGATGAATGCTGATGAACTAAAGAAACTACGTTTAGCGGGTGAGCTTAGTCAAAAAGCCTGTTATTTCGAAGGCAGCAACATTCCCCTTTATTTACCCATAAACGCCTACCTTGAGTTATTTTTGGCCAAAGCCTTTAATCACTTTGCTAATCGCTCATTTATAGGCAATAGGTCCGAAGAATTCTCGGTAAGAAACAACGAGGCTGTACATTCAAGCAAAGGACCCTCTGTTAAAACTTTATTGGAACAAGTGCCTCATAAAAGTTTAACTATAACGAACCCAATGTTTTTATGTAATACCAATACCCCAGAACAATGGCAACAAGCCAGCAAAAGTTTCGCTTAACTTTAAAAGTTAAACTTGACATATTTAGTTAAAAATAAGCCATGCAGTGGCAAACCATTAAAACGTAAAAGAAGATTTATTTATTAATTTAAGGAACAGTTCATGTCAGCACATGGCGGAAAAACATTTATTCCATTAAACATCGCAATTTTAACCGTATCTGATACCCGTGATGAGTCAAATGATACCTCTGGTCAAGCCTTAGTCGAGCGTTTACAAGATGCTGGACATAACCTAGCAGCAAAGGCAATTGTTAAAGATGATGTTTACCAATTACGAGCCATCGTTTCCAAGTGGATAGCTGACGACAGCGTACAAGCCATCATTTCAACAGGTGGCACGGGCTTTACAGCACGTGACAATACTCCAGAAGCTTTAACGCCATTGTTTGATAAAGCTGTTGAAGGCTTTGGTGAAGTTTTTCGTTACGTTTCTTTGCAAGAAATTGGTACTTCTACCATTCAATCTCGCGCTTTTGGCGGTGTTGCTAATAGCACGGTTGTATTATGTGTGCCGGGTTCAACCAATGCCTGTCGAACCGCATGGGATAAAGTCATTAAAGAACAACTTGATGCTAGCCATCGTCCTTGTAACTTTGTACCGCATCTAAAATTTACCAATGAGCAACTCTCCGATAGACAAGTAGAAAAATGTGAGAGTCGAGGTTAACCATGACAAATCCTGTTCAACTCAGTCACCTTAATCAACAGGGTGAAGCAAATATGGTTGATGTTACCGAAAAATCGATGACATCGCGCACTGCTACCGCGCAAGGTTATATTAAAATGACAGCACAAACTTTAGCCTTAATTACCACTGGCGAGCATAAAAAAGGCGATGTCTTTGCTGTTGCTCGTATTGCGGGAATTCAAGGAGCGAAGAAGTGCAGCGATCTGATCCCCTTATGTCATCCCTTAATGTTAACCAAAGTGCAAATCGATTTTGAAGCGGATAGTGAAAATAGCCAAGTAAGAGTCACCAGTTTATGCCGATTAACCGGTCAAACAGGTGTTGAAATGGAAGCACTAACGGCAGTTTCAGTAGCGTGTTTAACTTTATTTGATATGTGTAAAGCAGCCGATCCTGGCATGGAGATCTTTGGTATCAAAGTTTTGACCAAAGACGGTGGAAAGTCTGGTAACTGGCAGGCAGTTGCTAACAATAGTGATAAACAATAACTAAAGGTGGAAAACCCTAATGATCAAAATAGTATTTTTTGCCGCTCTTAGGGAGCAACTAGGTTGTCAAGAAACAAGTTTCCCTTGTACTGATATCACAACGATCAATCAGCTAAAGAAAGTTTTAGTTAAGCAAAACCCAGCCTGGGAAGTTCACTTTGAAAACAAAGCACTTTTGAGTGCCGTTAATCACGATATGGTTGATGGTGAATATACGCTCAAATCAGGTGATGAAGTGGCTTTCTTTCCTCCCGTCACAGGTGGTTAAGACGCGTTGGGTAAAAAGTGGTAAACAAAATGGAAGATAAAATGGTTAATCATCAAGAAATATCCATTCAAACAAAAGACTTTAGCTTAGCGACAGAAGTTGGCTTACTTGAAAATGACAATGCTATAGATGGCGCCGTTGTCACCTTTACAGGACGAGTTCGTAATAAAAATGAAGGCTTAAAAGTAAGTGGATTATTTTTGGAACATTACCCTGGGATGACGGAACACGCTTTAAGCGAAATTATTGTCATCGCTAAAAAACGCTGGAATATTGGTCGTGTTAAAGTTATTCATCGTATCGGCCAACTAAACATTGGTGATCAAATTGTTTTTGTTGGTGTAACAAGCGAGCATAGACAAGATGCTTTTGCCGCCAATGAATTTATTATGGATTACTTAAAAGTAAAAGCACCTTTTTGGAAAAAAGAGCTCACTGAAAAAGGTGAAAAATGGTTGGCCGCGCGAAATATAGATCAAGACAAAGCCGAGCAATGGGACTAACTTCTTGAGCTATGATATGTTAGCCAGTCCCGCCATAAACAGTGTCTCGTTGATTATTTGCCGGTCGACAAGAGCGAAGCGAAGCTCGACAACCAATTTAACATCGAGCTCTACTGTCAATTTATTAAAGCTTTTTTTATTAACCTTACTGCTGATACTTGCTAGTCAAGTCAATGCCAGTCAAAAACCTTTACGTATTGCTGTTTCATCCAACTTCTCTGTTGTTTTACAAATGTTAACTAACGAGTTTAATCAAAAACATAATACTAATATCCAACTGATCAGCGGCTCTACTGGTGCGCTTTATCAACAACTAAGACATGGTGCTCCTTTTGATATGTTTTTTTCTGCCGACAATATTCGCCCAAGAAAACTTGAAGAGTTAGGTTTAACTGAACTTAATAGCAGAAGAACTTATGCCCTTGGCAATTTAGCACTTTACTCGACAACTCAAGATATAGTTGATTTAGATAGCCTTAAACAATATTCGGCTAAATTGGCAATCGCCAATCCCGATACAGCCCCTTATGGCAAGGCGGCCAAACAATGTTTGACTTCATTAGGTTTGTGGGAAAAATATAAGAACAAACTCATTACCGGCTCCAATATTAATCAAACTTTTCAACAAGTAAGGAGCCAAGCTGTATCGTTAGGTATAGTAGCTTTTAGTCAAGTAATGCAAAATAGTATTAAAAACTATTACCTGTTACCGTCAAATTGTTACCAAAAGATCAATCAGCAATTAGTGATTATGAAAAAGACTAAACAACCAACATTGGCAAAACAATTTAGCGACTTCGTTACCAGTAAGGAAGTTTATAGTCGATTAATTCAATTGGGATATAATAGTGGTATATTAATTCCACAACACACTGTAACTCCAAATAAAATTGATTAACGACATGCCAACCAACCCCGACCTACTTGCACTTTTAACCACCATGAAAATGGCAGGTTTAACGACCCTTATTTTGCTTTTAATCGGCACACCTCTGGCATGGTATCTCGCTAAAATGGAAAACCGATTTAAAGTGGTTATTGAAGCTATCGTCGCCCTCCCCTTAGTCTTACCACCAACAGTGTTAGGTTTTTATTTATTGTTAGCCTTTTCACCTCAAAGTCTACCTGGCCAACTATGGCAACAAACCACAGGGCAACAACTTGCATTTAGTTTTTCCGCAATAGTCATTGGTTCAGTTCTTTATTCCCTTCCTTTTGTTGTACAACCTTTACAAAAAGCTTTTGAGCAACTAGGTGATAGTTTACTCGAAGCAGGCGCAGTATTAGGAGCGGGTCCAATAGATAGGTTTTTCAATATAGTACTGCCACTGACCAAGGCCAGTTTTATAACTGCTGCTAGCTTAGGTTTTGCCCACACGGTGGGCGAATTTGGTGTGGTATTAATGATTGGCGGCAATATTCCGGGCGAGACCCGCGTATTGTCTATTGCGTTATTTGACCATGTTGAAGCCTTTAATTACGCAAAAGCACATTTACTTGCTGGCAGTTTATTAGTTGGCTCTATGATTTTATTGGCACTTATTTATTTGATTAACTTCAAACCTCTACGAGCGGTTAAATCATGAGTACACTTTCAATAGATATTAGCTGTCAGTTCGGTGGGTTTCTATTCTCACTAAAGCAAGACCTAAAACTGAAAGGCATTACTGGAATTTATGGTCATTCAGGCTCAGGAAAGTCAACCTTACTCAGAATCATTGCAGGACTTAATAATCAAGCAACAGGCACGATAAATTTTAATGATACTGTTTTACTTGATACTGGTTTACAAGATAAGAAGAGCTTGCCTGATACTAACTTAAATTCAAAAAGCAAAAGAGGAACGCAAACATTTATTCAACCACAAGCACGTAATTTTTCTTTGGTATTTCAAGACAATCGTTTATTCCCTCACTTAAATGTTAAAGAGAATTTGGTCTTTGCCGCAAAAAGATGTGCCCACAGCAAACTAAAAATATCAGAAATATTAAAGCTTACTGAACTCGAATTATTGGCTGAAAGCTCTGTAACAACGTTATCGGGTGGCGAGCAGCAACGCGTGGCTTTAGCACGAGCAATATTAACAGAGCCAAAGTTGCTATTATTAGATGAACCTTTAAGTGCCTTAGATCAAAACAGCAAAAATGTACTTTTGAAAATGTTAATTAATATTCAAAAGAAGTTAGATTTACCTATGTTTTACGTCAGCCATAGTTTGGATGAGTTACAGCAAATAGCAGATAATATCCTGGTATTATCAAAAGGTGAAGTTGTCGATTATGGTGATATCCACCAAATTATTCATAAGTTAAATTATGCCGATACTGATAGCGATTCAAACCAATTAATAATGCATCAGCAAACTAGCTTAGCTTTGCCTTTAAAAGTTAATAATAATCAACCAGAAGAAAATCATGGCTTAAATACCTTATTGTTAAACGATCTACAAGAGATACATTTTCCAGCACATTTGATAAAAGAGCGTTCTGCCAACAAACAATTTATCACAACTAATGCTTTAAATGAGCCAGTTAAACTACGTTTTTTTATTTTGGCCAGTGATATTAGTCTTTGCCTTGAAACGACAAACAACAGCTCTATCGTTAATCACTTACACGGTGTTATTAGTAAAATAGACTGTAGCGATAATAACGTATTAATTACGATAGACTGTGCAGGGCAACGTTTTTTCGCCAATATATCGTCATACTCATTAGATAAGTTATCATTGAAAGTAGACCAAGCCATTTATATGCAGTTTAAAGCCAGTGCTGTACGTACTTTTATAAATTGACACTTTAAAGTAATTAACTTAGTAAACATTATTAATCGTCATCTTCGGGATGTTTTGCTTACATGGATGTAAGTACTTAGCTTTTGTCTGGAACTAAAAAGCTGTATCGAAGATCTAGTGACTTATTGCAAAGATTCCCGTTTAAGAGAATACGGGAATGACGATCCCAACCAACTATCTGTGCACGTAAGTAGTTGATAAACAAAAAAAGGAAAGCCCGTGTTAACCAACAAAGAACAACTTAGATACGGACGCCAAATAATGCTTAAGCAAATTGGCGAACATGGACAAATAGCACTGCGTAATGCCAAGGTGCTTATTGTCGGTATGGGCGGTTTGGGTAATCCTGTTGCTATGTATTTGGCCGCCGCAGGTGTGGGTACTTTATATTTGGCTGACGGCGACCATGTAGAAATTACCAATTTACAACGGCAAATATTATTCAATGAACAAGATATTCAAAATAATAAAGCTGATGTTGCTTGTGAAAAAGTACAAAGACAAAATCCTGATATTACGATAGAAGCCATCGATGAAATGTTAGACGAAGAGTTGTGTGACTATTATTTAGAGCAAGTCGACTTAGTGCTCGATTGTACCGATAATATCAGCACGCGTTATTTAATAAACCAAGCATGTATTAATCATAAAAAACCGTTAATAGTCGGTGCCGCGACAGGTTTTGATGGCCAACAATTAGTCATAGATCCCAGAGATCCCGACAGTGCCTGTTACCACTGTTTATTTCCAAGTACAGAACAAGCCCCTGTTAATAACTGTCAAACTATTGGTATTGTCGGCCCGGTATTGGCAATCATTGCTGGTATGCAGTCGCTACAAGCGATAAAACTATTAACCGGAAATAAGGTGCAACTTAATCAATTAAACTTATTTGATGGCTTAAATAACCAATGGCAACAGTTTAATTTAAAAAAACAAAGAAACTGTACTGTTTGTGGCTAAATGTTATCGGTAACTCCCGCTAATCCTCTTTGTGACTTAACATTACAATTTCTTTTTTAGCGCTTAAAATATGAGTGAGTAATAATTCATCTTTGCGGAGATCGCTAACAAAATTGGTATATTTGTCTAACTGGCCAATGACACTAAAAATCTGCTTTTCGATGTCGTACTGCCATAATTTTGCTTTTCTATTCATACTGTAAATTATGTCGTTTTTAACGATAAAGCGTTGACTACCCACTTGTTGATAGAGCTTCATTATCAGCTGTTTCTCGTCTCCCTTAATCAACCAAAAAACATTATTATCATCTAAAAAGACAATTTTTCCGTCATTGGCTCTAGCCGCCCATTTAATGTCTGCACTCGCGTGCTTAGTTAATTGATGTGTATCCAAATTATAAGAAGCTAATTGCTGCTCACCTCCTTTTCGAATGAGCACTAAGACATTATTTTCAACCGACCAATGAAGCAATTTAGGAACGGCGAACGTTAGTGGGTAACTTATAATCGTTTTATCCAACAACACCTTGATTAACATTGCATCTGCAGCGACTAAAACACTTTCTCCAGTTTCACTCCATCGAAAGCTATCAATCGCAGTCCCCATGGCAAAATGAGTTAATTGACTTACTTGGCTTTTATCTTTTAGCCAGATTTGTTCAGTTCCCGAACGAGAACTGATGAAAGCAATTAGCTCTCCTTGAGGTTGAAATTGAGCATCCCTATCTTGAAAAGTAGAACGGGCAAGACTAGGATACGTCTGGTGAACCTGATTGAAGTCATGGCTATCAGGTTTTTCATCACTACCTGAAGAGCGCTTGGTACTCGCTATTTCCATCAAACTTAATCTAACAATATCTGTGTCAATTGTGCCCTGCACAGCAACCAAACTTTCGCCATCTTGGCTAAAATTAATTCTAGAAATGTGATTGTGGTTAAACCTAGAAACTTGCTCGACTTTTCCAACGAAAGATAATGAATAAAGTCTTTTCCCTGTGGTAAATATCAATTGCTGTTGTTGTGGATCTTGAATAGGATGAATAAGCTTAAAAGGAGGCAAGGTCTCAGGGCGAATAATAATATTACTGGAAAGTAACTTTCCTTTGCTGTTCAATAAATCGATTACGTGCTCATCGTTGCTGTTTATACCAATAGCAATTAACTGGTCTAGTGATTTATTATAAAGTAAATGGTAGTAATTTTTTTCACTGTCTGCATACAACGGCGTATGAATTGGTGCTTTTGGCATAAACTTAACAATCTGCCAAAAGTTATTTTCTTTTTTAAGTGCAGCAATATTACCATTATCTAGCCAAACAGGATCAGATAGCTCTCCTTGGGAACAACTAGCGGCAACAACAGGCGCTTGAGGTTCTTTAAGGGCCAACCTGTAATCTAGCGTCATTAAATTCCAACAGGTTTTGCTTTGTTCTTCAAAGTTTAACTTTTGCTGATTTAGTGCTGTTTGGCTTGACTCTTTTAGGTTTAGCTCTGCTAGATTTCGCCTTATCTTTTCCTTAGGACCACAGTCTTCTTTTGCCATAAAAGCAATTTGATCACCTTCGTCGGTAAAATGATGTGCTCCATAAAAACCATATTGAGTCGTTAATTGGCTTTCCTTACCTGTCGATATTTCTTTAGCCCAAATATTATTCGAGCACAAGCCATCAAAGCGGTGAAAAATTATATATTTTCCATCTGGAGAAAAGCTCGCATTCATTTCTTTCGCGTCAGTGGCAGTAATAGGCGTAAGTGTATTAAAATTAAAATGTCTTGGCGTCGGCGATAAAAAACTGAAACTGGCAAGAATAATCAGGCAGAAAAAAACAATCATAATATTTTTGCTGCGAAAGAATAATGTTTGGCTGGTACTTTGTTCAAAACCAATGGTGCTAGTCTGTTGAATCTGCTTATTTAATGCATTGGCATTACTATTATTTGTTTGACTTAAGAAAACAACTCTCAATTCAAGACTATAACCTTTCTTGGCATGTGTTTTTATGAAAAATTGCTTTTTACTATCATCACCAAGGGCTTTTCTAAGTTGGGTAATACAACGCTGTAGCGAATTAGGAGATACCACACTATCTTGCCAGACACTATTCATTAGTGATTCATGACTTAAGACTTGCCCTTGGCGTTGAGCTAACTCGGTTAAAACCGCCAACGTTTTTGGAGGAAGTGTTATTTGCTGTTCGAGATCAGAGCCCTTATTAACGATTATAAGATTACGAGAGATATCAACATAGTTGTTGCCAATTTGATATTGCAGTTCCATTTAGCTACCTGATTGCGTTAATAAAAGACGTAATAAATTAAAAAGCTTGATTCTTAGCCTTATTATATCCTTGTTTGAGTCAAAACCAACAGCTTTTAAGTTGTTGATTTTATTGCATTCAGCTAAAAGTCAGTTATTTTTAAGGTTTAAATCATGTCTTTGAATCACTAATTATTCACACTGCTTCCATATATTGAAAACCCACAACTTATTTTACTAATTTTTTGGCGAGACCATTTAGGATTTAAAATGCTCAAACATCTATCGACACTTTTAATAATATTACTGACTACAATAAGTAGTTATGCATTTTCGACCACGCAGGACAGCACTAAAACTTACGGCGTTATTGATTCGAAGCCAATAAACATTGGTGAACAAATCACCTTTAAATCTGAAGTACTTGGCACAGATGAAGTTATTAATATTTATTTGCCTAACGATTTTGCACAATCCTCATCAGCTATGACTTACCCGGTGATTTTTATTAATGACGGCCACGGTGAGCAATTCTTTCATGCGTTAACAGGCATAGTTAACCACCTAAGTAGTGTAGATCGTATGCCGAAGTCGATTGTTGTGAGCTTAAATAGTGGTGGTCATATCCCGGAGATATTTACCAACGGTATGTGGACGGCAAGAGATAAAATTGGCCCTTATGGCAATCCTAATAAATATTTAAAACATTTAGAATCAGAACTATTTCCCTACCTTGAAGAAAATTACCGAGCGAACAAGCATCGCACCATTATAGGTGTATCTGGCAGTTCACTCTTCCCTTTATATAGCTTTACTCATGCAACAAATATGTTTAACGCGCATTTGTTTTTAGCATCAAGCGATATGATCGGTATGGGTTATAAAAAAGGCGAAACAATTATAGATGCTATGAGCAATGCGCTAAAAAATACAACGAGTAAAAACAAATTTTTATATGTTGCAGATGCTGATGACGACATAGTCGATAATGAAAGATACATTAAGAGTTTGGCTTCATTAAACACCAAGCTTTTGCCTTTTAAAGGGAATAATTTTAACTTTAAAATCGAAACAATAAAGAACGAACGTCATTACGATGCATTTTTAAAAGCTATGTTATCAGCGTTCGAACTTATGTATCCGGAAAAAGAGTGGGCACCAAAATATAGAGAATTAATAAAATTACCCGGTGATGCAATGGATAATATTGACGCTCGTTATAAAAAACTATCGCAAGACGTCGGCTTTGAAGTTTTACCTAATGCAAATAGGTGGAACAGCGTTAATTCATTGTCATTTATTGCAAGCAAGTTGTTAAAAGATGGCCGTTATAAAGAAGCTGTACGTGTTGCTAAACGTTGGCATTTATATCTTCCTCAGTCACTTGATGCACTGTTTAACTTAACAAAAGCGCTAAATAAAGCAGGTGAACATACACAAGCGGTAGCACAACATCAGCGATTAGTGGCTCAAGCTGAGAAAGAAAACCATCCACGTTTAAGTGAATTTAAGCAGGCATTAAAGAATACCGAATAAACTTATTCTTGAAAAATCGAATAAATAGCACTCAATCTTCAAAACAAATTCGTAGGAAAGAAATGAAAAATATTATATTGGCGTTATTAACAGTAATAATACTGTCAAACTCTTGGGTATCAAAGGCTGAAGAACCCGAGTTTTTATCTATCAAAAAAATCACTGATGACGTATACAACTTGTCGTTAAATGTGGGCGTTATTATTGGGGATGAATTCGTCGTATTAATCGAAGGAGGTTATGGTGAATATGATGGTTCAAATAAAAAGATATTGGCAGCAGTAAAGTCGTTAACAGATAAGCCAATAAAATACTTAATAAACATGCACTCTCATAATGATCACAACGGTGGCAATATGTTTTTCTCCAAGCTTGGAGCGACAATAATCACCCAAAAGAACGCTATGTATTCAAGGAGCTTTAAAGAGAATTATCCCAAGGAAAATATTATATTTATTGATGAAACTTATCAATTGGATTTAGGCAATGAAGTGATAGAAATTGAACACATGATTGCCCATACTTTTGATGATGCGATTATATATTTAAAGAAGAGCAACCTAGTTTTTATCGGTGAAAGTTATAAACCTAACCATTTAACCTATCTAGGCTTATTTGGTTTAGAAAGTTTTAATGCTTGGGGACAGAAGGCATTAAGCAAAATGAATGAGAATACCCTTGCGGTGCCCTCTCATGGAAAATCGGTAATTAACAAAAGTCAGTTATTATTCTATCGTAATAATGTCAAGAATTGGTATAACAGAGTATTAGAATTGTACAAGCAAGGGAAAAATGCTGACCAAATCGCCAAAGACAAACTGGCTGAATCTTTTGTCAATAATAGTAATTTAGACAAGAACCCAACGCACCATGAAGGTTATTACCATAAAGCTATCGCACAGCTCATTCGCTTTGATATGTATGAACATCAGAAAGTCACTTCAAGTATGATTCAGCAACTGCAAGGTAGATATAAACGTAAGAATGCCGATGATATCGAAATAATATTTGAAAAGGGTAAATTAATTGCCAAACAGAAAAATGGTTTAATCTATTGGTTAAAGCCTATTAGTGACAATGTATTGGAAGCAATGACACCTGTTGCTGAACAATATGTTTTTGAAAAAGACATGTCTGGAATTGCTACTAAGTTGACTATCAAATTTCCAAATGAGTCATTTTATCAAGAGAAATTAAAGGGGGATTGGCATAAATAGTATCAAGTATTTTTTAATGTAGGTTAGCCAGCTTCGAGGTTTTTAACTTGATTCGTTTTGAGCCTCGCTGAGCTTGTTCCAACCTACATTTTACTGCTATTTACTACTTTTGTTTTTACTTCTACTTTTAGTGCAATATCACCACCAAGTGGTCAGTATAAAATTGCAATGTAGCTTTACTTGAACAACCCCATCCCTCTGTCTGTCATGGCTTCTCGCCAACCGCCTAGCCATTCCGACTTTGCATCGGTATTATTGTAAGGACAATTTTCTCTATTTTTACCTGAAAGGCCTGCTTGATAACCATTTGAATGCGCTCTACCTAAACGATCTCTTTTCTGTCTTCTCATTGATGACTCTCCGTAGCTTATTAATAATCAAAAGTTTATTTTATAAATCCATTAAGTTATTAATAAGTAAAGTTAAAATCTGATAATTAGCGATCAACTTAGTGGGTAAAAACTCACTTGGCTGATGATTCATTTAAGAGCAATTTTCATCCCAAATCAAGATAAAAAATGTAAATATTTTGTAAATATCGAAAGCTTGGTGAATATTTTGGCTGGAATAAAGTAAAAAGTTTAACTTTCATTTTACAAAACAAGTTGTTATCAGATTTCTAATAGATCTAACGCTTATAATAATTACTCTTTATAGAAAAAAATAATTTATCAACTCGCCACTCCAGCCTAAATTGTTAACTAAAGGCATAAAACTGAAGTTAATCTGTTAACAGAGGTTTTAACATTGTTTCTAAACCATTGAGCTTAACTTCATACATTAGCGCAAGTTGTTGTCCAAGTTTCCCCTCTGGAAAACCTTTACTATTAAACCACACTAAATAAGGCTCAGGTAACTGAAGCAGTTTTCTGCCTGCATATTTACCAAATGGCATGGTGGCATTGATGGCCTCTTTAAGGGATTTTTGATCGGGTAACATAGTTGATGCCTATACAATATTTAGAATGATAGATTGATTGAATAAATAACAGGTAGAAATTGCTATATAACAACGTTAATTCTTTAATGATGCTGGACGTTTTTGCAATTTACGTTGCAACGTTCTTCTGTGCATTGCTAATTGACGAGCCGTTGCGGATACATTGCCATTATTAAACTTTAATACTTGCTGAATATGCTGCCATTCAACTTGTTCAGCAGACAGTGTTTCTTGCTCAACGACTTTTTGCTCTATAACAGCACTACTCTTTTCGGTTAAAGCAGCTAATAATGTTTGCGTATCTACAGGTTTACTTAGGTAATCATCTGCGCCTAATTTAATGGCATCAACTGCAGTAGCAATACTTGCGAAGCCTGTTAAAAGAATAATACGACTTTTGGGTCTTAACTGACGCATTGGTTTTAATAAGTTTAAGCCACTTTCGTGCGCTAAATTCATATCGAGTAAAATATAATCAGGTAAATGTCGATGACATGCTAACAAAGCATCGTTGCTGTTTTCTGCATGCCAACAGGTAAAAGAATTTTTCTCCAGACGGCGTTTTAGAGAGTTAGCATAAGCTAAGTCGTCTTCTATGATCAGTAATTTCACGACATTTTACTCTTCTTGATTGTCATTTTATAAAATAGCTTTAGTTTCTCTTAGCTAACGGTAAACTTAAAGTCACCAAAGCACCACCTTTGTGATGATTAGTAAGCTCTAGTTTTCCACCAAGTCTTTCAAGGCTAGCATGACTTAAAAATACAGCCATACCGAGCCCCTGTTCACTTGAAACAGGTTTAACACCCAGTTGTGATAACTTTGATAGTGTAAATCCTTGACCAAAATCACGAATGTTTAATTGCCACAAATCATTATTACAGGTACTTGTTAATTCTATTTCAGCGCAATTATTTGCTTTCGTTGCTCTTATGGCATTATGTATCAAATTCAATATTGCTGGTAC
>Ga0105356_10002934_pt1 | contig 16876 bp, 13 predicted proteins | sample GOMGulsemesocosm_3_FD_83502 | JGI IMG/M metagenome (GOLD analysis project Ga0105356, IMG submission 83502) | Methane-oxidizing microbial communities from mesocosms in the Gulf of Mexico - GOM9D Gulf of Mexico | ecosystem: Environmental > Aquatic > Marine > Cold seeps | place: Gulf of Mexico...
CTTCAAATTCAAAAAGAGTTATTCAATAAAAGAAATAATATATTATCTTTAAAAACGCAAAAAGACTATAAATATCAACAACTACATGAATTATCATTAGGTTTAACAGATGCTAAAATTTTATTAAATGAATACTTAACTAAAGTTGATCAAATCGAAATAAAATTAAATATGATTCCAAAAGAGGTACAGTTAAATTATTCAGTAAGATCAGCAGATCTTAAAAATATTGAAAATAAAGAAAAAGAGTTAACTCGATTAAAACAAAAATATACAACAAAAAATCCAAAAGTAATAAAACTTCAAAGTGAAATTAGTTTTATGAAAAAAGCTTTAACAGAAATAAAAGATAAAAAAATTATACCAGATGAAATAACATATGGAAATAACCCTTTATATACTGCATTAAAAATTGAGTTGTCTCAAAGTAATATAGGTATTTCAACTGCAACAAACAGAATCAAAGAGATAAAATATCAACAAATACAATTAGAAAAAGAGATAATAAATTTAAATGCATTAGAAAAAGAATTTAGTTTAATTGATAATAAACTTGAACAAAAAAACAGTTTACAAAATACAATAATTAGTAGACTAAATGAAGTCAAAATAGCATTAGATTCTAGTCAAGAGGATTTTAAATTTTTAGAGAAAGCTTCAAAACCTAGATATCCTGAGTCAAATTATAAAAAAATGATTGTTGTGTTTTTTTGTTTCTTAGGTATTATAGTGAGTATATCAATCATTATTCTAAAAATATTTTTTGATTTAAGAATAAAAGACATCTATGATATTGAAGAGAGATTTAATATTAAACTACTTGGAAAATTTGTTAAAACAGATGATAAAGAGATACAAAAAAGAGATAATATTGATTTTGTAAATAGTTTTTTAAATGAGACTAAAGATAAAAAAATTATATTATTTTCTAGTGATGTAGAAAAAACAGGAAAAACAGTAACAATAGAAAAACTAACATATCATTTATCTCATCATAATAAAAAAGTTTTATATATACAAACTGTGCAAAATAGTACTGTTGATACTCAGAAGGCAACAATAGATTACTTAAATAGAGCGAGTTTAAAAGATAGTTTAACTCATACAAATAAAATTAATGAAAATATAGATAAACTTTATATATTAGATGATAGTAGTAAAGAGTATCTTTTAACAGATAAAAAAATTGTTAAAGTTTTATTTGAAGGCTTAACTCAAAGTAAATATGATTATGTATTATTTGAAATTCCAGCTTTTCAAAATAATCCATATTTTTTCATAAATATGTCTAATTATTCAGATATGAATTGTTTGATATTTAGAGGTAACTATTCAAATAGAAAAGTTATTGTTGATTTATTGATACAAAAAGATAAATTCGATATTAAAAACATTAAAGGAGTTATCAATGATTTGGAATCATAAAACATACCAAAGTCTAACATTAGTTTGTATTTTATTTATATTTATTGGTTGTGTCCCATCTCCTAGTCCAGAAGATAATAATCAAAAATTTTTAATAAATGAAAAAGAGATACAAAAAGAAAAAAATAAAAATAATAAGTTAGATGCTAAAAAGAGAAAAGATAATTCTTATAAAGTTATAGAAGATGGTTTTGAAATAATACATGATGGTTTAGATGCACAAAAAACAAAAAGTGAACTTTTAGTACTTCATAATGTATCTAAAAAAGACTATGTTGTAGGTGCAGGAGATGGATTTAATATTTTTGTTTATTCTGAACCAGAGCTAAATATAAAAGGTACAAGAGTAAAACAAGATGGAAGCATTACTTTACAATTAGTAGGTGATGTAAAAATTGCAGGTTTATCTATAAATGAAGCAATGAATAAAATTGCAACAAAATATAAAAAATATTTAATAAATCCTATTATTACATTGGTACCTTTTGAATTTAGAAGTAAAAGTTTTACAATTTTGGGAAAAGTGTCAGCACCTGGAACTTATCAAATAAGTCATAATACAAAAGTAATAGATTCAATTGCCATTGCACAGGGGTTATCTATTGGTATTGCTGATAATACAACTATTGAGCTAGCTGATCTTGAACATGCTTTTATTAGAAGAGATAATAAAGTCCTACCTGTAAATTTTATTGAGCTTGTGAGAAAAGGGAATCCTATACATAATATACCGTTGATGGATAAAGATTATATTTATATCCCTTCATCTCTAAATAAAGAGGTATATATTTTAGGTGAAGTTAATCTTCCTAGTCCTTTTGGATTTAAAGAAAGAATGACCCTTTCTCAACTTGTTGTTTTAGCTAGAGGATATAAAAAAAGTGCAAATATAAATAAAGTTGCAGTAATAAGAGGAACACTAACAAATCCGAGGGTTTTTTTAGTGAATTTGAGTGATATATTAGAAGGAAAAATAAAAGATTTTCGTATTAAACCTTTTGATATAGTTTTTATTCCTAGTTCAGTGTTAGGTGATTGGAATGATATTTTAAAAATGGTTATGCCAAGCTTGAATGCAATTCAAAGTGCATATATATTAAATCAAATAGCTACTGATTAAATCTCTTAGCTATAGGTTAAATTCAATAGAGGAGAATATTATGAAGACTTTTTTTACAAAAATTAAAGAAGATATTTTAATCTTCAGAAACAAAGAACTGTTGTCATTTAAAGATTATATATATCTATTAAATCCAAGATTATATCCTGTGATATTAGTACGAATCTCGAGTTCTTTATATGAACATAAATTAGGTTTTTTAGCAAAAATTATATCTATGATCAATTTTACATTATTTGGTTGTGATATAGCAAGAGCTGCAAAAATTGATGGTGGTTTGTATTTACCACATACAAGTGGAATTGTTATAGGTGAGTATGCTACCATTGGTAAAAATTGTATAATTCTTCAGGGAGTTACTTTAGGAGATAGAGGTGAAGAATATGAAACTTCAAACCCTACAATTGGAGATTATGTTGAAATAGGTGCAGGGGCTAAAATACTAGGTAAAATAACGATAGGCGATTTTGCTCGAATTGATGCAAATAGTGTTGTTTTAAAAGATGTACCTAAATGTGGTGTTGCAGTTGGTCTTCCTGCCAAAGTTGTAAAATATAGAGATTTTATCTAAAAGGTCCTAATTGTGTCTGATTTTAAATATATTATCTTTTTTGCGGTGATTATTATAGGTATTCCTATAGGTGTAGCAATAGCCAAAAAAAATCCTAAAGTAGAAAAGTTTTTTTGGTTTTTACTACTATTCTTTACTGCAAAAACTGAAGATATAAACTTTTTTTCAATGGAAACATATAGGGGAACTTCAAAAGGTTTTGAGATAGGTTTAGTTGATATAACAGCTATGATTATATTTTTTCTCATTTTAAGTAGACGTGATAAAAATCCTATACAAATCCCTACTGGTAGTTTCTTATACCTTTTATATTTTCTTTTTAGTTGTATATCTCTACTTAATAGTGATGTTTATATCTATTCATTTTTTGAACTTTGGAAAATGATAAGAATGTATTTTTATTTTTTTGTAATTTATAATTTAATTAGATCATTTAAAGATATCGAAGAGTTTATAAAGTATATGGCAATTATTGTATTTTTTATAACATTTTTAGTATTAAAACAAAAATATATTGAGGGTATATTTCAAACTACAGGACCATTTCCTCATCAAAATTCACTTGTGATGTATTTGATGTTTTATGGAGCATTATTTTTATCGTATCTTCTCAATAGAAAAAATGCAAATATATATTTTTGGACGGCAGTTTTTGGTATGTGTGCAATAGATATAATCTCTACACTATCACGTGGTGGTATGGCTGTATTTTCACTAAGCACGTTTATAATATTTTTATTATCTTATTCAAATAAATTTTCCTTAAAACAATTTTGGGTTACTATGCTTTTTGTAATACTTGGCACTGGTGTTTTATATAAAGCCAGTGATACAATTATGGAAAGAGTTCGAACTGCCCCAAAAGAATCACTTGATGTTCGTCTCGTATTAGCCCAAGCTGCACAAAATATGGCAAATGACAAAATAGCAGGGGTAGGGCTGAATAATTTTGCATTAAAAATCAATCCACCTTATAGTTATGGTAATCATATCGAAAGAAAAGAGGGTGAAAAAGGTGGACTAGTTGAGACTATATATCTTATGGTTGCTGCAGAAACTGGCTGGCATAACTTAATTATTTTTGCTTGTTTTTTACTTTATTTTTATTATCTCAATATAAAAAATTATTTTGCATTAAAAAGAGGTCAATATAAAAAATATAGATATATTGCTATAGCGATTATGGGAGCGTTACTTGGAATATATTTACAATCAACAATGGAGTGGGTACTCAAACAAACAAATAATTTTTATCAGCTTATGTTTATCTTTGCCGTTATAGGTGCAATGCATAAATTAATTATAGAAAAAACAGGTAAAAAGACTCAAACCAAAAAAAGTAAAAGTAAGAAAAGTAAAAGTGAAATTTAATTTTGCAATTTTTTTGCACCTTTTATAAATATGATTAGTTTAATATTTAATAAGGAGAAAAAGATGCTTACTTCAAAACTAGATGAAGAAAAAATATTTTCTAAAATCAATCCTTTGATTGAAGAAAGTATGACTTCTGAACAAAAAAGAGAAACAAAAAGATTAATAAAAGAGGCTTTACCCAAAGCAACAAAAAAAATCATTAAAACAAATTTTCATTTTTGGTTTTTTAAACTTTTTTATATAACTTTTTATTTAGGCTCTGAACAAAGATCAAAAATTAGAAAATTCTCTTTAAATACAATATACGAAGCACTTGTAGTAAGCTTTAGTTCTATCATTGTAATATCTTTTGCAATTGCAGTTATAACTGCAATCTTTTTAGCTTTGTATTATATAAAATCACTTATTGGAATTGACCTATTTGAAGGTCATATAGTAAAATAAAAAGGATCAGTTATGAAAATACTAGTTATTAGCAACTATTATCCTCCTTATTATTTAGGGGGTTATGAACTTGCATGTTTTGACACAGTAAAGTTTTTAAAACAAAAAGGCCATGATGTGACTGTTTTGACTGGTAATTATATGTCAAATCAGTGTGAGAGTAATATTTATAGACAATTAAATTATATAGATTATGAATCACCCTCATATAAGAACAAACATGATGTTGAAGAGTTTAATTATAGTGTGACTGAAGATATTATTCAAATGACACAACCAGATATTATTTATATATGGTCTTTACGACTTATCTCATTATCTCCCTTATGGGCAATAGAAAAAACAAAAATAAAAAAGATATTTGAAATTGGTGATTTTTGGATGAAAGGTTTTTTAAATAATAGTTTTTTACCTAAATTAAAAAGAGGAATAAAAAACATTTTGCCACTTGGAAACGCACAAGAGGTTAATATTTCACCTGCTATTTGTATATCAAATTGGATGGTGGATATTATGAAAAATCAGTATGGTTCTCAAAAAATTCATGTTGTTCCCAATGGTACAAATATATCTGAACAAAAATGTAAAGAAAAAGATGATTCAGTTATGAAGTATATGTTTTGTGGACGTATTGATTATAGTAAAGGACTAGATATGGCTATAAAATCTTTATCATATTTAAAAGATAATAATTGTGAAGATTTTGAGTTTCATATATATGGTGATGGTGATAAAACTTATCTAAAAAGATGTCTAAAAATGATTGATATATTAAATTTACAAGATCAAGTATTTTACCATGGTAAACATGATAATTTAGAAGAAGCATACAAACAAAATCATGTTCTTCTGATGCCAACAAGAATGAAAGAACCTTTTGGTTTAGTACTAATAGAAGCTATGAATCATGGTGTAGTACCAATAGCCCCCAATGATTATGGACCAAAAGAGATAATTGACGACTGTAAAGATGGTATTTTATTTAAACAATATGATCAAAAAAGTCTTGATGAAAAATTAAAACTAATCCATAATAATTGGAATTGGATGAAAGATTTACGTTTAAGCGGATTTGAAAAAGTGGAAAAAAACTATAATTTAAATATTGTAAAAAGTAAAATAGAACAGTTACTTATAGAAGAAGTAAAGGCTTAATTATGAAACAAGCAATAATAAAAAGTACGTTGTCAAATTATATTTTATTGATTTTAAAAATATTATTTTCTTTGGCTTTAGTACGAATAATGTTTTTAGGTATAAGTAATGAAGAGTATGGTTTTTGGGCCTTATTATGGACAATATTTGGTTACTCTTTATTACTTGATTTTGGGTTTGGAACTGCGATACAAAAAGCAACAAGCCAATCTCAAGCAACAAAAAATTGGGATGATTATAATCATATCGTTTCCACAATATTTTTTTCTTATGCTCTATTATCTATTATAATACTAATATCCACAGTTGTTATTGCTCAAAACTTAGAAGAAATATTTGTATTTAAAAATTATGACATAGACTACTATAAAACAGTATTTTATATATTTGGAATTGGTACTAGTTTAGTTTTTCCTTTTGGATTTTTTCGTGAAGTTTTAAGAGGATTACAAAAAATATCTATAAGAAATAATATTGACATAGTATTTTTAGTTTTAAATTTTGTATTATTAAGTGGTTCTGTTTATTTTAATTTATCATTAATTTATATGGCATCTTTTGCGATAATTATTCAGTTTTTTACAAATGTAGTTATGGGATATTATGTCTATAAAAATGTGCCTGGTTTAAAAATATCATTATCTTTATTTAATAAACAAAAAGTAAAAGAACTTATAGGGTTTTCATTTTTTGCATATATCGTAATGTTTTCAAATGTAATTATTTTTAGAACAGATCAACTAATTATTTCAATATTTTCAACTGTAGCTCTTGTAGGTTTTTATCAAGTTGTTTCAAGAATATCTGAAATATTTAGACAGCTGTCAACTCAAATCCATGATATTTTGGGACCTATCTCAGCATCATTATTTATTACAAATAATCATGATGAACTAGGAAATATCTTATTTACTACAAATAGAGTTGTAGGATTTATCTCTACAATGATTTTAATACCAAGTATTCTATTTATAGATGAGTTATTGTTTTTTTGGCTTAAAATTGATAATGAAATGGTAATTAATACAGCAATGGTTTTATTACTATCTATGTATATATTGGTATTTCTTAGAAGCAGCAGTGTTCAAGTTCTTTTAATGTGTAATAAACATAAACAACTAACATATGTTGCAATCATAGAGTCTATATTAAATTTGGCATTGAGTATTTATTTAGTTAAAAATTATTCTATTTTAGGTGTAGCAATAGGAACTTTAATTCCTAATCTTTTTTTAGCAATCGTATATAATATACCAGTTGCTTGTAAATTCTCTAATGTAAGTATTTTTAATTATTCAAAAGATGTGATTTTTAAAACTTTATTTACAGGGGTATTCATATTTTTTGTAATGGATTATTTATTAATAAATATCAAAATAGATTCAATACTTGAATTATTTTATTACGGTTTTATTTCTATGATATTTTTTATAATAGTTTATTTTTTTGTTGCCTTAAGTAAAATAGAAAAAAAACAAATTTTATCATTTATTATTTCTATATTTAAACATAAGATAACTATTTATAAGAAAGTACTATAATATCTTATGTTGATACGAAAAGGAAACTTATGATTATAAATATTCAAAAAGAGGAATCAGAAACAAAAATTATCTTTTTACAAAATGATCGTATAGATACTACAAATCTTAAAAATATAAAAGATCAGTTAAGTACAATTATTTCACTGATAAATCAATCATCAAATCAAAGTTTAGTTTTTGATTTTGAGCCAATAAATTTTATAGATAGTTCTGGACTTTCAATGTTTATTAATATCTATAAAAGTTTAAAAGAACATGATAATAATTTATCTATAATTAATACAAATGATTTTATTAAAAATCTATTTTCAATTACAAAATTAGATACATTTATACAAATAAATAACAATTAAAAGATTAAATCATGAATAATATAGAATCATCTATTACTATACAAAGTGATACTTCAAATATATATTCAGTATTTGAGTGGGCAGAGAAAGAACTTTTTGTATATATCAAAGAAAAAAATATAATTGATAATTTAAAATTATGTATTCAAGAAGCTGTAGTAAATTCAATTGTTCATGGAAATAAAAATAATAAAGAAAAATCAACAACAATATCATATAAAATAACAGAGTGTAAACTTTTTCTTAAGGTTGAAGATGAAGGTGATGGAATTCCTGAAATCTTAAGGGGAAAAGAGTTTATCGATCAATCTGCAGAAAATATTTTTGAAGAATCTGGTAGGGGATTGATGCTTATAAAATATTTTTGTCAAAATGTTAAATATGGTAAAAATTATATTCAAATGATAGTTAAAATTTGTGAGAGTACATTTGATAAATTGAAAAAAATATCAAAAGGTATTAGTGTCTTATATGTTGAAGACAATGACATATTAAGAGAAAAAATGGCAAAAACCTTTAAAATGTTTTTTTCTGATATTGATACTGCTTTTAATGGTAAAAATGCTTTAGAGTTGTATATGAATAAAAAGTATGATTTAGTTATTAGTGATATTGTAATGCCTGAACTTAATGGAATAGAATTAGTTAAAGCAATAAAAAATGTATCAAAATCTCAAAGAATTATTTTTTTATCTGCTTATACTGAAATCAAATATCTAATAGAAGCAATAGAATTAGGAGTTGATGGTTTTGTATTTAAACCTATCGAATATGAAAAACTTTATATGATTCTTTTAAAGGTGATAAAACAGATAAAACAAACTATGGAAAACTTATCATATAAAACAGATCTTGAAAAATTAGTACAAGAAAGAACAAAAGAGTTAGAATCAACAAATAAAGAATTAGTAGAGATGATTAAAGAAGTTAAAAAAAGCAATCAGTTAAAAGAAGAGATGAAAATTGCGCAACGTGTGCAAGAAAACTTTTTGCCAAAAACACTTTTAAATAGTGCAAATATCAAATCATCATCTTTTTTTAAATCTGCAACATATGTTGGAGGTGATTATTATGATATGTTTTACTCAAATGACAATAATTTAAATATAATTATTGCAGATGTTTCTGGACATGGAATTGCACCTGCTATTACAATGAGTACATTTAGAGGAATATGTAGAGCCTTACTTAAAACAACTACAAATTTACAAAATCAAGTTGAACATATTAATGATATGTTGTGTGAAGATTCAAAAACAAATGATTTTTTTATTACTGCTGTTTTTATAAAATACTACGAAAAAGAAAGAAAAATAGAATATATAAGTGCTGGACATAATGAAATACTACATTATAATACAAAAAATAATTTAATTGAAATTATTAATTCGACATCACTTCCTCTTGGAATATTTAACAATACAGAGTATAAATCTGTAGAAAAAGTGATTAACAAAAATGATACTTTGATCCTTTATACAGATGGTTTAACTGAGGCACAAAATGAAAGTGGAAAAATGTATAGTTTTGAAAAATTATATGAAACCGTTTCTTTAAACAAAAATTCAATGCCAGTTGATATTTTATGTGCTATAGAAGATTCACTAAAAGAATTTATTAGAAAACATCCAATGACTGACGATACTACTATTTTAGTCAGTAAGTTTATGTAATATCTATAGTTAAATCTTAGTAAAAAATTCTTCTTTAAATAAAATACTCCCTCAAGTTTACCTTTACCTATAATATAACACGCATACTAGATATCTGCATTTTTTTTGCTATCTCAATTGGTACATTATAAAAGTTTAATATAACTAATTACTAAAGGAGTATAAAATGTTTAAAATATCAAATGTATTAATCCTAATTATTTTAACTTTAGTTGCAAGTATTATAAGTGGTTTACCTGCTGTAATCGTTGATTTATGGAATTCAAATATTTTTTCTATAACAATCAATACCACACTGACAGTCAACAATGATGTATCAACAACAATGGAATATAATAAAATACATCTTCCTATTATCAATCCCTCTACAGGTTTATTTAGCTCACTATAAACTTGCAATCTTTTTGCATATTTAAATGTCAATATTACATATAAATAAATCAATAGGAGTTATTATGACAAATGTAATATTATGTGGCGGAAACGGAACTAGATTATGGCCACTTTCAAGAACATTGATGCCTAAACAGTTTATAAAAATTATTGATGATCTATCACTATTTCAAGAAACAGTGCTAAGAAATAACAAACTAACAAATAAATTTTTAATCGTTTGTAATGAAGCACACTATTTTATAGCCTTGGATCAAATTGAAGATATAAAAAAACAGCTCAATAAAGATTGTGATTTTAAGTTTATTTTAGAATCTCAAAGAAAAGACACAGGAGCTGCTATTGTTTTGGCAACACTAGCAGTAAAAAGTGATGAGATACTTTTTGTTACACCATCAGATCATTTAATAAAAGATGAAAAAAAATATCTGAACTGTATAAATAAATCTATCAAAAATGTTAAAAAAGGATTTTTAAATCTTTTTGGTATACAAGCAACATCACCAGAAACTGCATATGGATATATCAAAGCAAATAAAAAAAATGTAGAAAAATTTTGTGAAAAACCAGATTTGGAACAAGCAAAAGAGTATATCAAAAGTAAAAATTATTTTTGGAATAGTGGTATGTTTTGTTTTAAAGCAAGTATTTTATTGGCTGAAGTTAAAAAATACTATAAAGACCTTTTTGAACTTACATCAAAGGCTTATACTCATAGTGTACATGAAAATCCGTTACGAATACCAGTGAAATATATGCAAAATATTCCTAGTATTAGTATTGATTATGCGGTTATGGAACATAGTAAAAGATTGAAGTTAATAAAAGCAAATTTTATTTGGAGTGATTTAGGAAGTTTTGATTCTATTTCTGAACATATATTGCAAGAGGATGGTAATGGTTCTATTTATGCTGAAGAAAAACCATTGTTAGTGAATTCTAAAAATAATCTAGTGATATCTAAATCAAAGAAAATATCTCTTTTAGATGTAGATGATTTAATTGTAGTTGATACTGCTGATGCTTTACTCATAACAAAAAAAGGTAAGTCTCAAAATGTAAAAGAATTAGTAGAAAAATTAAAAGTAAAAAATTCAACACTAGTTGATATAAATCCTTTAGTACATAGACCTTGGGGTACATATAACCTTTTGGATGAAAATAGTAGTTATAAATTTAAAACTATTACAGTAAAACCTGGTAAAAGATTATCTTTACAAAAACATTTTCATAGAAATGAACATTGGGTTGTGGTAAGTGGAACAGCTACTGTAACTATAGGAGAAATAGAAAAACTAGTAAGAACTAATGAATCCGTATATATTCCAATGGGTGAAAAACATAGATTATCAAATGAGGGTAAAATAAACTTAACAATTGTAGAAGTACAAGTTGGTCAATATTTACAAGAAGATGATATAGTAAGATTTGAAGATGATTTTAAAAGATAATATAAGAGGTGTATAATGAAAAAGTCAAAAATACTTTATGTAGATGTTCCTTTTTTGGGATTCACTGGTGGTGATAAAAATAGAAGTAGATTTCTATATGAATCATTATCAGCTGCTTATGATACAGATATCTTATTGATTCAAAATCAAGATTATACTCAAGAGCAAATCGATATACATAAAAGAGAGAATAATCTTTTTACTATAAAAAGTAAAAAAACAGCTTTTTATAAACCTGAGGCGGTATACGAATTTGATAGCAAAAATATAGATAAATTTAAACAAATACTAAAATCAAATAATTATGATAAAGTATTTTTTAGATTTTCTTCAGCAGCAGCATTAGCAAAAATTACATCCACAATATCTAGTTTATCAAAAATAATAATTGATGTAGATATGCTTTTTTCCCAAATAGCTAAAGAGGCTTGGAGAACGAACAAGGCTCTTAAAAATAGATATTATTTATTTGAATATCTTAAATTATACAATTTTGAAAAAAGTTTTTTTAACAATAAGTATATATATCTATACACAAATGAAAATGAGCTGAAGTTAGTAAAAGAAAAATATTTACAAAGAAACTTTGAAAATCATTTTGTCTTACCAAATGTTATAAATAAGATTGATATACCTAAAGAAGTAGATGAAGAGAAACAAAATATACTTTTTTATGGGGTCTTAAATTCTGTTGCAAATAGTAGTGCTTATAGATTTTTGATTGAAGAGATATATCCACTTATTAAAGATGAATTAGAAAAAGAAAATATATCTATAAATATAGTTGGAAAAGGGAGAACTGATATACATAAAAACCCACCAAAAAATATAAATATTGTAGGGGAAGTTGATGATATTGTTAGTTATATTTACAATAGCAAGTTTGTCTTTTTACCACTTAGGGTAGCTTCTGGTACACTTACAAGAATTATAGAATCAGCATATTTGAAAAAATGTATCGTAACAACTTCTACAGGTGCACAAGGCTTAAATATGGATCACTCTTTAATCATCAAAGATAATCCAAAAGATATAGCAAATAGTATAATCAAACTTTTACACGATAAAAATAGTTGTGAACATTATGGTAGTAATGCCCATGATGATGTAGTAAAACAATACTTAAATATTAATGTTTCTAAAAAACTTTTTACTATTATTGATACAAAATACCCAAGAGTTGATGCTCTTCATATCCCTAGAAGATTTACCAAGTCTCACTGGGGTGGAACTGAAAATGTTCTATTAAGTCAAGCAAATGGATTAAAAAAATATAATATAAAACCACAAATAATAACAACAAATATATTAAGTGATACAAAAAATGAAATAATAGAAAATATAGATATAAAAAGATGTAAATATTTTTATCCATATTTTAATTTAAAAAATGATCAAAAAAAACAGCTTGATTTAGTAGCTGGAAATCTATTTTCATGGGAGCTTCTTTTTCATTTATTATTAAAAAAAGACATAGATATTATCCATTTACATACGGCAAAAAGAATGGGTTCTATTATAAGGTTTATTTGTAAAATAAGAAAAATACCTTATATTGTTTCTGTACATGGAGGAGTGTATGATATTTCAAAAGATGAACAAAAAAACAGAATGAAACCTACTCAAAATTGTTTTGAATGGGGAAAGGTTTTAGGATTTTTATTTGGTTCACGAAAAGTGTATGATGATGCAGATGCAATTATCACTTTAAATAAAAATGAATATGATAATATGAGTAAAGTATATAATAAAGATAAAGTATCTCTTTTGCCAAACAGTATAAATGTATCCCAATTTGATATAAAAAAAGATGAGAATTTCAGAGAAAAATATGATATAAAAGAAGATTCATTTGTATTTTTAATCTCTGCACGAATAGATAAGCAGAAAAATCAACTTTTAGCTTTAAAGGCATTTAAGACTTTACAAAAAGTATATGCAAATATCCACTTATTAATAGTGGGGAATATTACAGATGTATCATATTGTAAAGAGTTAATAGCCTTTATAAATATACATAAATTAAATGATTTAGTAACTATAAAAACTGAGCTAAAACCAAACTCAAATGAGCTTGTAAATTGTTACTTAAATTCTAATGCTTTTGTATTGCCCTCTATTCATGAGCCATTTGGAATAGTTGGACTTGAAGCATGGGCTAGTAAACTTCCTTTGATTGTAAGTGATGTCTCTGGTATTTGTAATATACTTAAAGACCAACAAGATGCATTGATTTTTAAAAGTGACTCTGAATCTGAACTTGTATCACAAATGAAGAAAATTTATACCGATAAAAAGCTCAATAAACGTATAGTAATAAATGCCTATAAAAGTGTACATAATTATGACAATAGTATTATCAATGAGAGAATTTTTAATATTTATAAAAAGCTGATGTAGCTAACAAGTTATGAATACATACCTAATAATCAATACACCTAAATAACAAATATAATATTTTTTGCAAGTTACTGTAAATGCAAACTATCTGCACTTTTGAGTGGTAGACTTCTTATATAAAAAAGAAAAAGATAAAAAAGAGAAGGAGTCAATTATGCATATCTTATGGATAAACAATAAAGCTTCATTAAAAGGTGGAGCGGAACAATATATTTACAATACAGTTGATGCGTTAAATGATAAAAATTTTACTTCATCTTTATTGTATGACCCTAACGATGAAACAGAAAATAAGTTTTTTGATAAATTTCATCAGGCATATCCAATTGTTACAGTATATGACCAGATACAAGAGATTAATCCTGATATCATATATATTCATCAGTTAGATGATTATGATACATATAAAGAGATACTCAAAACAAATAAACCTGTTGTTCGATTTTATCATGATCATAAACTATTTTGTTTAAGAGAACATAAATATACAACCATTACACAAACAACTTGTACAAGAAAAGTTGGTCTTGGTTGTTACTCTTGTCTTGGATTTATAAAAAAAGATGACAGTATGTTAGGTGTATCTTTAAACTCTATGTCGAAATTAAAAGAACTACAACATGTAAATAGAGATTTAACTCATTTTATAGTTGGTTCTGATTATATGAAAAGTCATCTGGCATTACATGAGTTTGATCATAATAAAATAAGTGTAAATCCACTTTATTCTTCATCTGCATTTAAAAGTTCTAAAGATACTGATTTTACTAGCAGCAAAGAGTTACTTTTTGTGGGACAACTTATTAATGGTAAAGGTTTAGATTCTTTATTAAAATCTATGACAAAAGTTGATGATAATTATAAACTTACAGTAGTTGGTAGTGGAAAACAAGAAGAGTATTTTAAACACTATTCAAAAGAGTTACAACTTGGAAGTAGAGTTAATTTTGTTGGTAAAGTCACACAAAGTCAATTACAAAAATACTATAAAAGAGCGTATTGTTTAGTAGTACCAAGTAGAGCTCCAGAAACTTTTAATCTCACTGGTATAGAAGCACAAAAAGTTGGATTACCTGTTATTGCTACAGATGTTGGAGGTATTAGCCAATGGTTAGATGATGGTGTAAATGGTTTTTTAGTAAAACCAAATGATATCAAAGACCTTTATACAAAAATTAATAATTTAATAGATGATAAGTTATTACATAAAAAAATCTGTTTTAATATTGCAAATGAAAAATATTATGATTTAGATCAAGATAATCATATCAATAAATTAATTGATATATTTGAAAATCAAATAGGAGAATACCATGTCTAGTTACGGAAAATTAACTATCAATGGAAGTTCAAAACTTGAAACTTCGCTAAGTTTAGTTCTTGATAATATAGCAAAAAATATCAAACAGCGTATAGATGAAAACTTATATGAAGCTGTTATTTTAATAGGTGGATATGGAAGAGGTGAGGGTGGTGTTGTAATTATAAACAATGTTGAATTTCCTCATAATAATTTTGATTTTTTGGTGATTTCAAAAACTATTTCAAAAGATAAAGAAGAACTATTAGAAACACAACTATCTAATATTTTTAAAAAACATACAAAAGAGATAAATATAGAGGTTGAGTTTTCAATTATGAGTAGCAAAAAATTGAAAAATCTACAACCTCTTGTTATAACTTATGATATGAAATACGGTCATAAACTAATAATAGGAGATGCTTCTATTTTAGTAAATAATAAAAATTTTGAGTTAGATACAATTCCTGCTTGGGATATACGTAATCTTATGGTGAATAGAGGAACACTATTAATAATCAATGATTTAATGTTAGAAAAAGGGAACTTAAGTTTGCTTGAGAAAAAAATAATTATCAAACATTTTATTAAAGCAATCATAGGTTATGGAGATGCATTATTATTTCATCTTGGTAATTATCATTATAGTTACGTAGAAAAAAATAAACTTATGGCAGAACAGGTTGGTGTAGAGAAAAAATTTAAAAAGTTGTATAAAGAGGCTATGGAGTTTAGATTTTTGCCAGACTATGAAACATATCTTTCTTATGATTTGAATGATATGCAAAAAGAGATTAAAAAAATGTTACAAGATATTCATATATTGTGTGAGAAATTATCACAAAAAAATACTACTATGAATTGGGAAAATCATGTAGGTATTGTTTTAAATGATTTTTTATATGAAAATATAGGTATAAAAGATATTTTAAGAAAAGTATATAATTTAACTAAAACGATGCCTCATATATCATCTTTATCGTGGATTGAGAATATAAAATTTAAATCTGCAGGATTTCGTGGAATGATGCCGATACTATTTCCTTATGTTCTATTTGATATAAATAACAAAAAAGTAGAAAAAATATTAGAATATTTTTTTGAATTAAATAATAGTGATGATACAATAGAAGGTATATTTAATCTATTTAGTCATGATGATATCAACAGATATAAAAGTGCGTACCTTAGTTATTGGAAAAAATATATTAATAGTAACTTTGTAAAAGAAGATTATGGTTTAGAGGAGCGTGTGTCATGATTTGTTTAACAGGAGACTTACATCATATGAGTCTAAAAACAGGAAATCAACAGTATTGTGATATTACAGAGATGCAAACAGCTATATTGTTTGTAAAACTACTTAAAAAGTATAATATAAAAGCAACATTTTTTATAACAGGAAAATCATTTGAAGAAGAGTGGCAAGATGTTAAACAAATAGTATTTAATCCTCTTGTTGAAGTTGGTGGACATAATTATGATGCATTTGAAAATGAACTTTTTCATAGAATTTGGAAAAAACTAACAGGTAATTATAATGGTCCAAAATGGTATCAAAAAAGAGATGTTCTAAAAACAAAAGAGATTATAAAAGAAAAATGCGGTGTAGATATAGATGTATGGAGAAATCATATGTATATGCATGGAATAAATACAGAACAAATACTTTA
>Ga0105356_10002936_pt1 | contig 16864 bp, 15 predicted proteins | sample GOMGulsemesocosm_3_FD_83502 | JGI IMG/M metagenome (GOLD analysis project Ga0105356, IMG submission 83502) | Methane-oxidizing microbial communities from mesocosms in the Gulf of Mexico - GOM9D Gulf of Mexico | ecosystem: Environmental > Aquatic > Marine > Cold seeps | place: Gulf of Mexico...
CCTAGATCATTAAATATTTATACTGACGATGATTTTAAAAATCAGACAGGGAAAATTTTATTATTGGTCGAAAAAATATAGCTATTTCAATCAATATATAAAATTAATAATTGATATTTTTATTCTGAATTTGTAATTCAGTGCCATTGGATCTTTGACAAAGATGACAAAGCCGTGTGCGGAATGTTCATTATAAATATTTCTAATTCATTTATTTAAAAATGAATTAACAATAATAATAACTAAAAAATAAAGGAGAATTTTGAGATGCTTAAAGCTGTTTGGGTTGCATGGCCCGGGTACGTAAAGTTTGGTTTAATAGGGGTCTACCTAGCCATTATTGTTTTAATACTAGAGCGTGAGGAATTGCTCGGTAATAACTTAATCGAAGTAGAAGACTACCAACGGTATAATTCACAAATCGTCTGTGATGAACGCAGCTTAACTGCGCGTACAGAAGACGGTACCTGTAATATTTTAGAAAACCCATCTGAAGGTTCTGCACAGCGTCGCTTTGGTCGTAACGTACAGCTAGAAGCAACTTACGGTGAAACCGAAGCCGATACGTTGCTGATACCTAATCCACGTGATGTTAGTAATTCACTATTAGCCCGTGAAGAATTTAAACCAGCGACTTCGGTTAACTTCCTAGCGGCTGCTTGGATTCAGTTTATGGTTCACGACTGGGTTGATCACGGCGATAATATTGATGAAAATCCAATCGTTGTTGAATTGCCTGAAGGTGATGTACTGGGTACCGGTACCATCGAAATACAACGTACTCGTCCTGACCCAAGCCGTTTGGATAGCGAATCCGCTAACCCATCGACTTACCAAAACGTAAATACCCACTGGTGGGATGGCTCTCAGTTATATGGCAGCAGCCTAGAAAAGAATAATGAAGTTCGTGCGTTTGTTGATGGTAAATTAAAACTAGACAGCGATGGTACTTTGCCGACTGAATTGCTAACAGGTAAGCCGGTAACAGGCTTTAACAATAACTGGTGGGTTGGTTTAAGCATGTTGCACCAGGTATTTACTCTGGAGCACAACGCCATTGCTGAAAAAATTCAGCAAGCGTATCCAGAAGCTAGTGACCAGTGGATTTATGACCGCGCGCGTTTAGCCAACTCGGCTTTGATGGCGAAGATTCATACTACCGAATGGACACCGGCTATTTTGGCTAACCCAGTGCTTGAAAAAGCCATGGCAGCAAACTGGTGGGGCCTATTAGGTGATCGTGAAGGTCGTGATGCTTATCAAACAGGCATTCGTGACGTTATCGAAGATTTAGAAAAAGCGGACTCGTTAACCCTAAAGCTTATTGGTTTGGATCCTAAGTTATCGGACCTAGTTTCAGGTGCCTCAACCATCGATCACGCTCTTGCCGGTGTTGTTGGCGCGGCAGAACCAAAGAACCATGGTGTTGCTTATTCTTTAACCGAAGAATTTGTTGCGGTTTATCGTATGCACCCATTACTACCGGATAACTTCAAAGTATTTGATGTGGGTTCAAGCGTCCCATCGAGCATTATTGAGCTAAACGATACTCGTGATGGCGATGCAGAAGATATATTAGATGATGAAACCGGTGAGCGCCTTTGGTACTCAATGGGTATTACTCACCCAGGTTCTTTAACTCTGCATAACTACCCTAACTTCTTACGTAATCTTGATTTGCCATTCGTTGGTAATATCGATTTAGCCACCATTGATATCGTCCGTGACCGTGAGCGTGGTGTTCCACGTTATAACGAATTCCGTCGTCAAATTGGTTTGACGCCAATCAACAAGTTTGAAGATCTAACGTCAGATCCAAGAACCTTGGCTGAATTAAAGCGCTTATATGACAATGACGTTGAGCAGATCGATACTATGGTTGGCCAATTGGCAGAAACCACTCGCCCAGGTGGTTTTGCTTTTGGCGAAACAGCTTTCCAAGTCTTCATCATTAACGCTTCACGTCGTCTAATGACTGACCGTTTCTATACCACGGATTACACCGCTGAAGTGTATACCCAAGAAGGTATGGATTGGGTTGAAGAAAATACCATGCTAGACGTTATTCGTCGTCACTTCCCAAGCTTAACCAATAGTTTGGCCGGTGCTGAGAATGCCTTTAAGCCTTGGGGTTTGAAAATTCCTACTGAATACAATTCTTGGGGCGCTTGTGAGAAGCAAGATCTGCTTTGGAGCAACGGCGTATTACGTACCGAATATGCAGCCAGCAGTGTTCCTGCTTTATTGCCGGTTGATAAACTGGCCCTTGTGAACAAGAATTTATGGGACAAGGACGTGCTTGACCAAGACGTTGCTCCAGAAGATTACGTAAAGCCAATTCATGCCTTTGGCGCGATGGCTAAAGCGAAATTCGTACCTTCTGCAGGACATCCTTTTACCGGTATCTTCCAAGGTAACGAGTGTGGCTTGTTACGTTTGTCGACCTCTGGTGATCCAGCAGACTCGGGTTTTGAGCCAGGATTAACTTGGAAAGCATTCGTTGATGGTCAGCCTTCAGAGAATATTCGTGGACTTTATCCCCTTTCAGGTCAGGGTGATAACCATGATATCTTTGCTAACGAACTGTCTCATTATGTGAAAATTAAAACTCATGAGGCGCTAACGGCAAAGGCTGGTTTCACTAAGGCAATGAACAAGTCTAATGAACTGACTGCTGATGACATGGCCGCAGTTAACCAAGATGGTAGTGCAGTAGCAGCCGCTAAAGCACCGACTCAGGTTTACTTTGTACCGACGGCAGACGTTAAGGGCCAATTCGATACAGCTGCTCATGACTTCCGTGATGACCTTACGTCGTTAACAGAAGGCACTGCGGTATATGACATCTACGCTACGGACCAAGCGATTAAAACCTCTATCTGGTTTTGGAAGCAGGCTCGTTATGAGCGTGAGCGTCGCGAAAGTGCGGTTAAAGTAGGTTCTATTGTTATGGACTCTGCGTTTAAAACATCACAATTTGGCGATAGCGGTGTTTACTTCAAGCAACAGCATTAATTAGGGCTGATCTTTAGTCTGATTGATGTGAAAGCTTATTGAAGCTTTATAACAAGGCGCTTACCGCAAGGTAAGCGCCTTTTTTTTGGAACTCCTTTTATGCTCAATAAGATAGCCTTTATTTTGCTTGACTGGCTGCTACGCTTAAACAGATGTAATAGGTCGAGTTAGCAGTCAAGATGGAGAGTGCGCGATGAACTGGAATGTAGGGTCAAAAATCGGCGCGGGCTATCTGGGTGCACTGGCTTTTGTACTGATTATTGGTGCTATATCCTTTCAAAGTACAGGAAAGTTGAGTGCCTCGGCCGAATGGAAATCCCATACCTATCAGGTTCTAGGAGCACTTACTCATCTAATGTCGGGAATGCAGGATGCCGAGACGGGCCAGCGTGGTTATCTTATTACCGGTGAAGTTCATTATCTTGAACCCTATTACAGCGCCAAAAAAAGCATTGATAGCGCTTTTAAAACACTAGTCATTCTCACCCTAGATAACCATCAGCAACAGGAAAGGTTAAAACAGCTTCAACCCTTAATTCATGGACCTGACGGCAAGTTTGCTGAGCTTGAGCAGACGATAAGTACATACACAAACGAGGGATTTGAGGCAGCACAAAAAATCGTTTTATCGGACAAGGGCAAAAAGATCATGGATGAAATTCGTCGACAGGTTGCGGCGATGGAAGAAACGGAATTTGAATTACTTAAATTACGTACACAAGAGACTGAGCAGGCAGTAGCTAATGCCACATTCGCCATTTTATTGAGTACTTTCTTAGCATTCACCTCGCTTATCATTATTGGTTTTTTTACCACCCGAAATATTGCTCTGCCGTTGAAAGCAATCGCTTCGGTCTCCAAACGCGTTGGCTCAGGGGACTTCACTGCCAAGGTTGTAATGAAAGAACGAGCGGATGAAGTGGGCATTCTTGCTCACACCATTAATGGAATGACGGCTTCTCTAGAAACGAGCATTCTTGAATTGAATGTCGCAGTCATGCAGGCAAGAGCCGCCAGTGATATCAAAAGTGAATTTCTGGCCAATATGAGTCATGAAATTCGCACCCCGATGAACGGCATACTGGGCATGTTAAAACTACTGCAACATACCGAGCTTTCAGGGCGTCAGCTTGATTACACCGCTAAGGCACAGAGTGCTACGCTATCATTGTTAACCATCATTAATGATATTTTGGATTTCTCCAAGATTGAAGCTGGAAAAATGACCATAGAGCAGAGTTCATTTGAATTTGATGAATTAATGCGGGACCTTAGCATCATTCTGTCAGCAAATTTGAGTGAGAAGAATATTGAGGTGGTTTACGCTCTGGACCCACTTATGCCGGTTAATTTGATCGGTGATTCTCTACGTTTACGGCAAGTGCTGCTTAACTTGGCTGGCAATGCGATTAAGTTTACCGATCGTGGTGAAGTGGTCGTGGCATCGCATATTCTTAGGCAAAAAGAAAATATCCAGCAGATAGAGTTTTCGGTGACTGACTCCGGTACCGGTATTGCGGCTGATCAGTTGGAATCCATCTTTAGTGGCTTTAGTCAGGCCGAGACTTCAACCTCTCGCCGTTTTGGTGGTACTGGGTTAGGGCTGGCAATATGCAAAGAATTAGTTGAGCTGATGGGTGGAGAGCTCAAAGTAGAAAGTATTGTGGGCAGAGGTAGTCGTTTCTTTTTTACCCTAGAAATGAAAACGGATACAAGCTTGGAGAAAGTTGAAGCAAATGTTGAACCGCGAGCCGAGCAATTGGAGATTAAGCGAATACTGATTGTTGATGACAATGCCTTGGTGCGTGATGTATTAAAAAGTATGGTGGAGTCAAATGGTTGGCAAAGTGACAGTGTTAGTAGTGGTGAAAAAGCTCTGGCATTATTAACCCAAGCAGATGCGCCTACTTATCAGGTTGTATTAATGGACTGGCTGATGTCGGGTATCAGTGGCGTGGAAACAGCAAAGCGTATTCGACAACTTACATCGCAAGACAGTTCTACGCCAGTAGTGATTATGGTGACAGCCCATGGCCGTGAAATGTTGGAGGAAAAATCACAAGATGATAGAGATTTACTGGATGGTTTCTTAGTTAAGCCGATTACGGCGAGCATGCTGCGAGACTCCATTAAAGAGGCTTTATCTCATGATGATAAAACGCATGTACGCGAAGCTATGTTAACGGGCTCTCGGTCTTTGCAGGGATTACGCTTGCTGGTGGTTGAAGATAACTTGCTGAATCAGCAAGTTGCTAAAGAATTGTTGCAAGCCAGTGGGGCTGAAGTGACTCTGGCCTCGGGTGGGATAGAAGGTAAAATGTTGGCCCTAGCAGCGGTGATTCCCTTTGATGCCATTCTTATGGATTTGCAGATGCCTGATATTGATGGCTTGGAGGCAACACGGCAGATCCGAGAGCTTGAATATGTGCAATCAGTGCCAATTATTGCCATGACAGCCAACGCCATGCAGTCGGATAAAGAATCCTGCTTAGCGGCGGGTATGGTTGACCATATTAGCAAGCCGATTGATTTAGAGAGCATGATAGAGACTATCCTACGTCATACACATTCTGCCTTCAGCCAAGTAAGCGAACCTGACATGGAACCTCAAAATGAGACTTCAGAACTTGTATTGGATGATGAACTGGCGATTAAACGTATAGGCAATCAGCGAAATTTATATATAAAGTTGGCCGGTATTTTTTGTGTTGATGCCAAGGTGCAGTTGGAACATTTTCGCCAAGGTGTTCAGCAAGCGGACCTATCATTGACGAGTATTTCTTTACATACACTCAAGGGCCTTGCAGGAACCATGGGGGCGATGCAATTACTGAAATTGACGACTGAAATTGAAGTTGACTTAATGAACCTAGAATTATCGGCTATCAATGATGAGACGTCTCATGGTTGGATTCAGGATATTGAGAAATTCCTTGATGAAGTCCTGTGCGTATTAGAGCAGCGTTATCCGCAAGTATCAGCCTGACCTGAACGGTCGGATCTATACGGATGATTGCGTAAATGAAAGTATTTGCGAGTAATGGCTTTTAGCGGATACAAAAAGACGGTAAGCAATCACCTGCTTACTGTTATACTTAGGTCATTAAACTCCTATTCCCCCCTTATTTAGACCCATATCGAGACTTTATTATGTCATTTTCCAAACTCGGATTAAGCGCCCCTATTGTTAAAGCGGTCGCTGACTTGGGATATACCAAGCCGACGCCCATTCAGAAAGAGTCAATTCCTGCTGTTTTATCGGGTAAGAACATCCTAGGTACATCTCAGACAGGTACGGGTAAAACTGCTAGTTTCGTATTACCGATGTTAGAAAAGTTGAGCAAGAACAAGGCCCAACGTGGCAAGCGTATCCGCGCACTAATTCTTACCCCAACACGCGAACTAGCAGTGCAGATTGAAGAGAGTGTAGCTCAATACAGCAAGTACCTTGAGCTTAGCTCTATGGCTCTTTATGGCGGCGTCGATGTTGAACCGCAGAAAGAACGCCTAATCGAAGGTGTTGATATTTTAGTCGCGACCCCAGGTCGTCTGTTAGATCTAGTACACCAGCGCGCCGTCTACTTTGATGAAATTGAGATGCTGGTATTGGATGAAGCCGACCGTATGCTAGATATGGGCTTTATCGACGACATCAGCAAGATCATTGAACGCCTACCGTTCGACCGTCAAAACCTACTTTTCTCAGCCACCATTAACGAAGATGTGCGCAAGCTAGCTGATAGCTTTTCTGGCGATGGCTTTTCTGGTGTTGGCTTTGAAAACAAAGAATTCTATGACGATTTAGAAGATATCGTTATTTCTCCTTCGTCGACAACTGCCGAAACGATTAGTCAATGGTTGGTAGCGATCGATAAAGATACTAAGTCAGCCTTGCTTAGCCATTTGATTCTTGAAGAAAAGTGGGATCAAGCGCTGATCTTTATCGAGAAAAAGCACGGTGCGGCGAAGCTGGTTAGCCAGCTAGAAAAGCGCGGTATTAAAGCCGATTGTATTCATGGTGATCGAAGCCAAGCGATGCGTGAAAAAACCTTAGCCGCGTTTAAATCCGGTGAATTAAAATACCTAGTCGCTACGGGCATTGCGGCTCGTGGTATTGATATTGGTTCTTTAACACGGGTAGTGAACTACGATTTGCCGTTTAAGCCAGAAGAATACATTCACCGTGTGGGTCGTACAGGCCGTGCGGGTACTGCGGGTGAAGCAATTTCTTTTGTTGCTGCGGGAGACTTTAAAAATCTTTGCGCAATCGAAAGCCGTTTAGGTCACCTTATTGTTCGTAAAGAGATCGAGCAATTTCCTGTGCGCAAAACCGTACCGGTATCGATTTTAAATTATATTCCTAAGCATCAACGAGCTGGACATACTGGCTCTGATAATAGCTCACCTTATTATGGCAAGAGCACGGGCAAGAAAAAAGTGGAAGGCGCTGGCAAGGCGGCAAAAAAACAAGCGCAAAGTAGCAAGAAATCCAGTAGATAAAGAAAGACGATTAAAAAGCAGACGATGAAAAAAACAGATAAGATATTAGAGAATACGCTAGTCACTTTATTAACCAGAGTGTGTGAACAATCACTGAAAAGCCTCGATGGCTTTCAGTGGCTCACGCACTTAGTTAACTACAAGGACTTTCCGCGTTCTCTGACGATTATCTGTATTTTTGATAGCCGTGAACAGGTATCAAAATTATTAACCTCACCGAATCATCAGTATTTGGTGAGTATGATCGTTGAGCAATTAAAGACCGCAGGAATTCAATTGCCTAACGTTCTAAAACAAATTAAGTTTGATAGCGAAGAGGCATGTAATGAAGAGCATGCTGGCAAATGGAATCGCCGTTTAAAATAAGCATGAGCTTTACACATGAGCATTACATATGAGCACTTGTATAACCTCAATCTGGTCGGGAAAATCTGCCAAAGCTTCAAACAACATAATTCTGCCAGATGGATGTCGAGATCTAATTATCAAGATCAAAGACGGACATGCTCCAGATTGGTATGTATCACCGCTCTTTGATCAAACAACAAATATTAAAATTGAAGCGAATACTTCGACCCTAGGTTTTCGTTTAAAGCCAGGTATTCGAATTGCTGAAAACGATTTGATTGCGAATATCACGTCTAACAAATTAGACGTAAGTGAACTAGAAAATACGCTGAACGAATTTACTCATCTAAATACATCGGTTGAAGAAGCCCTGCAGTGTTTAGCCAGTAATGTGATGTCGGTACAGCAAGCATCATTAATGCTTGGGGTGAGCACAAGAACCTTGCAACGATTAATTCTTAAAGAGACTGCAAGAAGCCCGAGCTATTGGTTTCAATTAGCCCGAGTGAGAAAAGCGGCAAGAAGCCTAAGCCAAATATTACCTTTAGCTGAAGTAGCTGATCGCTATGGGTTTTCAGATCAGTCTCACATGTGTCGTGAGTTTAAACGCTGGTTTCAAACTAGCCCAACTGAGGTTATTAAAAACTCGGAAATCACCGCCCAATTAACCGCTACGGGCTATGGATTCGAGTAGACGGGGGTGCACAACTCAATCAAAAATCCATTCATGTCCCTGACATAAGCAATAGTCTGTCCCCATGGCATTTCCTCAGTATCACTCACCAGCTCAGCTCCTGCCTTGAGTGCTTGGTTTAGTGCGGCAGAAACATCCGTTGTTTCTAAAGCAATTTCAAAACTAGCACCGCTTGATCTTGCCTCAGTAGGTTGCTTACCTAGTTCTTTCATTAGAGTCAGGGATGAAAATGAAAGCGTGGTCGATCCTGTGGTTAGCTCTCCGTAATCCTCACTCTCATGCAGCATCTTTGTTTTAAAGCCAAAAGCTGATTTATAAAACTTAAGAGTTTCAGCAACGTTGTCGACATATAAAATTGTGTATTTGAAGGTTAAATTGGTCATATCTCAATTCTCGCAAATTTGATTCGTTCATTGTGTGACTATTCATCAATTAAGTACTGAGTCTAAAGCCCTTAGAAAAACCTGTCTTGGATATATGCGACAAAATATCACTTGTTAATCTATTTGGTTTAAATGTAAACTAAAATTAGTTTGTATGTGTACTATTTAAACAGGATTGCTTAAACCTTGGATAAACGTCTCTTTTTTTTACTCAATATGGCCCAGCGCAAGCTCTTTAATTATGTCGATAAAGTTTGTGAGGATGCCCTAGATGCCTCAGTTACACAGTTAGCGGCCCTGTTGTACATAGTTAAGCATTCAGGCTGCTTACAAAAAGACGTAGCAAAAGCGTTATCGCTGAATAAATCAGCGGTGACAGGGCTGATTGTGCGAATGGAAAAAAATGAGCTGTTAGAGCGCTTTGTCAGTAACGAAGACGCAAGGGCTATTAAGTTATATCCAACGCCGAGTGGGGTGCAAAAAACATTGGACCTTATGCCGTTCATTGATGAGCTTAATGAGTTATTCAGCGAAGATTTCACGGACGAAGAAATTGAAACCGTTCTAAAGTTTTTAAATTTTGTAATCAAGCGCTTCTAATTTATGCGAAAAATCTGCGAGAAATAATGATGAAAACAGAAATATTACAAACAGCAGCAGGGCATACGATTAGCGCCCAAGTTTTTCCGGCACAAGCTTCTCCTAATAATACTTCTCATACTGAAGCAGGTAGTAAAGGTGCTTGCATCATAGCAACCGCAACAGGGGTTGCTCATCGCCTGTATGAGCACTTTGCTAACCGGTTAACCGAGCACAACCATACCGCGGTTACGTTTGATTATGACGGTATCGGCTTATCAATTGATCGCCATGTTAAATTCAGCAAAAGCGATAAGATAAGCTGGGCGCAGAATGATTGCCCAGCGGTACTGGAATATGTGAAAGCCGAATTTCCTGAGCAAAAAATCATCTGGATTGGCCATAGCGTAGGTGCTCACATGCTGGGCTTTATGGAGAATACCGATGATATCTCTAAAGCGATTACTGTTGGTGCTGGTACTGGCACTTGGTGGCACAATGCGCCGCCGACTAAGCGTATTGCCTGGTTCTTGTGGTACTTTTTAGTGCCCGCGACGACACCATTATTAGGTTACTTCCCTGGGGATAAGTTAGGCATTATGTGTAATTTACCCAAAGGTGTGATGATGCAATGGCGCCGCTGGTGCTTGAAAAAAGATTACGCCATTGGTTATGAAGGTGATTGGTTAAGACAAAATTTTGCCAATACTAAAATGCCAATGACCTCGATCGCATTTACCGACGACGATATGATGTCGATGAAGAACGTAGAAATGCTGCATGCATTTTTTACTGGTGCGGCTAAAAAGATGGTGAAAATTAAACCTTCAGATATTGGCCAAAAACGTATTGGCCATATTGGCTGGCATAAAGCGCGTTACCGTACACTTTGGGATAGTTATTTTCTGCCAGCATTAGAGTCGTGATAGAAGCGGATTAAAAAGAACTAGGCAGTATGACCCGCATTCAATTTTACATAATGAGCGCGGGTAATGTCATATAACCAGTTAAAGGCGATGGCGTAAAGTAAGAAGAAAATCATTGCGCCAATATCCATTAAGAACACAGTTATCAAATCCAATTGCAGTACCCACATAATGACTGGGAACGAAAATACCAGCATGCCTAGTTCAAAGCCAAAGCCATGTTGAATTCTTTGGCCCAAAGTTCTGTTAATGCGATCCTCTCCATACAACTTGTCGAATAGAATGTTGAAGGCAAAATTCCATACCATAGCAATCATAGACAACGCGATGGCAAGGCCCGACATTTGAGCCATATCATTACCCGTTACCAATACTGCCAGTAGGGTTAGCAGTATTAGCGCGACTACTTCAAATAATAACGCGTGAAAAAATCTCTCTTTAAATGACATGCTTCTCTCCGATTGCGATTAGCTCATTCGCTAGTTCATTCAATAGCTAAACGATATCACCTATACTGATACTATCTAGTTAATAACCATCGGTTTTGGTGATATGTATAATCTCGAACAATTACGTATGTTTGTGGAAACAGCGAATCTAGGCTCATTCTCGGCCTGCGCCCGTAAATTAGGAAAAGTGCAGTCGGCAGTGAGCCAAGGCATTGCCAATTTAGAAATTGATTTCGATCGCCAGTTGTTTGATCGCAGTACGCGCAAGCCCAGCTTAACTCCTGATGGAGAGCGCTTACTCAGTTATGCACAGGCGATCTTGTTGCAAATGGATGAGCTAGATAGCGCTGCACAAGCGATGGGGCGCCAAGAAGAAGCATTGATACGATTGGCGCTGGATAATGCTCTTCTACTGCCGAATCTATATGCGGTGCTTGCGAGATTCGAAAGACAATTCTCGGCAACCGATATTGAAGTTGTGAGCACGACAAGTTTTGATGTGCTTGAAGCGATTGAAAACGATCAAGCCGATATTGGCTTAACGTTTGTAGAGTTTGATTTCAATCGTGACGTTGAACTAGGCTATATCGGAAGTTTGAATTTTTATCCGGTTTGTCACCCACAGCATCCACTTGCTCGGCTGAACGAGATAACCGCAGGTGACTTATTACCCCATAGGCAGGTGATGTCACGAAGTTCAAAAGGTAGCGTGCCGACACAATTGCCACAGTTGTCTTCTAAAGCTTGGTACTGCAATAATTATACAGCGATGCAATCTTTGGCTGAGCAGGGAATAGGTTGGGCTTATCTACCGGCTTACCTAGCCGAAGAGTCGATACAGGCTGGGAATTTGAAAAAGATGAAGTTTTCGTTTGATCATAAAACTTGGAAACTTTCGATAGAAATGGTTCGTCAAAAGAATAAAGCCATGGGACCGGCATTAACTTGGCTGCATGATGAGCTAAAGTCATTATTAGATGAGTAAAATGGTTTAATTATAGAGAGGGAGTTGGGCATGGCAGCAATACATCACAGGGTCGGTATCAAGGCATCGGCTGAAAGTATCTATCAAGCTTTAACCACCAATGAAGGGCTTGCCCGCTGGTGGACCAATGATGTCACTGGCGCAGCTGGTATTGGCTCAGTAATTCAGTTTCGCTTTAACGGCGGAGGACCTGATTTTGAAGTGACTAATCTTGTTAAGAATAAAACGGTGCAATGGAAGCATTCAGGCAGTATGCCTGAAGAGTGGGTAGGGTCAGAGATTGGTTTTCAGTTATACGAGAATGATGATCAAACTATTGTGCGTTTTACCCACTACAACTGGCAAGAAGCTACTGACTTTATGGCGCACTGCAGCACGAAGTGGGCGGTGTTTTTATTGAGCCTTAAAGACGCTTTAGAAACAGGACAGGGTAAAGCTTTCCCTGATGATGTGCCGATTGATCACTCTTAATTAATCACTGTTGTTCAGAGCCTATTTAAGGTATTTCTCAGCTCAAGCAGAAGCTCAGCATTGGGCCTATGGTCTATCCAGTCTTCCAAGATACCTTCTTCAAAATGGTCATAATTAATGGTGGACCTACCCAAGCGGCGACATTCTCTTTGCGTACTTTTAAGGGCTATAGTAGTGCGAGTGCCGCTTCTGATCATTTCAGGAGGAAAAGACAATACCATTCCGGCATCGTTAAATTATAGTAATGTGAAGAATATCGAGACTCTCCCGCCTTAACGGACTACAAAGAGTTCCCAGAAAGGAATCACTGGACTATATTGCAATCAGGTTGGGAATCTGTGGCGCGTAATGCTCAGCGCTGGCTTCAGGCTAATGAGCGTGAAAACGTGTACAATGAACTATAAAATTTGTTAATCGCAGCAATTTAAATTGAACGTTTATATTCCTGCGGGATCTTTATAAAACAAGTATGTAAAATTAGATGTCATGGATGTACCTAAAGAAGATTAGAAGGAATTAAAATATGAAGTTTGTTGTACTTATAATTTTGGCTGTATGCGTCGCTGGTTGTGGCACATTGAAAACAACCGCCTTGGATGAGCCGCGTATTGAGATCGGTACTAATTCGAAAAAAAGTCTCTGCTCTTCAATACCTCATATTTATAGTGGCGTATTCTATAATTTCTGCTGGCTGCATCGAGAAACTAATACCAATAATACCTATTCTCAAAATGATCGTGGTATACCTTTTGTGGCAGTAGATATGGTTTTCTCAGGCCTACTGGATACCATTTTTTTGCCATACAGTATTTATAAACAAGCAGAAACAGGGTCGATTAAAGTGGATCGATAATTTTAATTACAAGCAACAAATCCGCTAATGATCACTCATTAGCGGTTTTTAAAATAGCCAAACGTTCTGTCTTATAGTGTCTTTTGTTCAGGGCTATAAGGCTCTTCTCGTACCACATGGCTGACCAAAAGCTTGTAGTAAAATAGTGGCAAGAACCATTCTAAGTGTGTTGGCTCGGCAAATACGTACATAGACAAAATCAGTGCTATTACAAAAGCCATGCCGGATACCGCTCGTTGTAAATACAGAGGGGTTTTAAGAATGACGACAGACGCGAACAGTAAGAAAGCATAATTCTGAAATGCCCAGGCTAGATCAAAATCTAAAAAGAAGTAACTCACGATAAGCAGTTGAAGAATATGAATGCCGACAAAGATCATATGTTCTTTAAAGCCATTGCCTTCACGGAAATTCCAACGTTTAGCCGCCGATGTGAGGTTGGTTGCAATGCCGCCGACCATGTCGAGGGCAATAAATCCTGCGACTGCGTATTGACCCCAGCTCCAATCGTAACTATTGAATAAGCCAATAGCGATCACCGCCACAACAGCCAATAATGGAATATAAAGCTGTAAGTTGATTTCGGCTTTGGTTGCGCCAGGGCCAATGATTTTATCTATTTGTCCACGCCAGCCTGTACGAAGCTCGGGAACTGTCCAGTTTATGTTCATAAAACACCTCTTCTATTGTTCTTTGTTGTTAGTTTTTGATTGTAAAATTTGTTTTAAATCTATTTAGACCAACTGGTCGATTTAATAAGTATAGATATTTTCCTGAATTTATGTCAATCTTTTTCGACCAGTTGGCCGATAAAAGTAAGGATAGACAGCTAATGCCTAAAGTTGTGGATCATGAAGCGTATAAAATAGAACTAACCAGTGCAGCCTCGAAATACTTTTCAGAGCGGGGCTACCATGGTGCGAGTATGCGTAAAGTTGCGGAGTATCTTGGGGTGTCGAAAAGTGCTTTGTACCATTATTTTTCAAGCAAAGAAGAGTTGTTCTTGGCCTGCACTGAGTTTGTGATGGCTCGGGCTAAGCAAGATTTTTCGACTAACGAAGATGCGCCAGAAGCCGATCGTCTTGAGCAGTTGTTAGAGGTGATGCGTCCTGACTTTGGCTCTGAGTTGCTATTAATGATGGATTTTATGCGCGGGAGAAGCAAAGAAGTAATTGCTGAGGATAATGCAATGAAGCTCGCGCTAGAGACTTATCATAAAAGTATCACTGACATTGTCGGTGAAGCGCGAGCTGAGGCGGAATTGGAGGCGTTGTTAGGGAAATTGCTGTTGGAGTATATGTCGGGAAAAATTTAGCGGATGCGATGCTCTGCAACATTTTGGCCTGCTACACTTATAGGGACTATTTTAGGGGTTATTCGAACTCTCATGTATCGGTTAATACGAGAATGAATGCTTTAGCGAGTTGCTTTATCAAGAGAACGTTCTTTCTATGCTTGGTAATAGTGCTCAACAGCTATGTCTTCGCTGCTGATGTTCGCATCCCAGTTGAGCATTGGCCACCCTGGGAAATTGCAGAAGATCAAGAACAGCAGGTTGTTAGCAAGGGGATTGCAATTGAACTGGTCAGAGAAATATTCAGACGCTATGGCAAGGGTATTCAATTACAGACTGTGCCATGGAAAAGAGCCTTATTTCAAATGGAGCATGGCTTAGCAGACTTACTGCCTATGGTTACTCAATCTGAAGCTAGGCAAAAATATATGGTATTTACTCAGCCTATCTTTACGGATCCCATTATTTTTGCCTACAAGCCAAGCGCCATTGGTCAATTAAAGTGGCAGGAGTGGGAAGATCTTCGACAGTATGTCATTGGGACAGTGCATGGATATGAGTACGGAACGAATTGGAATTCTGTTGTATCAAAATACGGTCTTCGTACCGAGCCTTCCAATAAAGATTCTTATAACTTAAAGAAACTGATGGCTGGACGTTACGATCTTACACTTCAGTATCGATCTGTTGCGAAAGAAATTTTGAAAACGTTTCCCGATAATCATGGCATTATTTTAGACAGTAAACCTATTTCTCAAACGGATTTCCGTTTTGCTATTTCCAAAAAATCACCGCTAGTGAAAGATATAAAAAGAATCGATCAAATAATTACGGATATGAAAGCAGATGGCAGCTATGCGAAGATTATGGGAGATCTAGATCATTAGTAATTTTAACCAGGCAATAAAAAAGGCAAGTAAGAATTAACTTACTGACCTTTAGAAGCTGGAAAGGATGCGATTCCCATCTGCTTAACGTTGAGTAGATGGTTGGTATAGTCCTCCCAGTATTTATTACCTCACTGTGGGTTGTAGGGCATAGTGCTGATTTGTTGTGATGGCCAGTTAAAAGAATTTTTATACAATTGACCACGACCAGAAATATCCCCCGACAAAAATTCTCGCTTGGGTTGGTTCCACGATTGTGATAAATCTACCCCATGCTGTTCAGGTGATAATGAATAACCTAATAGCGTCAGCAGCGTTGGGAAAACTTGGTATTGAGAATACACCCCTGCTTGTTGCTTAAATGGCTCTATTATACTGCCTTGTTCATCATCTCCCACACTGATCATTATCAGTGGTACTAAAGCTTGCTCAACTGGCACGGCTTTAGGCAAGCAATGTGTAGAATGATTTCCTTGCTCTCCCAAGCCTTGCCCATGATCAGAGGTATAGATCACAATCACCGGCAATTTGGCCTGCGATAAAGCAGGTATTAATACTTTGAAAAACTCATCCACACTCCAGTGTAACGCCTGAATATAAACGTCTTTTTTTGCCATGCTTAGTGGATAGTTTTCTGCTGGGAAAGTGACGTCATAAGGAAAGTGTGTGCCTGATTTATTGATGTAATAAAACTGTGGTCCTCGGGCATTGGCTAGTAGCTGGCCGATATCTTCTGCCATTTTTTGATCCAATAGATGTTCTGGTAAGTCGTGGCGATTTTTCATCACCCAGTATTCATCAATACGATTAATTTCGTGCTGGGTAAAAAAATTATTCAAGCGTCGACCTTCCACTTGAGCATCCATATACACGCTGTGATAACCAGCCGTTTTAGCATACTGAAAAATATTGGGTCGTTTAAATAAGGCATCCGTTTCTAATGGTAAGCGCTGCGCTGTGACTCCGGTTCTCAGTAATAAATTCGATGTTGCAGAACAATTGGCGGTAGCATTTACCACACCATAGTTATGCCAATTTAATTTATTACTTGTATTATTTTGATGAAATAATGCGCTCAAATATGGCGTCGTACTCAGCGGGCCGCCGTTGATGCTCACTAAATCTCCACGAATACTTTCATCGACAATCAACATCACATGATACCGAGAAGCCGGTTCTCTTCTTGAGGGAAGTACAGCACTACGCTCACCTTGGTACAGAGGTTTTTTCGCAACATAAGCCAGCGAGCTGGCTACCTTCATTGGCAGTGCAAAATGTGTCATCAAATATCCACTGTTAGCGACCATTAAATACAATACCGGGAGTAGCCAAGGCAGTAATAATGTTGCGGATGCGATACTAGGGGAGAGCCTAAATGGCAAGCTGAGTTGTGGCCGTAACCAATACAATGCACCCAGCACCGCGACCGTCAGAGCAGTGGCCAAAGCGATGATACTAATGAACTCGGTGATTGCAGCAC
>Ga0105356_10002937_pt1 | contig 16861 bp, 12 predicted proteins | sample GOMGulsemesocosm_3_FD_83502 | JGI IMG/M metagenome (GOLD analysis project Ga0105356, IMG submission 83502) | Methane-oxidizing microbial communities from mesocosms in the Gulf of Mexico - GOM9D Gulf of Mexico | ecosystem: Environmental > Aquatic > Marine > Cold seeps | place: Gulf of Mexico...
CTGCGGTAAATACTAAAAAATCATCCCTGATTTTTTCATTGGCCAATTTCTAATTTAAGGCGATAAAGAACGGGAGTTACCGCGCTTCATCGGCGGTATATGCCTTAACTGACTTGCATTAGCTTAATTGCGGGCTTTTTAATGTTCACAAGCAAGTGGGTGATGACACTGGTTAATTGATCTTAAATTTGTCACACTTATATTCGAAAATTTAAATATCTAATTATCGCGTGGCAGCAAATGTCGATATTTGTTGTATAAGGAAAGTACGCGCATTAACTTAGTAATAAGGAATAATACTAATGACAATATCTAAGACGCTAACGATGCTGTTTGCTACCTCTGCGGCATTAAGCTTTACCGCTCAAGGGCATGACGGTCATCATACCCACATATCGTGGGCCGCATGTGAAGACAAAGCATTAGCACAACAATGCTCATTCACGCGGGACGAACAAGTTCATCAAGGTACCTGCCAAGCAGTAAAGCACCTGCTAGTATGCGATAAAAACCAGCCGCCAGTATTGACGGCGACAAACGACGCAGCGCCTATACACCTAGCAAAAATCCCACTATCACCCTCAATTTTAGATTAATATCTATCAAACTATACAACGCCAATAAATACTTACCGTAACAGCTGACATTTGTTGTTAATCTTTTGGCCTATTGATCTCGGATTATAGGCCTTACTCCTACCGTTTAGGCCTCAAAGGGCTCGTAATTAGGGCTACCTATCAAAATAATTTAGTCCAACGCTCAAATATAATGGTTATCGCTCGACACCACGCTACAAAATCTTTATAGTGCCGCTCTTTATTTGTTCATATTAACTACTGCCGTTGGCTGAAATTGCCAAGTGCTTAGGAAACTTCTTTGATATCTACCGCAAACATCACCATGCAATTTGGCGCTGAGCCATTATTTGAAAACATTTCTGCTCAATTTGGCCACGGTAACCGTTATGGTCTAATTGGCGCAAATGGCTGTGGTAAGTCAACGTTTATGAAAATTCTGACGGGTGCCCTCACCCCAACGTCTGGCAATGTCTCTATCACTCCGGGCTTCAAGGTCGGTACCTTGAGTCAGGATCAGTTTGCCTTTGAAGAATATAGCGTTGTTGATACCGTGATTATGGGTGATGTCGCGTTATGGAAAATTAAAGAAGAACGTGACCGTATTTATGCCATGGCAGACATGTCTGAAGAAGACGGTATGCGCGTTGCGGAGCTCGAAAGTGAATTTGCCGAAATGGACGGTTACACCGCAGAAAGTCGCGCAGGTGATATCTTAATTGAAGCGGGTATTGCAGAAGAGTATCACTTTGGTTTGATGAAGCAAGTTGCACCCGGCTGGAAAGTTCGTGTGTTATTAGCACAAGCGTTATTTGCTAATCCTGAAATTCTGTTACTTGATGAACCAACCAATAACTTGGACATTCATACGATTAACTGGTTAGCTAATGTACTAAACCAGCGTAAAGCGACCATGATCATCATCTCGCATGACCGTCACTTTTTAAACTCTGTTTGTACCCACATGGCCGATATGGATTTTGGTGAATTACGGGTTTATCCAGGCAACTACGAGTACTTCCTTGAAGCGTCAAGCTTGATCCGTGAGCAGTTACTTGCCGAAAACACCAAGAAAAGTGAAGAGATTGACGAGTTACAAGCCTTTGTTAATCGCTTTGGTGCTAATGCATCAAAAGCAAAGCAAGCAAGTTCTCGTGCTAAGAAGATGGACAAAATTAAACTTGATGAAGTTAAAGCATCAAGTCGAATGTCTCCATCACTAACCTTTAATACTAGCAAAACTCTACATAGACAAGCCCTTGTTTTAGAAGAGTTAAGCCATGGTTTTGACGGTGAAACTTTATTCCAAGATGGTAACCTAATTTTAGAGGCTGGTGCAAAATTAGCCATTATTGGTGAAAACGGTGTTGGTAAAACAACCTTTATCCGCTGTTTGGTAGACGAAATTGCCGCCAATACTGGTGTAGTAAAGTGGTCTGAAAATGCCAGCCTTGGTTACTGTCCACAAGATAGCAGCAAAGACTTTGATAACGACTTAACAATTTTCGATTGGATGTCGCTATGGCGTACGCCTAAGCACAATGATTTAATTGTGCGTGGTTTGTTAGGCCGGTTATTATTTACCGCTGACGATACCAACAAAAAAGTAAGCACCTGTTCTGGTGGCGAAAAGAACCGTCTGTTATTTGGTAAACTCATGATGCAAGACATCAATGTCTTAATCATGGATGAGCCCACTAACCACATGGACATGGAAGCTATCGAAGCCTTGAATAACGCGCTAAAAGAGTTTGATGGCACCTTAATCTTTGTTAGCCATGACCGTGAATTCGTGTCGTCATTGGCCACCGGTATTATCGAGATTAAAGATCAAGATGTTATTCACTTCAAAGGCTCTTACGATGAATATTTGGCGAGTCGTGAACATAGCTTAAAAGTGGCTTAGTTTACTTAAAGTACCAGCGTCGCCAGTACGTTGGTCCTTCAACACAAAGCTGTTGCCCTCAACAGCTTTGTGTTTGATACGAGATCCCTACCCCAGTTATTCTAATCTGCAACAATAATTACCACGCCTGCAACAGCCGCTAAAGAACGCGGAAAAATTTACATTACCGACCTCAGTAACGCTCTATTCCCCTAAAATTAACTTTTTAATTTCATAACGCTAGTAAAGATATATTAAATAATCTAGTATTATTATATATACGTAAATTGTTTGGGTATACACTCTTGTGCAGTACAAAAGACTTATTCGCTATCGAAAGAGCAACTAACTTATAACTTGCTTTAACTCGCTACTATTACAGGTTTATTATGTTTGTTTATATTGCACGACAGGCTATTTTTAATAGACGCCAGCAAGTGACTGCGTACGAGTTATTCTTTCGTGACGGTCCTGAAAACTTTTTCCCTGGCGATATCGATGCACATGAAGCAACGTCAAAGCTTATTGGCCGAACTCACTTTAATAAAGGAATTAGACCCATTACCTCAGGTAAGCGGGCACTGATTAATTTCTCGCAAGAGTCGTTGCTTAAACGACTGCCATTGTTGTTGCCTCCCGAAGATATTCTGGTTGAAATACTCGAAACTGTTCACCCAACCAATGCCGTTTATGCCGCTTGCGTCGAGCTTTATCGTGCTGGTTATAAATTGGCATTAGACGACTTTGTTTACAAACCACAATGGCAGCGTTTTTTAAAACTAGTGACACTTATCAAATTTGATATATTGGCGACTCCGCTCGATGAAATAGCCCCCCTAGTCATAAAACTACGTCAAACCGGCAAAGTTAAATTATTAGCTGAAAAAGTAGAAACTCAAGAGCAGTATCATCAGGCAATGAAGTTAGGTTTTCATTTGTTTCAAGGTTACTATTTTTGTAAACCTGAAATGCAACAGAGCAAAGAGGCAGAGTCTAGTGAAAAATTATTGTTTTTGTTATACAAAGAAACCTTTAATAACCCACTTGATTATGACGCTATCACTCAAATTTTACAGATGGATTCCAGCTTAACCTACAAGCTATTGTGCTTTATTAATTCAGGTGGTTTTCCATTAAAACAAAAGATAACCAGCGTGAAGCAAGCGCTTACCTACTTAGGTGAAACTCAAGTACGCAGCTTAATGTCATTATTTGTAACTTCAGTATTAGCCAATGACAAGCCATCTGAATTAATAAAAATGAGTGTGATCCGCGCCAAATTTTGCGAATTAGTGATCAAGAAGGTTGCGCCAGCATTAGCCGACAGTGCATTTTTAACGGGCATGTTTTCTTTGCTCGATGCCATACTCGACACTTCAATGGAGAATGTGCTGGAACGTGTGCCACTGCCCGAAGAAATCACTGAAACATTACTCGATGCACAAGACAACTCTCAAACACCACTAAGCATGGCATTGCGTGCCAATAAGCTGCTTGAATCGGGCAGCTGGCACTTAACCGAACGCGAAGCCGCTAAATTACGCATCAGCTTTAAACAGCTTGGCCAGTTTTATCAAGAGGCGATTCAATGGTCCGAATATTTCCATCAATCTAAAACACAAAGTGCCACAACCTAGCTTAGTTGCAAGACTTAACTACAGCATTAATTTAACGTAATAGGCGCTATTTTAAATTTTTTGATTTGCTTTGGTAAACCTGTTTTTTTAACTGTGTTACGCGCCTCCCATGCACGAATGTTCATTTTTACTGCGTCAGTATCTCGATGGAACTCAACCGTCATAAAATGTTCGGTTGTTCTGGCGATAGGGAACCGGAGATCCCACCACTTCTGCTCAGTAGATACCTTTGCCAAATATAATATTTCATTTTTATCCAATGCGGGAATGCTCACAAAAGGAAATTTTTTCCGAGGCAGTTTGGGGGTAGAGGCTGCTATGCCATTAAGCTCTGAAAGGTTTGATAGTGGAGAGGTGATCACTTCAACCAATTTGTTGGTACTGTTGCCTATTTTCACTTGTGATACACGCCCATAATGAACATCGCCAGTTAGCACCACAATATCGTGACTACCATTTTGCATTGCAATTATAAGCTCATTATATTGTGTCCAGTATGGTAGATTTCGGTCTTTTTCACTACCCTTATCCGCAATCAGTGGTTGTGGAATGACTAATACCCCTGGAGTCGTTAAATTCTTAACCCAAGTCATTAGCGTGTTAAATGAATGATTGGAGACAAAGCCACTTTCTGTTCTTTGAGAACGAAGGTCAGCAACACAAAATGAAATATCATTACCGATCATAAAAGTACGAATGGTTTCAACTTGTTGAACAGCTTCAACCCCCATTTTTGCGGCACATTCCCACCGTTTTTTAAAGCTATCACTATGTTGAAGTGTAATAAGGTAAGGATTGAACCCCTCTAGATAGGGATAGTTGTTCCAATATTCATGATCATCTGGCAGCATCCAAGTTCCGCCACGGCGTAATAAGCTGCGCAGTAACGCCCAACTTTCTGCATAGGCATCTGCAATACGATCTTGGCAATCTGCATTGTCTAATGGATAGAGCCCTAAACCAATATCTACGTATACCTGGTCGCCAGCAAGAAATTTGATATCAGGGCGATACTCATCGCTTTTAAATAACGCCTCATAAGCACGTCCGACACGTCCTCCGTCATGCTTGGTGTAAAAACATGAACCAATACCAACCGTAAATGGCTTAGCAGTTGAGTTAGGTAAACTAACCGGTAAAGTCGAGAAAAAACCGGTCTCAAGGTTTTCCCACTGTTGATTTATTCTAGCTTCAAACTCGACTGTGTAGTCTTGTCCTGCTTCAAGTCCATTAATATGCTCGACACGATAAAATCGCTTTTTTAATTGCTTAAACGGCCTTTGCCAAACATCGCCATCTTCTTTAAAATATTTTATGCACTTTACCACCTCATCGCCGCTCGTAGAGTCTTGACTGAAGCCCTCCGGAGTTTTCTTTATGATGAGCCGCCAGTTTCTGGGTTTAGCGATTGAAGGCGCAAGAGCCCCGACCCATACATTAACAGCAGTCGTTGTCACTTCGTGTATAACCATTGTATAACCGCTAGTTAGACGTTCTCTTCTTTTTGTCATTAGAATTCTCACTCTACAAATTTGAAAGAAACGGTTAGGTTTCGTGATTAATAAATCTAGTTACCTCGTTTGCAATTGGCCGAACAACGTCTTTGTCTGTCCAGTACTCACCATGGCTAATTGGATTCCAGCCCGTGAGTATGCCACCAACACTAACTTCATAATCTTCAATCCAATTAACGTTAAACGCGTCAGACATATTTTTTATCGGATAACCCAGTACGTCATGACGGTCAAAATAATTTTTCCAGTGAAAGTTTGAATTAGGTCGTACAAACAACTGTGGGTTATTAAGCCCCGCCCTAAAGACGGGGATATTACACCCCGTTGTTATAAGCCGATGACATGAACGTAATCGACGAAATTTCTTTTTTACTGACGGGCCTGTATCATCAGCAAAGAAGCGTACATCTTCTCCTGCATCCCAGATATAGTTTGATATTTGTTCACACCCTAACGAGTGAGCAACAACAATAACGGGTTTGAGTTGACTACCTAATGCTGACAATGAGCGGTCAAATGCATCTGAAATTCTCTGATGAACCGATAAATATAGCAGCATATCGTTTCTCAAACTATGTTCAATTGACGCTGCGTCAGCGAATGAAAAAAGCATGAACTTTCTCAAGAAGTCCCACCTCAATGAGTATTTGTCATCAATGTCATCCCAATAGTCTTCTTGATTTCCCTGAAGCAGATCTTGATAGTAAATACTTTCAAAATGTACTTGATCATCCCAAATTGATTGACCAACATAACGCCTGAGCTTGCTTTCTAATCTCTTGTAATAGTTTGGGTTGGTATCTCCCATTCCGTGAATTGTTATTACCGCAATATTTTTAGCCATAACGTTCTCCTCACGTCGTTCACATAGCAGAATCTAATCGTATGTGATTGAACAATTAAGTAGATTTTACTAGGCTAGCACAAAATTTGTACTGCGCAGGCCCGTTCTCGCATAATTTCACCTGCAATATCGACTTAAATAAAGCAATGACAATAAGACTTGTAATTAACAACCAAAAGCCATTATCATTGTGGCTGTATAAAAACACAGTGGTACTAATTTGATTGTCACTCCAATACTTATCGAAGCAGGCATTACCGGTTTTGAATCGCCTGCAGCTGAATATACTCAGCTGGGTTTAGACCTTGATCAACTGTTAATCGACCATCCCCATGCCACTTTTTTGGGCTTGGCGAATGGCGACTCAATGAATCAAGTTGGTATTTTCAACGGCGACATTCTCATTGTTGACCGCGCAGCGCAGCCGCGGCAAATGGATGTGGTGGTTGTTACCTATAACGGTAATTTTAGCTGCAAGCTCTATGACGCTTATAATCGGCGCTTGCTTTCGGCTTCTGAGCACTACCCACCGATTAACATTGGCACGGGCGATAGTTTTTTGATAGAAGGCGTGGTGACGCGTTCTATTCGGTGCCATCGACCTAGTAGGTTTAATGATGTATGCACTGATTGATGCCAATTCTTTTTACACCAGTTGTGAAGCAGTTTTCGACCCTGCTATTCGTAACAAGCCAACCATTGTACTCACCAATAACGATGGCTGTATTTGCGCCGCCAATCGACAGGCTAAAGCGCTTGGCATCGTCAAATTTGAGCCTTATTTTAAAGTGAAGCAACAATGCCAACAGCTTGGCGTTATAGTACGAAGCTCTAATTATGAGCTTTACGCCGACTTGTCGGCTAACATGATGCAAGTGATTAGTCGGTTTGCTGACGACCAATACATTTATAGCATCGACGAATGCTTTTTATATTTTAAAAACTATCAAGCTATTATCGACAACTTTCAGTCTTACGGCCGAAAGATTCGACGCACCGTATATCAAGAAACCCGCCTGCCCGTTTGTGTTGGTATTGCTCCAACTCCTACGTTAGCCAAAGCCGCAAATCATGCTGCAAAATCATTCAAGCAATGGCGCGGTGTTTGCGTCATAGACAATGATAATATCAGGCAACAAATCCTAACCGCCATGACAGTTGGCGAGGTGTGGGGCATTGGTCGCAAACTCTCAACTAGATTAAATTCTGCCAATATCGTAACCGCATGGGATCTGGCCAAGCAGCCCGCTAAGTTAATGCGCAAAAACTTTAGCATTAATGTCGAACGCACCGTGCGAGAACTTAATAACGAAGTCTGTATCGGCTGGGATGAAGTCATACAGCCTAAAAAACAAATCTACTCAACCCGAAGTTTCGGTCAGCGAGTCTTTGATCAAAACGTATTCTGCGAAGCACTGTGCCACCACGGGGCTATTGCGGCTAAGAAGTTACGCCAACAACAAAGTTTGGTCGCTACCATGTTAATCTTTGCTGCCAGTTCCCCCTTTGACCAACGACCTGTCATGGTTAAGAAACTGCACCGTTTTGTGGTGCCAACCAATGATAGCTGCGTAATCTTACAAGCGATTAGCGACGCTGTAGCAAGCTTATTTGTAGCCGGCGTACCCTTTTATAAGGTTGGTATTGGCTGCCTTGAGCTAAGCGATGAAAAATACTGGCAACACGACTTGTTTGCGACCAGCAGTGACAACCCAAAGCTAATGGGTTGCCTCGACGCAATTAACGCCAGATATGGTCGTGACGCGATCAAAACTGCTGCGCAAGGGTTTGATTCCAAATGGGCGATGCGGCGCGAATTCTTGTCTCGCAGTTACACTAGCGACTGGCGAGCATTACCAAAAATAAATTGTGACTGATCCCGACACCTGGGCTAATGGCACTAAAAAATTATCCGTGCTGGGTCTAACGAGTTTCTGGGCATAGGTTAAGGTTATGGTTATGGTCATGCCAATTCACTACATCATCTGGTACGCATAAGAAATGAACTGATGAACGTCGCAATTCTCACCTTTGATGGCTTTAATTAGATTCATTTATTGCTGTTGTTGGTCCCTACCTTCATATAGAGATGGCATCAACTTAATGGCGCGATCCCAAACTATTGCTGTAATTTTGTCATAAATACAGCACAAACACATCACAACACAAAATAATTTCAGCCGAATATATCATCTTGTGCCCAAGTAATGTATAAACGCGCTATGAAAATTCCAAAACGTATACAACCACTGGTTGACGATGGCCTCGTTGATGAAGTGATAAGTCAATTAATGAGTGGCAAAGAAGCCACTGTCTATATGGTGCGCTGTGGCGAGACCATTCGCTGTGCCAAAGTTTATAAAGAAGCAATTAAACGAAGCTTTAAAAAAGCTGCACAATACCAAGAAGGCAGAAAAGGCCGCAATAGTCGCCGTGGTCGAGCAATGGAAAAAGGCTCAAAGTACGGCCGAGCGCAACAAGAGCAAGCTTGGCAAAATGCTGAAGTAGACGCCTTGTACAAATGTGCAGACGCCGGCATACGAGTACCAATACCTTATGGCTGCTTTGATGGCGTGTTATTAATGGAGCTTATTACCGATGATAATGGCGATGTTGCACCACGACTAAATGATGTCATGATGTCTGAAGAACAAGCAATTGAAGATCATGAAGTGATGATGGTTTATATTGCACGAATGTTATGTGCGGGCATAATTCACGGCGATTTATCAGAATTTAACGTTTTGCTCGACCCTTATGGCCCCGTTATTATCGACTTACCGCAAGCGGTTGACGCTTCAGCAAATAACAACGCAAAAGCAATGCTAACCCGCGATGTTGGCAATATAACCACTTATTACTCGCAATTTGCGCCACAACTGCTGCACACTAAATATGCCAGCGAAATGTGGTCTTTGTATCAAAAAGGTAAATTAACCTCTGACACTCTGTTAACGGGCCATTTTGATGAAGATACCAGTGCCGTAGATGTTGATACTGTACTTGAAGAAATAAAAGCGGCGTTTGAGCAAGAACAAGACAGGTTAGAGCGAATTAGTGACGCAAATGCGATTGAATAGAATGTTTGCTTAACTATCGTCTAATACTAGCGCGAATAGCGATATGGTTATGGCTCAATTGAGCCATAACCATATCGTAGCTATGTAACTACAAAGTAAGTCTGCCTAATAACGTATCTAAGCCTTTTGATTCATTCGCCAGTTCGATACAAAGGTCGGCTGAGTCCTGCATATGTTGGATAGTCTCGATAGCAGTACCCGAAATACGTATCATGTTGTCTTTGATCATCGATGTCGCCAGCAGTTGATCTTGACTGGCCGTCGCAACCTCAGTGCTTAATTGAGTAATATTATTTATTTCATTAGAAATAAGCAATAAAGTACTGCCCGTTTTATTTAACCGCTCTGAGGTTTGTTGGGTGCTTTCACTGCCAGACTCAATGGCCGATACAGTTGATTTCGCTTTCGTATTTAATGTTAATATTGTTGAATTAATCTGCTCTGTCGATTCTGCAGTTCGACGTGCCAGCATCCGTACTTCATCAGCTACCACTGCAAACCCCCGCCCTTGCTCGCCTGCCCGTGCCGCTTCAATTGCCGCGTTTAACGCCAGTAAATTTGTTTGATCCGAAATACCTTTAATAATATCTAATACTTGAGTGATCGACTGTATTTCGCTCGACAACTCAGAAACGGAGGTCACTGTAGAAGACATTGAATGCTCTAAATTGTTCATTTCTTCAATGGTTTGATTAACAAACTGGGTGCCTTCTGATGAAGTAGACTGAGATGAAGAGGCGACGTCGGTAACACTAGTAGCACTATTAGAAATATTGTGTACTGTCTGTTCTAATTCATCTACCGTTGAGCTGACACTTTCAGTGCTTGCTGACTGTTGTTGCGCTAAATTGGTCGCATTTACAATTCTTGTATTAACTTGATCGGATAATAATTTTACATTGTGTGAACTTTCAGCAACCTGCTGAAACATAGTATGTAACTTGTCGATAAACAAATTAAATTGGCCAGCCAGTTGGCCAATTTCGTTAGCCTCTCCTACCGGTAACCGGACTGTTAAATCTGCATCGTTGGCTGCTAATGAAGATACAGCCTCGGTAATCGTTTCAATCGGTCGAAATATTTGGTTAACAACCAGACGTATAAAGAAAAACCCTAGCAATGAAATAATAAGACCAAAGATAATATTTTGATTTATAGCGCTATCAACAGCTTGATATAACTCTTGCTCAGAGACATCAGCAACTAAATGCCAATCTAAAGCGTTGAGCGCAGTGCTAGCCAAAATTCGACTGTTTTCGATTTGTTGAATGTTACCTTTTTTAAGGTTACTTAAATTGATGCTTTGGCCAACCTGCGTTGGGTCGGGATGAAGCTGAACCTTGCCCGTACTGTCGACTAGGTACACAAAACCAGAGTCACCAATTTTATAATTTTTAACTAATTGATTCATTTCACTTAATGATAAGCTAAGGCCAACCATTGCTAAACGTTTACCATCAACTTCAACCACATAATTGATAAAGGCCAGTACTTTATCAAGTGATGGCTCATAACCAATAACCAACTCGTAAGGTAGTTCTGAATTCATAAAGTCATAAAACCAGCCATCGCCATCTTTCGTTACTTTACGTTCAAAACCATTTTCAGTGTAATAATCACCAGTTTTAGCCGAGATAATAAAAGCACTGTCAGAATTACTGTATTGTTTTATTTGGCTTAAATATTTTGCAAAGCTTTCGACGTTTACTTTGCTCCCTTCTTGCAATAGCCAGTCTTCGACAAAAGTATTTAAGGCTAGTGACTTAGCCGTAAATATTGGTTCGGCAAGCTGCAATTCAATGCCATTTCGGGCATTGCTGAGCGTAATAGGCAATTCAGTTGCAGTAAGTTTGTTTACTGCATGTACTTTTATGTTGTCTGAAAATAGATAGGTCGAAATACCTAGAGGTATGATAATAGCGAGAATAAGACTAATATATAACTTATATTTCAATGACATGTCCGCTCCTTGGGGTCATTTAACTGTAAATACGTAGACGATAATAATGGCTAGGTACTTCCTTTTTCCTAGCAAAATATACTTCATAATATAATATAATAACACTAGTTAACTAGTCTAGTAGGAATTAATGAGATATAAAAAATAAGACATATAAACCAGAACAAAAGTAAGTCTTATCTACAAATAATTCAAATATCAGACAAATAGTAGTTTTATTAATTTAAATTGCTCTTAATCTTAAGTTTAAAGCATAAATACTAGCTATTTGTTTACCAGCTACGTACAATTTTTTAATAATCATTTTAAGTTGTACGCGATAGCTTTAGTCTAAGCCGTTAAGTTCAATGCTATCAGGGAGAGAGAATTTAGTGTTTATTCTACAGTCAAAATATGGCCAGTTGTCACAACAGCACGACAACTTACAGCAAGAAATAGATCAGCTAAAATCGCAAAACAACCACTTGCATCAGCAAAACCAATCACTGACACAACAGCTTGAGCAAGCATTAAACAACCAAGATACTGAGTTTGAACAAATGTTGTTACAGCAAGCCATCAGTTGTATTAATCAGGTTGAAGGTGTTCGTGGTACCGTACTAGCATCGTACCAAGCAATTGATTTAGAAAGTAAATCAAGCGACAAAATTAATGGTTTGTTGGAAGAGTCTGGAACTTCCCTTGGCCATATTGTCACCGAAATGGAAAGCTTGACCCATAAAATGGCAGGAATGACCCAAAGTATTACTGGCTTGTCACAAATGGCCGACAGCATAAATACCTTTGTTGCGACAATATCAAGAATTTCGGATCAAACCAATTTACTGGCGCTTAATGCCGCAATAGAAGCTGCGCGTGCCGGAGAAGCTGGCCGAGGCTTTAGTGTTGTTGCTGATGAAGTTAGATCGCTGGCAAACAATACCAACAAATCAGCAAGCGAAGTTGCTGAATTAGTCAAAGAAATTATCAAATCGACCGACGAAACCGTAAACTCAGTTAGCGATATTCAACATACTAACCAGGATCTTTCATCCGGTGTTGTGCAGTTAAACGACGATTACACATCAATTATTGACTGCTGTAGCTCAATGAAAACGACGATAAATCAAGCATCATTGCGGACCTTTATTCAAACAGTAAAGCTAGATCACATCGTCTGGAAAGGCGAAGTCTATGCGGTCGCCTCGGGCGCAAGTAATAAATCAATAGATGATTTTGCAGATCATACCATGTGCCGTTTAGGGAAATGGTATCAACATGAAGGCGCCGCTGCTTATCATAATGTCGGAGCATTTCGTCAGCTTGAACAGCCCCATAAAGAAGTTCACCGCAATGGTGTTGAAGCATTAGTATTAATTAAAAGTGGCAATAAACAGCAGGCATTAGAACATATCAGCTTGATGGAAGACGCAAGCCACGCGGTGATGGACTACCTAGATGATCTAGCAACTTATTGTTAATTAGTGCTTTTATTAAAACTGTAACATCAATTATATTTTAAAATAAATTATTCGTAATCGCGTCATCCATTTGATCTTGCGCAACATGCACATAAAGTTCGGTAGTTTTTATCGATGAATGCCCCATCAGGCCCGCAATAATTTTTAAATCAACCTGATTATTGTAGAGTCTGGTGGCATAACTTCGACGAATTGAATGCGGTGGAATATGGCGAGACTGGTTCATTAAACCAAACTTTTGACACAATTTATAAATACTGTGGTTCGACAAACAATACTTTGATAAATTTTTTTCTTGCTCAAACGAACGGTCAATCACATCATTTTTATAAATTCGCATAAACACCGGTCCCGGAAAATGTCCTCGTACCGTCAGCCAATTATTTAATCGCGCCTGAGTTTTAGGGTGCATTGCTACTTGGCGGATCTTGCCGCCCTTACCCGCAAACTGTAATCGGCCGTTACTGAGATCAAGATTACTGATCAATAACCGACTCACTTCAAAACGCCGTAAACCACAGCCAATCAATAATGAAAAAATTGCCATGTTGCGACGCTGGGCATTAAAGTGGCCACTAAACTGTTGCAAGAAAATTTCAAAATCTTCGAAACTAATAATCTCATGATTGCGTTTACCACCGGCCAACGGTAAATTAACCGAACAAATCCTGTCGTATTGCAACTGAGTAATTTGTTCTAACAGGTAAGCTTTTTTCAATACACCTTTAACTATTGCACCATACAACACAATAGTATCGGGCGCTAAATCAGCAGATTCCAAAACTAATACTAACTGATTCATGGTGTGCAAATCGAAATTGGCCCAGTTAATATCATAAATCGATTGCTGATTTAAATGACGCGCGATTGATTGCAATACAGAACGTGCAGTATCTTGTGATGATTTTTTTCTCAGGCCACTTATGTAGGTATAAACCGGACAATCGAGATCCACTTTAATTAAGCTAGGCGCCGTTGATTTGCTATAGGGCACCACTGTTTGGTGATTTAATATCCGGTTAAGCCGATGTGGCGCTGTCACTGCTTATTACTCTCTAATGATTTTGGTTTATTATACACAAATTTGCAGTAAAATAAGGTATCTAAATGTATATTTAGAATACCTAAGATTATGTTAAATAAGCATTCTTTAACATAACCCGCGACTAATCGTTACAGTAATGATTTTATAAAGTGGAACTGTGGCTGTGATTACCGGAATTCAAAACAATAATTTAGCTTTGAAAAGATAATTTAAACACGAAAATATAATCTTAATGAGTTTTTTTAGCGCGCCGTGAAATCAATACCACGACACTCTGCAGAAGGTCCTCGATAAAAAGAACTCGAGGATGGAAACAGTTGTCTTCCCCGCAATCTTTTGAGCGGGGATCTTGTTCAGCGCGCCATTAAATAATTTTATTCTCGTAAAAAATAGACCAGTTACTTACCTAGGTTGGTATAACTATCTTATGCTCAAAGCCTATTCTTAATCAACATAACGCATATTACCCAATAGAATTACAACAACATTCACAACCATGTCGGTACAAAAATAAGGCAACGCTACGTAAAATCTGATTGCGACGCTGTGTCTAATGTCGCAACGACAGACACAGCGTCGCCTGATATTTATACAAAACTATCTATAAAACAACTATCTGTCATACGATCAAGCAATGGTGATCATCCGCCCTTGCAGTGCCGCGGGAAAAACAGCTAACAAATTTACTAGTGTCTTATGCTTTGGAATATTATTAGAATTTTTGCACCGCTCAGTTATCACCTCGGTGCCCTTCCCTATCTTTCATTATGCCACTTCAGTCAAACACTTGAAAAATATTTCAGGACATCGCGATGGGCTTTTTAACTTCACCGAGCAACACCACGCTATAAGGATTTTGCCTAGCCGCCATAAAGTGCTTCGGCCAAGGCTGTTTCAGTTTTACCAACACCAGATGAACCACAGAATTAAAATACCCCAATTGGTTTTTCGGGATTATCTAAACCAGCGCTGGCTGTTTTTACTTCATCATTAACCATATTTCCGACTGGGATCCCAGCCCAATCTGCACGACAGTCGCAACCACCCGAGCATCACAAGATGCAAGAATTAGCGGGCATTGTGCTTTAAGTTCGGCTAATTGCTGTGATGTTTCATTTAGTTTTCGTTTTAGCTCACTAGATTCTTCAATTGTTAATGGGGTAATTGACGAAAAGTCCGACCTGCTGGCTTAGTTGCAATTTAAGTATTATTCACCATATATAAAACAGCGACATAATAACATCCGATTTTATTTCCCCCAATTATCACGCTTTTTAGCCGTCCGGCGATTGGCTTTTTTGTCGCGTGGTGGTCGCTTACTATTAGCGTTTGCAGGTTGATCAGTTACTGGAAATTCATCGAGGGACGCCAACGGTAACTCTCTTGTGGTAAGTTTACGAATAGCTTCTAGAGCGGTAGTGTCACCATGGCAAACTAGCGATATCGCAAGTCCGCTTTTACCAGCGCGCGCAGTTCGACCGATCCTATGAACATAAACAGGAGCGTTAGCCGGTAAATCTAAATTGATAACCACTGGTAAAGACGCAATATCAATGCCTCGAGCCAGCACATCTGTTGCTACTAATATCTTCAAATTTTTGGCGTGAAAGTTGGCAAGCGTTTGTTGCCGTTCATTATGATCTTTGTCACCGTGTAAAGCGGCCGCATTAAACCCTGCTTTAACAAGTTTTTTAGCAAAAGAGTCTGCACTATCACGCGAACTAATGAACACTAACACTTGTGGCCAATCATTTTGCTGCAACAACCATTGCAATGCTTTTGCCTTACTGCCTTTATTGACTAAATACAATTGCTCATCGACAGTATCGACCACCGAATTTGCTTGGTGCACGACAATTCGCTGTGGCGCATTGAGCTGCGCTAGCGCTAAAGCTTCTAATTTTGGTGCTAACGTCGCAGAAAAAAGGAGAGTTTGACGCTTAGAGGGTAATAAACTAATGATCCGTTCAATGTCAGGCCAAAAACCCATATCAAGCAAACGATCAACTTCGTCTAACACTAAATACTGAACAAGATTAGTATCGATTAACTGTTGATTTAGTAAATCGAGCAAACGCCCTGGTGTTGCGACCACCAGTTGCCCACCACTGGCTAGCTTATTTAGCTGCGAAGTTGCTGCAACACCACCGCATAAGGTCACAACATCTAGTCCGAGTGATTGAGCTATTGGTTGCAACGACTCACTCACTTGCAACGCGAGCTCTCGGGTTGGTACTACAATGATAGCCTGAACCTTATTTGGATCAGTTTTGTGTTGCTCAACTTTACTTAAATTAAGCGTGATACCTTGTAAAATAGGCAAACCAAAAGCCAATGTCTTGCCACTGCCAGTACGTGCTAAGGCCAATATATCTTGATTATTCAATGCTACTGGAATGGCTAAACGTTGAATGTCAGTTGGCTTTTTTATTTGAGCAGGCAAAGCTGTAATCAGGTCGCTGCTTAGGTTTAAGTCTGAAAATGTCATCACAAAGGGGGGTATCAATTACAAGAAAAACGAAGTCTAATTTGACTGGTGTAAGATGTAAATACATATTAGGTGTTAATTTGTTAGCTCTTTGTTTAAAAGCCAAACCATTGCCGCCGGTGCTCATAATTACGCCCCGTGTATTTATCTTCACCACATAAAAACGAGCGCTTTATACACCGATTAATCACGTGGTAATAAGACGTTGATGTTAAATCAATTAAGCTGTTTCTGGCACGAGTCATCACTCTGAAGTGGCATAGTTAATTTGGCCATCTATATAGAGGTGTTATGATGCACCTCATCAAACTTAGGTGACAAAATGACAAAGCAAATAAGACCGACTTATTCGGCAGAATTTAAATTAGAAGCA
>Ga0105356_10002939_pt1 | contig 16856 bp, 10 predicted proteins | sample GOMGulsemesocosm_3_FD_83502 | JGI IMG/M metagenome (GOLD analysis project Ga0105356, IMG submission 83502) | Methane-oxidizing microbial communities from mesocosms in the Gulf of Mexico - GOM9D Gulf of Mexico | ecosystem: Environmental > Aquatic > Marine > Cold seeps | place: Gulf of Mexico...
ACCATTACCAAGTTCAATATAGCCCTTTTGGTTTTTTTGAGGTTTAGGTAGTGCTGCAGCGATTGCGCGTCCTAAACTGGGTTTTTCAGCAATGTATAGTTTCAAAAAGTTCAGCCAAAATCATTTACTAGTATTCTCTAAAATGAATACTAGCATAACAACTGATGTTTTATACAGTAAGAATTGGTACACCTAAATCAAAAGACTTAAACTTTACCTAAATAGCTTAAAGCCGCATGTGTACTATATCCAGCTTTTTAACAACAACGACAAGTGGTCACTTAAAAAGTTCTGAAGCATGTTCTCGTAACTCTATGCAACCTTTTTAGTCTATCAACACTCACCCATAACCATTTAAACTTAGATATTACAATGAGATAACATGATTTAGAGTGATTTAAAAAAAAACAAGTGTCTTTACGCAAAGATACTTGAAGAGGAGCTATACTTAGTGTATCTTTATATCAAGATTCTTCAATAGAACTTAAATAAAACTCACTTAATGACAAGGAAGCAACACCATGAAAAATATTATTCAAGTAGCAGGTATTATTGATAGTAAAGAAGCTGAAACCGTTTTAGATACAGGTATAGAATGGCTAGGATTCCCGCTACGTCTACCTTCAGGAAAAGATGATATCTCTGAAAATGAAGCAATTAGCATTATTAACGAATTAAGTGAACCTCAAGCAGGTGTACTGATCAGTTATATGGTTAATGCAGATGAAGTAAGTGGTTTTTGCTCTGAACTAGGTGTTACAGCCGTACAATTGCATGGAGACATAACAGTTACTGAAATGAAAAAACTTAGAAGTTTACGACCTGATCTATTTTTATTAAAAAGCTTAGTCGTTAAAGAAAACAATGCAGATGAACTCCTCAAGCTAGTTGATGAAATGGCCGAATATGTAGACATGTTTATTACCGATACATTTAACCCTAAAACCGGAGCTAAAGGTGCAACAGGTATGACCCATAACTGGGATGTCAGTGCAGAGCTAGTTAGACGCTCGCCAAAACCACTGATGATGGCAGGAGGATTAACGCCGGAAAATGTAGCTGACGCAATTTTAAAAGTTAAACCTGCCGCAGTAGATGCTCACACAGGATTAGAAGGTAAAGATGGTCGCAAAGATCCAGCTAAAGTCAAAAAATTTATTTCTGAAGCTGAGCAAGCGTTTAGCCAATTAGACGTATAAAGCCATATTTCACTAGGCACTTTCTAAGTGCCTAGTTAATAAATTTAAGGAGATAGCCATGTCTGCCGAAAAAATAATCCAATTAAACAGTAGCGAAAATGTAACGCAAAATAGCTCTTACTCAAGGAGCATAATTGAGTTACCTCAAACAAATAGGCTTCAATATTTGCATGCAAAAATGCGCGATAAAACAGCAAGTAAGAGCCAATTCATCTATTACGCAGATCAAGTGTTTCGTTTGCTTATTGAGCAAAGTTTAGAGTTATTACCATTTTCCAATATGAATGTTACTACACCGGTAGGAGCAACCTATCAGGGTAAAACATTCACAGATCCTATTTGTGCGGTATCTATTGTTAGAGCAGGTGAAAGTATGGAAAGTGAATTACGGCATATTGATTTAAAAATCCCTATCGGAAAAATTTTAATTCAACGTGATACCGTTACTAAGTTACCAAAACTTTATTATTCCAAATTACCTGACAATATAGCTGAGTGCAAAGTACTAATGCTTGAGCCAATGCTTGCAACAGGAGGTTCTGCATTATGTGCAATTAACGTTTTACTTGAAGCAGGTGTAGCACAAGAAAATATTACTTTTGTCAATTTACTTTGTTCGCCTGAAGGAGTAAAAAAAGTGACGTCACGCTTTCCCAAAATACAAATAGTAACATCCTCAATTGAAGAGTGCTTAAATGAGCATGCATTTATGATCCCTGGCGTTGGAGACTTCGGCGATCGATATTTTGGTACAACGGACTTGGGGGCAATATGAAGCAGAAACAGCTTCTTTTTTGGATGATGGTAGCGATGATCGCTCCCATCATCTGGGGTAGTACCTATGTCGTTACAACTCAAATGCTTCCAGCAGATATGCCTCTTATTGCATCGGTATTACGTGCATTACCTGCCGGTTTATTACTTGTATTATTAAGCCGGCAGGTACCCACACGCTTTTGGTTGTTACGTGTTGTTATACTCGGCATGCTGAACATAGGTGGTTTTTTCTATTGCTTATTTGTCGCCGCTTATTTATTGCCAGGTGGTGTAGCAGCCTTAGTCATGTCTTGCCAACCAATTATCGTTATGGTGCTTGGTGCCCTACTACTAAAAAACAAACTCAAATTAAAGCAGTTTTTTGCTTGCTTCATTGCTGCTGTGGGAGTAGCTATGTTGGTATTAGAGCCTAATATGAATTTACCTATAGCTGGCATAATAGCAGGCCTTTCTGGAGCTGCTTCAATGGCAACGGGCATAGTTTTAACAAAAAAGTGGGGCAAACCAAATAACGTCAGCTTATACACATTTACCGGATGGCAATTAGTCGTAGGAGGGCTATTTTTACTGCCCATAGCATTAGTGCTTGAAGGTATTCCGAATGAGCTAACATATACAAACATCCTCGGTTATACCTATTTAAGTATTATCGGGGCACTATTAGCTTATGTACTGTGGTTTAAATCAATAGAGAAATTGCCTGTTGTTACTGTGTCATTTATTACTTTTGCCAGTCCGGTTTCTGCAACATTACTTGGTTACTTTATATTGGGCGAAGCACTTACCGCTACACAAATGGTTGGAGCAGTAGTGATCGTGTTTGCAATTGCTATTTCTCAACATCAGCTATTCCAAAAAAGAAATAGTCTAAAACCAAGATACAATTCTGAATTTAAGCTAAACGAAAAAATCAGTTAAAGGAGATAACAATGAATAAATTATTTACTGCAACTCGCTATGGCAACATTTCAGCAAATAACCGCTTTGTCATGGCACCAATGAGCCGCAATAGAGCAACCGTTAAAGGCTTAGCAACTCAACTAATGGCAACCTATTATGAACAACGTGCTAGTGCCGGTTTGATTATTTCTGAAGGTATTCAACCTAACCAAGTTGGACAAGGTTTCATGAATTCACCAGGCTTGTATAGTAATGTTCAAGCAAAATCTTGGTTGCCTGTAACAAGCGCCGTTCATAAAAGTGGCGGAAAAATAGTCGCTCAATTAATGCATGCGGGCCGTATCGGCCACCCGGATTTATATGCAAGTGCACACGACTCTATTGCACCTTCAGCTATTAGGGCACAAGGGAAAACCTTCACACCTAATGGGCTTAAAGTTTATCCAGTGCCTAAGGTTATGACATTAACAGATATTAAGTCGACCATAGATGACTTTGCAAAATCAGCCACATATGCTATCGAAGCAGGATTTGATGGTATAGAGATACATGCAGGAAATGGTTTTTTATTACATCAGTTTATGGCAGAAAATACTAATAGCAGAACGGATAATTATGGCGGTAGTATTAATAATCGTATCCGCTTTACTGTTGAAGTAATCAACGCTGTTTGTCGTGCTATTGGCACCGATCGTGTTGGAGTTCGAATTTCGCCAGATAATACCTACAACGATATTGTCGAATCCAATAGTGTCGACTTATACCAAGCGCTTTTATCTGCTATTCCAAAACAATTAGCCTATTTACATATAATGGAAGCGGCTAACCGTAAACATAGCCAATTGATTAGACAAAGGTGGCAAGGAGCGTTGATATTAAATCCACATAAAACATGGGAAGATGGTCCCGTTACTCCTAAAATTGCCGATGATGTGCTAAATCAAGATCTATGCGATGGTATTGGCTTTGGTGCATTATTTGTCGCTAATCCCGATTTAATAGATCGAGTGAAGCAAAATGGACCTTATAACGATGCGGATCCAGATACATTCTATGGTGGAGATGAAAAAGGCTATACTGACTACCCTAGCTTATCTACTAAAAATGAAGTAAAGACTCTTGATCCAATAACATCATTAGTTTAGTCAACATTTTGTATAGTAAGGGTGCCCACTGAGGCACCTTTATTTTATATAGTAACTTGTCTACTTTAATTCATTGAAAGTAATGGTGTGTCACTTCATACTAAGTTATCACAATATATGATGCGAGATTGCGCTTAAATTATTCTAAAAGCACATGCAATTTAATGAGATATAAATAATTGAATAGACAAGTGGCATTTAAAATGCGCACTTGTATGTGGGCAAGTTATTAATGGTTTATCGGGTAAATATTAATGACCAAAGTTTAACAGTAACTTTTTAAGTAATGCTGCTAATTGCTCTTGCTCAAATGTATCTAAAGAAGACAATAAACATTCACCTTTCGCAATATGCTCACCGACAACTTCATTAATTAAATTCAAACCAATATCCGTCAATGAAACCATGACACCACGTCTATCATTTGGATCAGGGTTTCGTACAATTAAATCCTTATCTTCAAGTTTATCAATTCGATTAGTCATTGAACCGGAAGTTAACATTAATGTCTGTAACAACTGATGGGGAGTAAGAGCAAATGGCTTGCCAGATCGTCTTAATGTTGCGAGTACATCAAATTCACCACCATTTAATCCAAAGCGCCCAAAAACGCCTTGTAGCTCTTTGCTCATTATGGCATCCGTACGTACTAATCGCCCCATTATAGCCATTGGCGAAGGGTCTAAATCAGGTCTTTCTCGATTCCATTGTTCTATAACTGTGTCTACGAGATCTTTTTTTTCTTCTTTGATCATAATTATCTCTATCTTTTTGATTATTCGCCGTAAATATAACTCAAAACAAACTCTATAACAAGAATGCCTACAAAAAGAATGCAAAGATAAAGAATTCCCCCATAAAGAATGTTGACATAAAGATAAAATAGTTTATCTTGTTTCTAAGATTGCTAATTTGAGTTTGTTTACCACATTAATTTGTTAACAGCTCAATTAATAGCAAAGGGATTGGACGATTTAAATTTTTAGCAAAGACATTTAAAAAGGAATGAAAATGAACTTACTTAACAAAAATAAATGGCAGTCGGCAGTAAAACAAAAAAATAACAATGAAGACTTTATTACAACAAAAGAGAACTCAAATACCCTTCTTGATTTAATGAAATTTCAAGTAGCTATAAGAGCACAGGAAGTAGCTATTGTAAGTAATTTAGGGGAGTGGACTTTTCAGGAGTTAGATAATCGAGCTGGCGCTATTGCTGCTAAATTAAATCAACTAGGAATAGGCCGCGATGAATATATAGGTCTGTATATCGAACCTTCGTCAGAACTTATTGCTGGAGTATGGGGCAGCTTATATGCTGGTTGTGGTTACTTGCCTTTATCGCCTGAATACCCGGATAAGCGTATTACCTATATGCTTAACGACTCTAAAACTCGTGTAGTATTAACACAAGCACATTTAAAGGAGAAATTAGAAGCACTTATAGGTGAAAACACTTTACTAGTCTCAATAGAAGAAATAGAAAATGAACAAAGTCATTGTGCGCAGATAACCGACAATGCCCTCGCCTATATGATTTATACATCTGGCAGTACTGGCGATCCTAAGGGTGTCATAGTTGAACATGCGAGTGTAGTTAATCAATTACAATGGTTGCAACAAGCATATGACTTCAACACTAAAGCGCGTATTTTGCAGAAAACACCTTTTAGTTTTGACGCTGCCCAATGGGAAGTACTAGCAAACGCAATGGGAGCTTGTGTAGTGATTAGTGAAGTAGGTATGTATCGTGATCCACTCGCTTTAATCGATGTCATAATAGATAAAAAAGTTAATGTTTTACAATGTGTTCCTACATTATTACAAGCACTATTAGACTCTCCAGGTATTCAGCTATGCCAAGACTTATCTCATGTATTCAGTGGTGGAGAAATTCTGACAAAACAATTAGCTGTTCAATTTTTTGACATATTACCCGAAAAACAGTTAATCAATCTTTATGGGCCAACAGAATGTACAATCAATACTTCAAGCCATGAAGTTACAGAGCTGACTCTACAACAAAATGTGGAAGCAATTTCAATTGGCAAACCGGTGACTAATACGAATTATTATATTCTAGATAATGATAAGAAATTAGTTGCAACAGGTCAGTCAGGAGAGCTATTTATTAGTGGTGTACAAATCGCACGAGGCTATTTTAGCCGACAAGAAATTACCGATGAACGGTTTATTCATAACCCATACTCGAATGACCCTTTACATACAAGGTTATACAAAACTGGTGATATAGTAAAACAAGATGAAAATGGCCAGACTTATTTTATTGGACGAATAGATAATCAAATAAAATTACGTGGATATCGTGTTGAACTTGATGAAATTCGATTAGCAATTGAAAAGCATGATTGGATCAAAAATGCCGCGATGATTATTAAAAACGATCAACGTACTGGCTTTCAAAACCTCATTGCCTGTATTGAGCTAAATTCAAAAGAAGCAGCGGTGATGGATCAAGGGAGTAATGATGCACATCATCAATCTAAAGAAAGTAAGCGACAAGTAAAATCGCAACTTTCCAATGCAGGGTTTAGAACTAAAAATGAATTAACAAATTTAGCAACAGTCAAATTACCAGGAATTGAAGCAACGCCAGACCAAAAAAAGATGGTATTTGCAAGAAAGACTTATCGCTACTTTGATGGTGGCGTTGTTTCTAAACAAGACCTTATTAACTTACTGGCACCACCGGTTCCTAATTACACACAGCGAGAATTGAGCAGCCTTGAATTTTATGAATTTGGTCATTTAATGAGGTATTTTGCTCAATTCAAAAGTAAGGATCGGCTATTACCAAAATATGGCTATGCCTCACCTGGCGCATTATATGCGACGCAAATATATATAGAAATCCATCAGCTTTTTGGTTTGGCGTCAGGTATATATTATTATCACCCTGAAGATCATTCCTTACACTTAGTTACTCCACTTTCAGCAATAAAACACCCAAAAATAGCACTTCATTTTATCGGCAAACAATCTGCGATTTCCCCTGTCTATAAAAATAATATTGATGAAGTGTTAGAAATGGAAACAGGACATATACTTGGTCTTTTTGATCATGTATTACCACAAATAGGTTTAACAATTGCTGATGGGAATTTTAACCCTAAATATCAGCTAATGCTCGCTAATCATGACGATGACTTCTACATGGGCACCTTTAACCTTGTAAGTGGAAATAATTCTTCACCTACGGAGAGTATTGAAGTTTTAGTGCAAATTCAAAATGTTGCTGGTATCGAACCAGGTCAATATGTATTTGAAGGAGACAATATTCGGCAAATTTCAAGAAAATTAATTGAAAAAAATAGCGTAATAGCTATTAATCAACAGGTTTATGACATTGCCTCATTCGGCATATCTTTATTAAACCATAGTAATACCCCTTGGCGACACTATATCGACTTAGGTAGAAAATTACAGCAGTTACAAATGAATGAACTAAATATCGGATTAATGTCTTCGGGCTACAGTTCGAAATCAGGAAATGACCTACCGTCAGCAAACCGTATGGCTAAAATTTTGGCTGAGCAAGATAGAAATATGCAACCGTTTTATTTCTGTGTTGGAGGGAAGATTTCCGAGGAACAAAAACTTAGCGAAGGCATGAAGGAAGACGCAATACATATGCGTGGTCCAATAGAAATATTAAAAGACGATTTAAGAGAATCTTTACCAAGTTATATGGTACCTAACCAGATTGTCTCATTTAATAAATTTCCACTTACTGCTAATGGAAAAATAGACCATATCGCATTGAAAAATTCTGAAAAGTTGATAGAGAAGGATAACAATGTTGCTTATATAGTGCCAAGAAATGCATTAGAAAAACAAATAGCACAAATTTGGTTGAAAATAATGAAATGGGATAAGGTATCAGTGCAAGATAACTTTTTTGAAAGTGGTGGAAATTCGCTGACGGCAGTCTCGCTTATTAACGCTCTCAATAAGAAGTTGATCCTTAGTATACCTATGCAAGTGCTATTTCAAGCGCCAACAATTGAAGAGCTAGCTTTGTACATTAAACAAAATGATCAAGACTCAAGTAGCCGACTTATTTCACTTAATGAGTCAAAGCGCTCACAACGGATTTTTTGCTGGCCAGGATTAGGAGGTTACCCTATGAGCCTTAAACCATTAGCTGAAAAAGTTGTAGATCAAGCGAAGTTTATTGGCATTCAAGCACATGGTATTAATCAAGATGAAATCCCTTTTGAAACAATCACCGAAATGGCTAAAGCCGACATCAAATTGATTAAGGAGGCACAACCATCAGGGCCATATACATTATGGGGATACTCCTTTGGAGCGCGAGTAGCATTTGAAGTAGCCCATCAATTGGAAGCGAATGGCGATACAGTTGCAGACCTTTGTCTAATTGCGCCTGGCTCACCTGAGTTACCACAATTTGAACAGCGTGCTCATGCACCTAGCTTTGATTCACCTGAATTTGTCACTATATTGTTTTCCGTCTTTTTCCAAAAAATTCAAGGGCCAATATTAGATCAATGCCTAGCTACTGTTGAGAATAAAAAACAGTTTATTGATTTTGTTTGTATTATTCATAGAACATTGAATCGCGATATGGTCAGTAAAATTGTTGAAATAGTTATTCAAACCTATGAGTTTAAATATACTTTCAATGAGCTAGTCGAGCGTCAAGTGAAAGCACCGAAAGCTATTTTCAAAGCTCAGGGAGATGACTACTCATTTCTAGAAGATGTACTCAGCTTTAGCGAACAAGAAGTAGTGACCTATCAAATTAATGCCGACCATTATGCGCTATTAAAAAAACATTCAGTGGATGATCTCTACAACAATATTTTCCATTATCAAAAAATTCAAAAAAAACATAGTTCGCTACTAAGTGCTTAAATACAAAGTTTCCCTATTGGTTTCAAAGATCTATAGGGCCGCTAGCACCTTGAAGTAACGTTAACATATTGACAAGGAATTCTTATGCCACATATTAATATTCATTACTTTACACGGCCAATATTAGTGTCGTCGAAAGAACGAATTGCGACAGCAATTACTCAATTGATTAGTCAAGAACTTGAATGCAGTGAAGCAGTCATTTCTATCTCGCTACACCCAGAAAGCCCCGCGGATTGGCAAGATAAGATTTATCAACCAAACATGCTAGAGCAAAAAAACAATCTGATAAAAACACCAAATTATTAAAGGAATAAACAATGAAACATTCAAATATACCTATGGTTATCAAACCAGAAATAAAACAGGCATTAGCACAGGGGCGTGCTGTTGTGGCACTTGAATCAAATGTGATTACTCATGGCTTAAATTATCCAGACAATAAATTAACAGCCTTACGCGTTGAAGCGGCTATACGTGAATCTGGTGCTATTCCTGCAACGATTGGTATTTCTAATGGTAAATTTCTGATTGGCATGAGCGAAAAAGAAATTGAACAGTTTGCTACCGAAAAAAATATACCTAAAGTAAGTTCTCGCGACTTAGGAGTTGTATTAGCTACGAAAAAGCTAGGCGCTACAACTGTTGCCTCTTCTCTTATCGCTGCAGAACTTGCAGGTATTGAGTTCTTTTCTTCCGCAGGTATTGGTGGTGTGCATCGAGGGGCTCAACAAACTATGGATATTTCATCTGATCTAATTCAGTTTACTCATTCCCGTATCGCTGTCGTCTGTGCTGGTGCGAAAAACATTCTAGATGTCGGGTTAACATTAGAGTACTTAGAAACACACAACGTCCCTGTTATATCTTATAAATTTGATGATTTTCCAGCTTTCTATTGCCGTTCAAGTGGTTTTAAAGCCCCTAATCGCATTGATGATTCAAAGGTTTTAGCAGACATCATTGAAATACAATGGCAGCTTAATAATAAACAAAGTATTTTAATTACCACACCGACTCGCCCTGAAAATGCGATTAATAGTGATGAAGTAAACGATGCAATAAATGAAGCAATTGCATCAGCTAAATCAGCTGGTGTAACTGGCAATGGAGTTACTAAATATATTATGAAAGCAATAGAAATAGTCACTAACGGTCGTTCGGCAACTGCGAATATGGCAGTATTAATTAATACTGCTCGCGTTGCGGGACAATTAGCGGTTGCGCACGCTAAACATAAACAAACTCTTCATCACAATGCAGCATAAATAAACAAATCAATTTGAGTTGACACCTTACTCTACATAAAGTATCTTTATATTAAGATACTTTATGTAGCTATTTATTTAATAACTACTTTCACTCAGAGCAGTTGCCATTTCGCAGCTTCGTTAGTAAAGGGATTAATTATGAACTATAAAGCATGGATTTTAACAGTAGGCATATTAACGATATTAATCATTGGTAGTTTTACTGTTAAAGGCAATTTAATTACAGCTCGCTATGGCGCAATGTCTGAACAAACAGCTACAGTAGAAGCAATATATGTTGAACAAATGTCACATCAAGCTTTTATCGATATTAATGGTGTAATTAAGGCACCTCAAACACTAAACTTAGTTAATGAGGTGCCCGGTAAAATAACAAAACTATTTTTGGAATCTGGTGGCACGGTTGACGCTGGAGAAATAGTATTAGAAATCGATCACACAGAAGAAAGTGCCGGCTTACAAGCCGCCCAAGCACATGTAAAACAGCAAAGTAATACAGTTGACCGATATAAAAACCTCCATCGTTTAGATAAAATTAGTATTCAGCAATTAGAAGAAGTAACAACACTACTTACCAAATATCAGGCAGACGTTGATCTTTTACAAGCAAAAATATCTAAAAAAGTGATCACCGCACCTTTTAGTGCACGCGTAGGTATCCATGATTTACAAGTTAGTCAGTATCTTCCTATCAATTCGAGCCTAAGCCAATTAGTTGGACTACAGAGTTTTATGTGGATCGACTTTTCGCTACCTCAAACCTATCAACAGCTTGATCTAAATACGCAGGTCACATTAACACTACTTGATAATGAGAAAACGGAATTATTGGCTAAGGTTATTTCTGTAGCGCCTGAGGTTTCTAAAAACTCAAGGCAACTAAAATACCGAGCTAAAGTATCAAACAAACAGGGAAAATTGACTGCAAATCAACTAGTGAAAGTCACGGCACCAATTGGTGATGATAAACAAGTATTTGCCATTCCCTACTTGGCTGTAATCAAGGGGCAGTTAGGTAATTATGTTTATTTACTCGCTAAAGATGATAACGGAGTACTTCGAGCACAACGCCATCAAGTAAGTCTTGGTGAGCGAATGGGCGATTTAGTAATGATAACCGATGGTCTATCTACAGGGAGCATGATAGCAAATCAAGGTGCATTTAAATTACGCAATGGCCTAAAAACATATGTAAAACCACCTGTAAATAAAATGACTATTGCGATGAAAGATAAGAAAGCTAAGGGGTTATCTCTATGAAAAATAGTCACTTGATGGACAAATTTATTACTAAGCCAACATTAGCCATAGTATTATCGATACTCATAGTCATTATTGGTATTTGGTCAGCGATGAAAATACCAGTATTACAGTTTCCTAAAATAGAAAGCTCATCTTTAATTATTTCAACCAACTATGTAGGAGCTTCTGCAGAGGCTGTTAAAGGCTTTATTACAGAGCCAATAGAACGTATTTCGTCTACCGTTCCCGGCATTGACTATGTTGAATCTGTTACTCTCGCTGGAAATAGTACAATAACTGCTTATCTAAACCTTAATGAAGATAGTACTCGCGCATTAGCTGAATTAGCCGCTCGTTTAAGCCAAGTAAAATATATGTTGCCCGATGAAGCAGAGGATCCTGTTGTTACAGTGCAAAGAACTGATCGTCCACATGCGTTATTTTATTTAAATATTGAACATCAAAACGTTTCCCTAATTCAGCTAACTGATTATTTATCTCGACAGGTTACACCTATTATTAATGGTATCGATGGTGTACAACGTGTTGAAATTGAAGGTAGCCGTGTTCCGGCAATGCGTATACATCTCGATCCAACTAAAATGGATGCCTTTAGATTAAGTGCAGATGAAGTCTTTCAAGCCTTAGCAACCAACAATACCATTGCGACTTTAGGGTTTACTGAAACTAGTAAACAAAAAATTGACATAGTCGCAAATACACAATTAAAAGAAGTTAGTGAGTTTAAACGACTTATTGTTAAACAAATCGGAGATGAAGCAATTTATTTAAGAGATATTGCTCGCATTGAACTTGGTTCAGAACAGCCTAAAGTGAGTGCACGCTTAAATCAAAATGACACTGTCTATATTTCAGTATGGCCTCTTCCCGGTGCGAATGAAATTGAAGTAGGCGATGCACTATATCAACTCACTGATGAAATTAATAAAACACTGCCTGATGGGATCCGCATTAATTACGCTTATGATGGAACACTCTATATGCGAGATGCACTAAATGAGATTTTTATTACTTTAATAGAAACCATTATATTAGTTGGTGCCGTGGTATTATTCATGATGGGATCGTTTAGAAGTGCCGCAGTACCGTTAGTAACAATCCCTATTTCTATGCTTGGTGCAATTGGTGCTATGTATCTTATGGGGTTTTCATTAAACCTAATCACTGTATTAGCTATAGTCTTGTCCGTTGGTCTTGTCGTAGACGATGCAATAGTTGTGGTGGAAAATGTCTCACGACATATTCGCGGCGGTAAATCAAAAATAGATGCCGCATTATTAAGCTCGAGACAACTGTTTAACCCAATAGTATCAATGACGCTTACTCTAGCAATAGTCTATTTACCCATTGCAGCACTTTCTGGTCTAACGGGAGTATTATTTATAGAGTTTGCGTTTACTTTAGCGATATCTGTCCTTTTATCTGGTTTTGTCGCCTTAACCTTATCTCCAATTATGAGTGCATATGTCACACCACTTGAAGGACAAGAAAGCCAATTGACTCAAAAGATTAATTCCCTTTTTGATCGCCTTTGCCAGAATTATAAATCACTACTCTGTAAAGTGCTAAACTGGAAAAATCAGGTGATCATTGGTGCTTTAGTTCTCAGTGTTATGACGGTGCCTTTTTATCAAGGAGCACAAAAGGAACTTGCTCCAATTGAAGATCAAAGTAGTATTTTTGTTTTAGTACAGTCGCCACCAGAATCTTCTTTAACTTATAACGAAGATAACATTAGAGGTATGGTCGATCGCCTACTAGAAATTCCTGGTACCACACAGATGTGGCAGAACATTTTCACCAATAGCGCCTTTGGGGGGATCGAATTTGTCAGTGCCAATGAGCGCAATTATACCACTAAGTCAAAGATACCTGAGATTTACGGTCAACTAGCCCAGTCTTCAGGTGTTAACCCTTTACCAATATTGCCCTCTCCCTTACCTACCGCTGGTCAATTTGATGTAGAAATGGTGGTGAAATCAAGTGCGAGTTATACTGAAATGAAAAGCTATGCTGATCAACTCATTGGTAAAGCATTTGCTAGTGGACATTTTTTATATGCCGATACGGATTTAAAAATTGATTTACCTCAAATCGAAGTACAATTAAAGCGAGATAAAATTGCTGATTTGGGTATGAATTTAGCGTACATAAGTAAACAATTGAGTATATTATTATCCAATAACTACGTGAATAGGTTTAATGCACAAGGCAAAGCATATCAAGTGATCCCTGTTGTGGGTGAAGAAATAAAATCTGATCCTGCGCAATTATTAAATTTACAAATTAAAACCCTTGATGGTACCCATATACCACTCTCTGCAATCGCTGAGATAAAATGGACAACTGTTCCACGACAGTTAAATAGTTTTGATCAGCAAAATTCTTTTCGTATTTTTGGTGGTGTTTTACCTAGCTCTACTAAAGAGGATGCTTTATTTGCACTTGAATCCGCTGCAAAAGAAGTACTGCCATCAACCTACTCTATCGATTATGCAGGTGAATCTCGACAATTGCGCCTCCAAGGCAACAGTCTTGTAGTAGTCATGTCAATATCACTAATCATTGTTTATCTACTATTAAGTGTTCAATTCAACAGTTTTCGCGACCCACTGGTAGTATTGATTGGTAGCGTACCTATCGCTTTATCTGGCGCATTAATGTTGTCGTATTTTGAATTTACTACCATGAACATATATTCACAAATAGGCTTAATTACACTCATTGGCTTGATCGCCAAAAATGGCATTCTTATTTTAGAGTTTGCTAACCACCTTCAAGAACAAGGATTATCTAGGGTTGAAGCGGTAATTGAATCGGCTTCGACACGGTTAAGACCTATATTAATGACGACAATGGCCACAGTATTAGGACACTTTCCATTGATGATAGTGACAGGTGCTGGTGCAGAAGCACGTAATAGTATTGGCATAATACTAGTAGCTGGTATGTTCATTGGAACGCTATTTACGCTATTTGTTTTACCTGCGTTTTATGTCAGCTTAGCAGCCAAACGGAGTAAGCTCATTGACAATGAACAGTTAGTACTACCCAACAAGAACAAAGCCCATTTAACTCGTCATTTGTTACCAGTAAGCAATTAATTTTCATCAAGTCGCAACGCTTTGTTTCGAGTATTAATCACCAAAACAAAGCGCCGAATATTCGTTACTTCATTTACCAGAAATTCTACATTACCTTTCCCCACGTAAACTATGAATTGCAGGTTTATTGACGTACTGCCTCAACGGTAAATAACAGGCAAAGAACGAAAGTGATGAAAGCAGCGCTAAAGTGCTAATATATATCGGCAATAAATCCAAAGAAATATAACTAGCCAAATGTTCATTAAAACTTAAATAAAGTCCAAGTAAGATGAATAGGCTAGCCACAATTCCGACGATTAACGCGCCAGCATTTTCTTTAAAAACCAAAGTAATAATATCTTTACTTTTGGCGCCTATTGCCATGTGGGTACCAATTTCAAAACGGCGCGTTCTGCTATTAAAATCTAAGATGCCGAATAAGCCTAATGCAGCTAAGAGCAAAACAATCAAGGTTAGCATACCTGTGGTTGCCAAGGTGACTTTCTTATTCAGTAATGACTCTTGATACCGCTGTTCTAGACTGTGATATTGATAAATTGAATACCTTGAATCAATCGTTGTCACTAATTCAACTAACTGCTCTCGACTTAAGTTTTGTCCAGCAACAAGCTGCATCAAAATACTGGTGCCTCTCGTCAATGTTGTAGGTCGATAAATTAGAAAGTCATTGTCACTACGACTTTCTGTAACAGGTAATTGAGTATTGGCGACTATGCCTTTTATCCGCAAACTTTCATCGCGAGAGTTTTTGATCTCTTGCCCTATCACGTCGCCAAACTGTGCAAGGTAATTAGCTAAACGTTGATTAACAATAATGACATTTGTACCATCAAGTACTTCGTTTTCAGTAAAAAAGTCACCTGCGATAAGCGGCTGTTTGAACATCGTAAAATAATCGGTATCAATATCTTTTTGTTCAATGGATTGTTTGGTATCTACGCCAGCTAAAGAAAATGGCCTGACGCTATATGAAGACAAAGGTGAATTACCCAAACTCACTGATTTAACCACAGGCATTGTTAATAGCTGAGCTTTAACTTGTTGATACAAAGCGCGCTGCTCTGTTGACTTTGGCCGACCAGCGGCGTTATAAGACAAAACTAACTGTTGAATATCGTCGGTAACAAAACCAGTCTCTTGATTAATACTTTGATATGCCTGCTTAAACAACACCATATTGGCGAATATAATTAAAATCGTCACTAATATTTGGTTGGTCATAATGCCTTGTTGAAACAATTTTGAAACGCTAGTCCCTTGGCCCTTATTACTGTTTTGCAAGCTGGCGTTCAACTGCTCGATAGTCAACTTTTTATAGCTCAACTTAGTTAATGCAAAACTGATCAGCAAGATAACGGTTACTAGACCAGCGAAGGGTAAAAAAGTAATCCTGAGCTCATCAACTCGATTAAACAGCTCAGCTAAATAGGTCTGTATAACGAAAAAACCGACATTCGCACTCACTAGCGCAATAACAAATGCAAATGCCATTAAACAAGAGATTTCAGTAAAAACTTGCATCAGGCCCTGTTGATAACTCATGCCCAAAGAGGTCTTAATCGCAATTTGCTGCTGTTGTTCAGCGTTGCGGGCAACAAATAAATGGCTGACATTTGTGATAGCAATCACGAGTAAGCCAATAATGGCGAAAAATAACAAGGCTAAACTGCTATTGTCATTTCCAGAAATCACCTTAATCAAAGGCTTTAATTCAGCCGCCAAGCTCATCTCTTTAAAACGCGCATTACCGACTAACTCTTGCTGCCAGCGCTCTGACAATTGGGGCGTTAACGTGCTTTGGGCTTGAATAATGGTTTGGTTCTTAGCTAGTTTGCCAAGCAAAAATAAATTGGGCGCAAAATTACCCCATGCTTTACGCGCTCGCTCAGGCACAAAGTTAAAGTCCCACGGTAACCACAGCTGGGTTTTAACTCCGGTTTGATACAAGCTAGGTTCTATGAAACCTTTATCCGTAACACCAATAATGCGGTACGAAATATCATTAATTGTCAGATTCTGCTCAAGCACATCAGGTTGTCGGCCAAATAGCGTTAACCAAGTGTCATAACTAATAACGACGACTGGATGATGACTATTTAATGCTTCACTCTCGTTAAACGAGCGGCCTAATGCCATTGGTGGAGCTAATAGTTCAAAATATTCAGGACTAACAAAGGTATTTTTCACTCTTGGTTGCTGACTAAGAGAAGTGATATTGGTTTCTTCAAAAGCAACCATGGCAAGATTACTGAGGGTCGATTGTTTTTGATACAATTCAACAAATGCCGGGTATGG
>Ga0105356_10002943_pt1 | contig 16844 bp, 16 predicted proteins | sample GOMGulsemesocosm_3_FD_83502 | JGI IMG/M metagenome (GOLD analysis project Ga0105356, IMG submission 83502) | Methane-oxidizing microbial communities from mesocosms in the Gulf of Mexico - GOM9D Gulf of Mexico | ecosystem: Environmental > Aquatic > Marine > Cold seeps | place: Gulf of Mexico...
CTTTGACCCACGGGTTGTGAAAGAGTTTGTTGTGGTCGTCAATGAGGTGATGCAGCTGCGCGGTGAATACCCTGATTTTTCCGATCAAGCCGTGGGCGCTTAAACGCTGACACCATTACAGGCCTGCGGCTCGACCTACCTACTCGCCCTACTTAATTTACTACAGCGACCTCTCTGTCGGCTCTTCTTCGTCTTTCTCTTCCTCCGCGCGGCTTAGTATGCGGCCGAAAAATACCCCGACCTCAAATAGCATCCACATGGGGATGGCTAAAAGTGACTGTGAAAGTATGTCTGGCGGGGTAAGAAGCATGCCGAAGACAAAACAGAAAACGATGATGACTGGGCGTTTTTTAGCAAGTGTATCGGCGGTGGTGATACCTGTGGTGATCAAGATGATGGCGGCAATGGGGATTTCAAACGCAAAGCCAAAGGCAAAGAAAAGCTTCAAGACAAAATCAAGATAGTGACTTATGTCTGTCATGATGGTGACGCCAACGGGGCCAACGCTGGTGAAGAAACCAAAAATCAATGGGAAAACCACTAGGTACGCGAAGGCCATGCCGGCATAGAAAAGAACGATACTCGAAACCAGTAATGGTACTGCCAAGCGCTTTTCTCGCTGGTAGAGCGCTGGGGCAATGAATCCCCAAAATTGGTAGAGCGCGAAGGGCATGGCGGCAAATACGGCGACAAAGAACGTCAGCTTGAAGGGCGTTAGAAATGGGGAGGCGACTTCAGTGGCAATCATGGTGCTGTTTTCGGGTAGAAATTGTTGCAGGGGAGCTGAGACAAGTGTGTAGATGTCATTAGCAAAGTAAAACAGCCCCATAAAAATAACTAAGATACAGAGTAGTACCTTAACCAGACGGTTACGCAGTTCGATCAAATGCTGAACCAAGGGCATAGCGTTGTCGTTGTGGGAATCCGTCATGTACTAAGGGCCGCTCGCTGGCTTAATGGGGTTTGGTCTGAGTCGTACTGTTTTCTAGCTCGCTGTTCGCTTCAGTGGGGGTAAGCGCTTCGGGCTTACTTTCGATGGCCTTCTCCAGGCTCTCTCCCTGTTCACTGAGGCTGCGCTGCACACTTTTTTCGGTTTTTTCTAAATGCCGCATGACGTCTTCATTGTGCAGCTGACGACGCAGATCATCTGCGCCAATCTGTTGTTCAAATTCGCTGCGAGTTGCTTGCATGGCGCGCTTTGCGCGGCCCCACCAGAGGCCAGCTGTGCGCAGCGTGCTTGGCAGTTGTTCTGGTCCGATAACCAGCATGCCCACGACAGCGACGAGTAAAAGTTCGAAGAAACCAATATCAAACACGCGTTACTTCTTTTCGGCTTTTTCGGCTTCACCTTCGATGACTTTATTCACCGTCGATGGCTCGTCTTCAACTTCAGTGGTGTCTTTATTTTGGTCGTCGCTGACGGCTTTTTTGAAGCCTTTAATCGCGCCACCCAAATCGCCACCCAAACCTTTCAGACGCTTGGTGCCAAACAGCATGAAGACAATGACCAATATAATCAGCAGTTGCCAAATTCCAATTCCACCAATACCCATGTCTAATCTCCTGTTAGTTGCGTGTTAAATCAATTTTCTTGATGGTCGTTATTTGTTACGTGAGGCTTTCTCGACCAGCCCTGATAGGTCGAAGCGGCGTGCGAGCTCATTAAGCACTGCGTCGGCGTCTTCACCTAGGTGCGAGAGCATGACGAGACTGTGGAACCAGAGGTCGGCTGTCTCGTAAATCACATCGCTGTTGTCGCCACTGCGCTCGGCATCCTTAGCGGCGATGATCGTTTCGACAGATTCTTCACCTACTTTCTCGAGAATTTTATTGAGCCCTTTGTGGTGCAGACTGGCTACGTAAGAGCTGTCGGCAGCGGCGTTGTTTTTACGCTCGGCCAGTATCTCGTTGAGCTTGCTCAGTACTTCACTCATGAATAAATCTCTTTAGGGTCTTTAATGACCGCGTCGGTGGTAACCCATTCGCCGTCTTTCAATACACGGTAAAAGCAAGACTCGCGACCTGTGTGGCAAGCCATGCCGCCCAGTTGTTCTACCTGTAGGACAATGACGTCGGCGTCGCAGTCTAGGCGTACCTCGTGAACAATCTGTGTATGCCCCGATGACTCTCCTTTACGCCAGAGCTTACCGCGTGAACGTGAGAAGTAAACCGCGATACCTTCCTCTGCGGTGAGGCCAATGGATTCACGGTTCATCCACGCCATCATCAGAATACGGCCGCTTTTGGCGTCCTGTGCAATGGCGGCGACCAGACCGTCGTCTGTCCACTTAATTTGCTCGAGCGCAGCTGGTCTTAGCGTCGCGGCGGATTCTTGCACTTTTTCTTCCTTCTTTTCGAACTCAGGGTTGAGCTGGCAGGCGCGCTGGGCGTCCTTGCCTCTTATTCTATCACTCAGCAGCGTTTGGCGCTGCTATCAGCTGATCAGAAGCCAAGCGGCAATACCGCCTAGTAGCAGACTATTGATTGGCAGCTGACTTAAACTGATGCCAAATACAGGCAGGGCTGTGACCGCAGCGCCAGCTGCGGCGGTCAGAGCTAAGGCCGAGCGGCGGCGATGACTGCGCCGTGGTTGTTGTAATTGTTTGGCGGCACGCTGCAGCTCAGGCGCTGCATCCGCGAGTTGGCGGGTGTTCTCGAGGGCGTTGAATATCAAGCTGGGGATCATGGGGAGCTGCTCGAGCCACTGAGGTCCGTGGCGTTTGAGCTGTTCGGCGAAGCTGCGCGGGTGCAGGCGATCTTTCAGCCACTTCTCGAGGAACGGGTGGGCGGTTTGCCACAGATCCAAATCCGGGTAGAGCTGGCGCCCCAGCCCTTCGATATTCAGCAGCGTTTTTTGCAGTAACACCAGTTGCGGCTGTACTTCCATATTGAAGCGTTGCGCGGTCTGGAATAGGCTGATAACCATCTGGCCGAAAGAAATATCCTTGAGCGGCTTTTCAAAGATAGGCTCGCACACGCTGCGAATAGCGCCTTCGAATTCATTGACGGCTGTATCGCTGGACACCCAGCCGCTCTGCACGTGCAGCTCTGCCACTAAACGATAGTCACGGCGGAAGATGGCCAGCAGATTGCGGGCCATGTAGTACTGATCTTCCTGGGTGAGCGACCCAACTATGGCCATGTCGACGGCAATGTATTTTGGCTTTTGGGGGTTATCACGAGACACAAAAATGTTGCCTGGGTGCATGTCAGCGTGGAAGAAATTGTGGTCAAACACCTGGGTGAAGAAGATTTCCACGCCGTTTTCGGCCAGCGCTTTCATGTTGGTGTTCTGCGCGGCCAACTCGTCGGTGTTGGTTACCGGGATACCGTAGATACGCTCCATCACCATGACGTTCTTGCGGGTGTAGTCCCAGTAAACCTGAGGTATGTAGAGCATCTCGGAGCCATCGAAATTACGGCGCAGTTGTGAGGCGTTGGCGGCCTCGCGCTGTAGGTTTAGCTCGTCAAAAATGGTGTGCTCATACTCGGCAACAACCTCAACGGGTCTCAGACGCTTACCTTCTGGAAGGAATCGCTCGACTAGCCCAGCTAAGGCGTAGAGCAGTTGTATGTCCTTCTCAATGGTCAATTCGATACCTGGTCGGACCACTTTAACAACGACGTCCTCACCGCTGTGCAACTTGGCTGTGTGTACCTGAGCGACAGAAGCGGAGGCCAGTGGTTGGCGGTCGAACTCGGCGAAGAGCTCGGTAACCGGTGCGCCCAAGGCTAGCTCAATGATTTCGCGGCATTGCTCTGGGTCGAACGGGGCGACGTTGTCCTGCAGGTGATCGAGTTCAGAGACTATGTCTGTAGCGATAAGGTCGGGGCGGGTAGAGAGCACTTGACCGAACTTGATGAAGACGGGACCGAGGTCTTCAAGGAAGTGGCGCAAGCGCTCACCGCGGGAGTATTTACTCTTGGGCAAGAGCACCGTGAAGCTCATTAATATGCGCAGCCACCACGGCAGCAGGCGTTTGGGTATCAACTCGTCAAGGCGGTAGCGCAGGGCGGTGATGGATATTAGCAGAAAACGTAAGAGAGCGACCACAGATGTATCAATCCTTGTGTACGGTTTAAGTGCGCGTGAACTCAGCGCTGCTGGCTAAATTTGGCTTTTATTCGCTCAACGCGCGATTGCATACGGTCGGCGGCGAGGCGCAGTTGGTCTACTTCACGGTTAAAGCGCTCGAGCTCTAGGCGGTGCGGTGTCGCTCGAAGTTCTTCTGTCAAAAACTCTTGTATTAGTCGTTTGCCGTCGCGGCTGCGTTCGCTTAACCAGCCAAGTCGCGCGCGCAGGCGGTTGACCAGCGCGTGGCTGGCAACGTCGCCGAGCCATGGGCTGATGGCGTCTTCCCAGTCGATGTCGAGCTGGCTGCTGATGCGCTGTAGATCGGCCAGCAGTGAGGTGCTGCCCCAAGCTTCCACCCCTGAATCGGAGAGATTTACATTATCGCTTAAAGCCAATTGCAGCAGCCCGTAGAGCGGGCCACGCAAGCGCGTGGTGGAACCTTCGCTGTATGAGGTGACGCGTACGTTGTCGGCGGCGAAATGTAGGCAGAGGGTGAACTCAGGCTCGGTGACCTCGACCAGTAAACTTTTTCCCGTCAGCGCCGCAATAGCTTGGCGAGTGGCCGGGTCAAATTGCAGGGTTTTGTTGATACCCTGCTCCAGCGCGGCGGTGGCGGCGGCAATCAATGTGGGGTCAAGGTTCATAATGCGGGTCGTTGTCAGCGAGTGGCTCGCACCAGTACAGGTGCGAGGTGGTGTTCTCTAACCGTACTTTAAGGCTTGGTGCCCTTATGAAGGGCGACCACGCCACCGGTCATATTGTGGTATTCGCAGTTGGCGAAGCCAGCATCAACCATCATGTCTTTGAGGGTGTCTTGGTCTGGGTGCATACGGATTGACTCAGCCAAGTATTGGTAGCTTTCAGCATCGTTGGTGATGAGCTTGCCAATAAGCGGCAGCAGGCGGAACGAATAAGTATCGTAAGCTTTGCTGAGCAGTTCATTCTTCGGCTTTGAGAATTCCAGTACCAACAGTCGGCCACCTGGTTTTAGTACACGCAGCATAGAGCGTATGGCCAAGTCTTTATCGGTGACGTTGCGTAGACCAAAAGCGATGGTGATGCAGTCGAAGGTGTTGTCTGGAAACGGCAGATACTGAGCATCGGCCTGAGTGACGACCAAGTTACCGCTCACACCGCGGTCGGTTAGGCGGTCACGGCCGACGCGTAACATGGACTCGTTGATGTCTGCCAGGACCACTAGGCCATCTTGGCCCACTATTTTGGAGAACTTGTAGCTTAGGTCGCCCGTGCCACCAGCGATATCCAGTACTTTGTGGCCTGCTCGAACGCCTGACACCTCAATGGTGAAACGCTTCCAAAGGCGGTGCACACCTGCGGACATCAGGTCGTTCATAAGATCGTATTTACCGGCTACGGAGTGGAATACCTCGGCAACTTTACCCGCTTTCTCGTCAACGGGAACATCCTGAAACCCAAAATGGGTGGTTTTCTTATCGCTCATGGCATCCATCACTGTGTTACAAGCCGTTATTTCAAGGGCTGTTATTTGCAGGCGACTATTGTACCTGTGCCGAGCGCTATTGCTAGTTGTTGCCCCTTCGAGGCTCGTGACGAATAGCATCCAAGGTGCTATGTTACAAAATACCGTTAATGCACAAAAGTTCACTCGTGAGTTGTGAATTATCATTCTGGTGTGTGGGGTGTCTTGGAATATATTGAATCACTGAATCGTACATTGTCGAAGGCGCCGGAGACGGTAAGCATGGCTGGGTGCCTGGGGTCTTTGCTGCTGATGGCTGTCATTTACCTGTCCACCTTTCCCGCTGTGGCGCAGGCAGATGTGGACGCCATCGATGCAGCTAACACGCTGCGCTTGGGTACTTTTGGTGTCGGTAATTCTCAGTTGGAGAAGGCTGAAGGGCCGATAGCGGACCGCATGAGAGAGTTGGCTCGTCGAGTTGAGTGCGCGCTAGGTCAGCAGGGCCAGTCGTTGACACTGGTTCATGGTGCGCTGAAGCGCATACAGCTAAAGATCAAGAATGGTGACGTTGATGGTTTTTTGTTTGCGCTGAGGTCAGCCGAACGCGACGAGTTCATGGTACCGCTGGTCCCCGCTTTTTCTTCTGGTATCAGACTTTACTGGTTAAAGGGGAGGGTAGTGGAGCCGCTGGTGAAATCCAGTTTGCGCATTGCTCATCTCAAGGGCGCGGCCTATCGATTGGAGAAATACCAGCTGGAGAATCAGGTCGTTGCGCATGCCAATGAGCCGCGGGGTTTGGTCGGCATGTTACTGCGTGGCCGGGTTGATGCGGTGTTGGGCAATGATCAAGGGTTTGGCGGGATAATTGATGGCTTGGGTGTGAAGTATGACAGTGAGCTACTCGATGACATGACGTTTTATGTGCAGGTTTCCAAGCGTTACCTGTCGCAGCACCCGGCGTTTGCACAAACGTTTGTTGCCTCTATGGTTGCTTGTGCAAGTGCTGCGGTCGAGTGAAAAACGTAGATTGAATGCCCCATGTTTAGTCGCTATTAGCGTGGAATTTCTCGCGTAATTGTTGAATCGTTTGATAAAACAGCGGTACCAGTAACGTGGCGAGAACGGTTGCTGCGAGCATGCCGCCCAACACAGTAAAACCGATGGAAACGCGGCTCGCGGCTCCTGGACCGGTCGAAAAGACCAGCGGCAATACGCCCAGTACGAATGACAAAGCTGTCATGAGCACGGCGCGAAAGCGCAGTTGAGCCGCCTTCATCGCCGCATCGTGAATACTCGCGCCTCTTTTGCGTTCGCCAATGGCAAATTCAACGATCAGGATGGCTGTCTTAGTCGATAGGCCAATCAGTAGGATCAAGCCCACCTGCGCGTAAATATTATTCTCTAAACCGATGATTTGCAGTGTTGTAAATGCCCCGAACAGGGCTAAAGGTACGCTGCCGACAACGGCTAGGGGGATGCTCCAACTCTCGTAAAGTGCGACTAAAAAGAGATAGACGAACACCAACGCGAGTGAAAATAACACCGGCGCTAGGTTACCCGCTTCCAACTCCTGGGCCGATTGCCCAGCCCACTCAAACAAGTAGCCTTCTGGCAGCTGCTCGGCGAGCTCGGTCATGGCGGCAATGGCTTCGCCGGAGCTGTAACCATCTGCGGCTTGTCCGCTGATAGTGGCCGAACGGTAGAGGTTAAAGTGGTTAAGGCTGGTGGCTCCGAGGATTGGTTTTAGTCTGCTGAGGGTCGCCAGCGGCACCATTTCGCCTTGGTCGTTGCGCACGTAAAAATTCGACAGGTCTGAAGGTTTGGTGCGGTACTGCCCCTCTGCTTGCAAAATCACCTGGTAGATTCGGCCAAAGCGATTGAAGTCATTAATGTAGAGCGACCCCAACTGTGCTTGCAGGGTTTGGAACACTTCGGTCAGCGGTACGCCCATGGCTTTGGCTTTATCGCGGTCAACCTCTAGGTAGTATTGCGGAACATTGGCGCGGTAGGTACTGAACGCGCGGGCAATCCGTGGATCATTATTGGCCTTGAATATAAGGCCGTTGGTGACCTGCGCCAACTCTTCTGGAGTACGCCCATTGGAATCCTGCAAGCGGAAGTCGAATCCCGCGGTGGTGCCGAGGCCGGGGATGGGCGGCATCGGGAATATCATCGCTTGGGCGTCGGGCAGGCTCCAGAGTTTGCCGAGTAAACGTTGGTAGATGGCGCGCATACCCAATTCTGGTGTATTGCGTTCATCCCAATCTTTAAGTACGACAATTCCAAGCGCTCGGTTGGAGCTTGCACCGGCGAGCAGCGAGAAGCCTGACACGCTGACGACATCGCTCACACCGGGATCTTCCAAAATGAGTGAGGTGATCTTCTCCATGACGTCATTGGTGCGATTGAGCGAGGCCGCATCGGGCAACTGGACGTCCATCATGAGGATGCCCTGATCCTCACTAGGGATAAATCCGGTGGGGGTGTTAACGGCAAGATAAGCCGTGGCGGCGATGATGGTGGTGGTGACGCTGAGCATTAATGCGGAGCGTTTCAGAATGGTTTGAACGCGCTGGGTGTAACCGGCGGTCAGTTTTTGGATGCCTCGCTCGATAGGTCGGAAGAGCGCCATCTTTTCTGTTTTGTCGGCTCTGAGGAGTGAGGCGCAGAGCGCGGGGCTCAGTGTCAACGCATTGATTGATGAAATGATGACGGCCACCGAAATGGTGACGGCAAATTGGTTATAGATAACACCTGTAATGCCAGGCATAAACGCCACTGGGACAAACACCGCGAGCAGCACCAAAGTGGTGGCAACGATGGGGCCGGCGACCTCTTTCATCGCTTGTTCCGTCGCCTCCTTCGCGTTTAAACCTTCTTCGGTCATCAGGCGTTCGACGTTCTCAATCACTACGATGGCGTCATCCACAACTATGCCGATGGCGAGCACCAGTGCAAATAGGGTGATAGTGTTGATAGTGAAATCGAAGGCCAGTAGAAACGCGAAGGTGGCGACCAAAGACACGGGGATGGCTATGGCGGGGATGAGGGTCGCGCGCCAATTCTGTAGAAACAGAAACACCACCAGAATAACCAACGCTACCGCTTGAAAGAGTGTGGTGATCACCTCTTCGACGGAGCGATTAATAAAGCGTGTGGTGTCGTAAATAATCTTGAAATCCATGCCTTCGGGCATGCGCTCTCGCAGCAATTCCATCTCTTTGTAAACCGCGGCGGCGACTTCCGTCGCGTTGGCGTCGGAGAGTTGGTAGATCACGACAAATGCCGAATCACCGTTGTTCAGCTTGGATGTAGAGGCGTAGGACTGTGAGCCCATTTCAATGCGCGCGACATCTCGCAGGCGCACAAACGAGCCGTCTTCCTTGGCGCGAATGATGGTGCCGCCGAATTCACTCTCGTCAACTAGGCGCCCCTTGGTTTGAATCGTGTATTCAAATTGCTGGGTTTTGGGGGTGGGCGCTGCGCCCAGTTTACCGGCCGCGACAATTAGGTTTTGTTCTCGCAGGGTGGATTGGATGTCGGCAACGGTGACCTCCAATGCTGTCATGCGATTGGGGTTGAGCCAAATGCGCATGGAGTAACTCATCTCCCCCATGACTTCGATACCGCCTACGCCGTTAATGCGTGCCAGCGGCTCGGTAATGTAGTTGGTGGCGTAGTTGGAGAGAAACAGGCGGTCGAGTGTGGGGTCGTCGGCAATCAAGTTGATGCCGAGCAGCATGTTGCTCGATTGTTTGGATACTTTGACGCCCTGTCGGGTTACCTCCTCGGGCAATCCTGGCTCGGCAATGGCAACACGGTTTTGTACGTTGACCTGCGCTAGGTCGGCATCAGTGCCTTGCTTAAAGCTAATGGTGATCGATGCGCTGCCATTGTTGGAGGCCGTGGATTCGATGTAGAGCATGCCCTCGATGCCATTAACCTGCTCCTCGATGGGGCGGATGACGGACTCTTCGACGACCTGCGCGCTAGCGCCTGGGTAGAATGCACTAATTTTTATTTGAGGCGGCGCGATCTCCGGGTAGAGGTTGATGGGCAGTAAGTTCATGCTGATTAAGCCCGCGAGGGTCAGCACAATGGAGATTACAAAGGCGAACTTGGGCCGCGAGATGAAAAACTGACTGAACATAGCGTTTCCTTGCTTACTCGGTGGCTGCGTTGTCAGCGGGGCTGGTTGTTGGCTGGCTGGCTGTCGGCGAGCTGAGCGTCATACTGGTCTTGAGTCAGTAAGGCCCCTGTTTTGGTGTCTAGGTATTTTTGAATCGGCGTGACTTCTATGCCTGAACGCACTTTTTGAAGTCCCTCGACCACGAGGCGATCGCCTTTACTCAACCCTGAGCGGGCCACCCAGAAGGTGGAAATACTGCGGCCGACGGTGATGTTGCGGGATTTCACCCTGTTCTCGGCGTCAATGATTAGGACAAACTTGCCCTGCTGGCTTTCTTGCACTGCATATCGGGGCACCATGGGCACGCTCTGCTTCTCTGCGCTCTCAAGCACGATTGTGCTGTAGAGCCCAGGGCGTACCAAACCGGTGGGGTTTGGGAACTGAGCGCGCAGGGTGACGGTGCCGGTGGAGGCATCGACCTCAAGGCCCGCGTAATTGATCACGCCTAGGTGCTTGTGGGTGCGGCCGTTGGGTAATACTAGGCTGACCGTGACCTCGCTGGGATTCGGTTTGGCGTGGATACGCTGGCCGGCATTTTCATCGGAAAATGCCTGTAGGTGAGAGGTGTAGGTGGTTTCATCCACCTGGAAATTGGCATAGATTGGGTCGTCTTGCAGCAGTGTCGCCAGTGGATCGCTGGTGGGGCCAACTAGGTTGCCGACGTTGTAGCGCACCCTGCTGATTTCGCCTGCGAAGGGGGCGGTGATTTCGGTGTAGCTGAGGTCCAGCTCTGCGTTTTTCAACGCAGCGTCGGCGCCTTTTTCAGCGGCACGGGCTTTGGCGGCATTGCTGGCTAGGGTGTCCAAGTCGGACTGGCTGATGAAACCATTAGGGCGCAGCTCTAATCCGCGTTTGTAATCCTTGCCGGTGCGTAAGTTCTCGGCCTGCGCACTTTTCTGGTTGGCGAGCGCCTCTTGATAGTTTGCTTCGTACTTCTCTCGGTCAATTTCAAACAGTCTCTTACCGCTTTTGACGAATTCACCTTCTACGAAAAAACGCTTGGTTATCTGGCCTTCTACCCGCGCACGCAGATCCACTTGTTTATAGGCTTCTGTGCGACTCACGTACTCGCTGTAGCTGCCAACCTCTTGGGTGCCGACAGTAATAAACGACACCGCAGGCGGTGGTGCCTGCACCGGCGCTGCATCCTTGCCGCAGGCTGTCAGTAGCAGTGTGAGGCTAATGAGTAAGACGTTGCGTACTTTGACTGCGGTGTTAAAGCGAGAGCTGGAGAGCATGCGTATTTCCTGATGCAGCGAAGATTCTAGGGAGGTTTAGTCTACGCGCCGGTCGAATAGTTTCATTGATGATAATCAGTGAATGTTCTTTGCGTATCGATAGTTTAGGTGGTTTCAGAGACGACCCATAATAAATCTAAACAATTATGAATGTTTAGGCCCCGCTGGCTCGGCGCTTAAGACGTAAATGTAGCCCGCGATGACCTTGACGCTTGTGTTACCGAGATGCTGCTAGTGGGGTTTACTGGGCATGATGTTAATGACCTGAACGCCATCGTCTCGGCTTTCACCCGCGAGGTGCAGCTGCTGCTCGTAGCGGAGCATGAGGGCTTCTTGATCGCGACCCAGTTGATGGAGGTAGTCCCAGGTGAAAATGCCAGAGTCGTGTGTGTCATCAAAGGTAAGGCGCAGGCCGTAGTTACCGGCGGCTTCGATACTTAGCAGTCCGACACCACGTTTGCCGACCTGCAGTACAGCTTGATCTTTGCCGTGCCCGCGGACCTCAGCCGAGGGCGAGTGCACGCGCAGGCATTCGGCGCTGATCTCAAACGTCTTGGCGTGGCCGTTGAGTGAATACTCCAATTCCAAGGTCCGGCGGCGACGATGAAGCTTAATGTTACTGGGAATCATGCGGCTCTCGAGTGTTCAGTTAGGAGGTTCTGTGGCACTTGCCTAGCGAGGCAAGTGCTTGCTGCTGGTTTAGAGAATGAAGCGGCTTAGGTCTTCGTCTTGAGCCAGCTCGCCCAGCTGTTGGTCAACATAGGCGGCGTCCACATGTATCTTGTTGTTAGCGCTGTCGCCAGCGTCAAAGGAAGCGTCTTCGAGGAGGCGTTCCATCACAGTGTGCAGGCGGCGAGCACCAATGTTTTCGGTGCGCTCGTTGACTTCCCAAGCCGTCTCGGCGATGCGCCGAATACCGTCATCGCTGAAAGTCAGTTCACTGCCTTCGGTTTTTAATAACGCTATTTGTTGCTCGGTGAGCGACGCCTTGGGTTCTGTGAGTATGCGCTCGAAATCATTGGGCGTGAGCGCTTCCAGTTCTACGCGGATCGGCAGGCGACCCTGTAATTCAGGGATGAGATCCGAGGGCTTGGAGAGGTGGAAAGCACCAGAGGCGACAAACAAAATGTGATCGGTCTTGATCATGCCGTGCTTGGTGCTCACCGTGCAGCCTTCAATAAGCGGCAGCAAATCACGCTGTACACCTTCTCGAGAGACTTCACCGCCACCGCTGTTACCTTGAGGCTTGGCGACCTTGTCAATTTCGTCAATGAAGACGATGCCATTTTGTTCTGCAGCGTTAATGGCGGCGGCTTTGATTTCCTCTTCATTCACCAGCTTGCCGGCTTCTTCGTCGCGCACCAGTTTCATCGCCTGTTTGACGGTGACCTTGGTCTTTTTCTGTTTGTTTGAGGCCATTGAAGAAAAGATGCCCTGCAACTGGTTGGTCATGTCTTCCATGCCCGGTGGCGCCATGATCTCTACGCCCGCTGGTGCAGCGGCGACATCGAGTTCAATCTCCTTCTCGTCCAACTCCCCTTCGCGCAACTTCTTGCGAAACATTTGACGGGTCGTCGAGTCTTCTTTTCTCTCAGTACTTTCGTCGCCACGCGCGGGGGGGAGCAGCGCGTCGAGAATCCGATCTTCGGCGGCGTCTAGGGCGCGGTGTTCCACCTTTGCCATGGCTTGCTCGCGCTGCAGCTTTATGGCGATGTCTACAAGGTCGCGAATGATGGAGTCTACTTCACGGCCGACATAACCCACCTCGGTAAATTTTGTGGCTTCCACTTTTATGAACGGCGCGTTGGCGAGCTTGGCCAAACGGCGTGCTATCTCGGTTTTACCGACGCCAGTCGGGCCGATCATAAGGATGTTTTTGGGGGTGATCTCGGTGCGCAGCGACTCGTCTAGCTGCATGCGACGCCAGCGGTTGCGCAGGGCAATGGCGACGGCGCGCTTGGCGTTATTCTGGCCAATGATGTGACGATCTAGTTCGTGGACAATCTCGCGGGGAGTCATATCAGACATAATCAATTCTTCACGCTTGGTTAATCAATCGGGGCTCGTTGTGTAGCATGTTGCCGCATTGGCGGGTCGTTATTTACGACTCGCTGGGCTCGTATTCGAGCGTTTCGATGGTGTGGTTGTGGTTGGTGTAGACGCAGATGTCGCCGGCGATCCCGAGTGACTTTTTCACTATGTCGATGGCTTCCATGTCCGTGTTTTCGAACAGCGCGAGGGCCGCCGATTGAGCGAAGGGACCGCCGGAGCCAATGGCAATAATGTCTTGTTCTGGCTGAATGACATCGCCGTTGCCGGTGATGATCAGCGAGGCTTCTTTATCTGCGACAGCCAGAAGGGCTTCGAGCTTGCGCAATGCGCGGTCACTGCGCCAATCTTTGGCGAGCTCTACTGCGGCGCGGACCAGTTGGCCGTTGTGGGCTTCGAGTTTTGCCTCAAAGCGCTCAAACAGGGTGAATGCGTCTGCGGTGCCGCCGGCAAAACCAGCGATAACTTGACCGTTGTAAAGGCGGCGAACCTTTCGTGCGTTGCCTTTCATCACGGTATTACCCATGGAGACCTGGCCGTCACCGCCAATGATCACTTTGCCATTGCGTCGTACAGATAGAATCGTTGTGCCTCGATATTGTTCCACGGTCAATCCTCAAGCAGTGGTGAAGCCCAGCCGCAGCCTTGAGTGATGACGACGCGGCGGTTGTTTAGGGCTGGTGAATGCTTTGTTTATGGGGGCTGGGGAGGCGATATCAATGCTGGGGCGTAAAAAACTGTCACCCAGTAAGGTTACGCCGCTAGCTTTTGACGTCACGCTTGAGCAGCAGCGGTTTGATTTCGTTGGAAACCAGTATACCCCGTGCGTGGGCCATTTTTGAGTGTGAGCGGTAAGGGCCCACGAGTACTCGATGCCATGTTTCACCGTTGCGCACCGTTACCTTTTCAATGTAGGTGTCGAGATTGAGTAGGATCAGCTCAACTCTCAGGCGGTCAGCGTCGGTACTTTTCTTGAAAGAGCCTACCTGAAGGATGTATTCCTCCGCTTTTTGCGGTTTGACGGCTCCCTTTGAGTCGAGGGCTCTGCGTGGTTCTTTGACCACAACTTCTGACTCTTTGAGCAGTTGGTAAAAATCAAAGCGCGGTTTGGGGATCTCTGTTTTGGGTTTGCTGACTGGGTTCTGCTGGGCGGCAGAAGGCTGCGCCCCCCGTGTTGGTGTGACACCCGATAGGTAGGTCAGGAACATGATAAAGGCACCCAAAATTGTGCCGGTAAACAACCATACCCAGCTGGGCACCTGCGGCTTATGCGGTGCTTTTTTGGATTGTCTGGCTGGGCGGGGTTTCTTGGCGAAATCTCGGGTCATGGGCTTTGTTGCTGTAGGTAGGTGATTTAACTGGGCTCAATTGTACTCGACCGGTGTGTGGAGGGAAGGGCTGAGCCGTCTTTTGCGTTAATTCATGTCTTGCGGGTCGACGTCGATTGACCAGCGCAGTTTGCGCCCCGAGGGCTGTTTGTCCAGCGCTGCAATCAGCGGCTGCAGCAACTGGTGTAGGCGGGTGCGGTTGCCGGCGTTGATTTGCAGTTGAAAGCGGAAGCGCTGATTGCGCTTCTCCATCGGCGCAGGTAGTGGGCCCAGGTATTGAATTTGCGGGCTGGATGCCTGAAGCGTTTCGGCGATGCGTCTGGCGTCGAGCAAAAAGTCCATGGCCTGGTGGGCGGACTCGGATTCAGCGCGCAGCAAAGCCAGGTAGCGATAGGGTGGCATTTGGCCGAGCTCGCGCTCCTGCAGTATTAGTCGGGAAAATGCGCTGTAACCCTGTTGCAGCAACGTGTTCAGCAGCGGGTGATCACAGAGGTGGCTCTGGACTAATACCCGCCCCGGTTTGTCAGCGCGTCCTGCTCGGCCAGCGACTTGCAGCAGCAGTTGGCCCATTCGCTCGGGGCCGCGGAAGTCGGCACTGAACATTCCGCTGTCGGCATCAACAATGACGACGAGTGTGACATTGGGGAAGTGGTGCCCTTTGGCGAGCATCTGTGTGCCGACCAGAATGCAGGGGTTGCCTTGGTGAACTTGTTCAACAATGTCCTGCATGGCGTTCTTTTTTCGGGTCGAGTCACGATCAACACGGATTACGTCGTTCGCAGGGAACTGCTCCTGTAGAAAACTCTCGGTGCGCTCGCTGCCTTGGCCTAGACACTGTAACTCCGCGCTGTGGCACTGTAGGCAACGGTTGATTAGCGGGTGCTGATAGTCACAGTGGTGGCAATGCAGGTGACGCGGGTGCTGGTGCACGGTGAGGCGAGCATCGCAGTGTGGGCACTGGGCTATCCAGCCACAGTCATGGCACATCAGTGTTGGGGCAAAGCCGCGACGGTTAATGAACACCAGCGCCTGATTGCCCTGCTGCAATGTTGCGGCTATTTCTTCGAGCGCCTGCGGGGCTAAGCCGTCACGCAGTTTCATCTGTTTTATATCTATAAGCTCGATATGGGGGGCTTGCGCACCACCAGCCCGCGTTGGTAATAGATGTTCTTGGTAGCGTGTTTGGTTGGCGTTGTGCAGGCTTTCCAATGCGGGTGTGGCGCTGCCTAACAGCAGTGGGATGTCTAAGTTCTTTGCGCGCACAGCGGCTAGGTCGCGGGCTGAGTAGCGAAAGCCTTCTTGTTGCTTAAAAGACTGGTCGTGCTCTTCGTCGATGATGATTATGCCTAGGTTCGGTATGGGGGTGAATACCGCTGAGCGGGTGCCGATGATGATGTCCAGTTGGCCGTGTATCGCCTTGATCCAGTTCTGTGTGCGCTCGCCATCGCTCAGGCCTGAATGCAGCAGAGCCAAGGGCCGGTTAAATCGTTCGGCAAAGCGCTGCAGGGTTTGTGGCGTTAAGCCTATCTCTGGGATCAGTACGAGCGCACGCTGGCCGCGGGCCAATATCTCTTCAATCGCCTGCAGGTAAACTTCTGTTTTACCGCTGCCGGTCGCGCCATAGAGCAGGTGGGTGCCAAATTCACCTAGGTTCATGGCGTTAAGCGCGCAGCCTTGTTCTGGGTTCAGTGGCAGGTGGGCCTGCTTGAGTAGGGCTGAAGGGCGGAGCACCGTTGGCTGAAGTTGTAGGCTGTTGACCAGTTGTTTTTCTGAAAGCTTTTGCAGTGTTGCGCGAGTCGCCCCTTGTTGCTTAAGGCCGGCTTCGGTTTGTGGAGCCGACGAGTTTTCAGAGGTTTTCTGCAGCAGTCTCAGCGCCTCAACTTGTTTGGGCGCGCGTTTAAGCTGCTCTATGGAAGCGTCAACCCCCTGTGGTGTGAGCTGCCAATGGGGTTCTGTGGTCAACTCAGCGGGGCCGCCTAGGCGTAGGCCGGCTGGCAGGGCTGTATTAAATACGTCGCCAAGAGGGTGTTGATAGTAGTTTGCAGCCCAGCGGCAGAGCTTGATGAGTTCTGTTGGCAGTAAACCTTCTGAGTCGAGTAGGCTCTCAATGGGTTTTAACTTGCTGACATCAAACGCATCAGCGCTGCGCGCTTCAGCGGGGGTAGTGGCAAGCACGATACCAATCAAAGTTTGGCGACCAAAAGGCACACGCACGCGCGCACCCACCTTTATGGGCGGGCTCTCTGTGTTGAGTAAATCTGGTGTGGGTGCCAGATAATCAAAATGCCTACGCAGGGGGGTGGGCAGGGCAACAGAGAGAATGGTTTGCATGCGTTTGCGGTGTGTCCTGTGAGTGTTTAAAGGCCGAGTGGCGCGCGTCGGATCTCGGCGGGTGTCAAACCTGACGAAAAAACACTCAATGGCCTTGCGTGCCGGGGAGGTTCTGGTAGTATGCGCGATCTGAATTTTAGCCCGCTTAGACTAACCTTTGTGCGGTGCCCGACACAAGATCGGGTGGCGGCGC
>Ga0105356_10002944_pt1 | contig 16842 bp, 15 predicted proteins | sample GOMGulsemesocosm_3_FD_83502 | JGI IMG/M metagenome (GOLD analysis project Ga0105356, IMG submission 83502) | Methane-oxidizing microbial communities from mesocosms in the Gulf of Mexico - GOM9D Gulf of Mexico | ecosystem: Environmental > Aquatic > Marine > Cold seeps | place: Gulf of Mexico...
ATGGTGTAAATATCACCTAGAAGATCAAAAACTATAGTTTTACCATCAGGGCTTAAATCAACATTCATCCAAGTACCTGAGCGTACATCAATAGTAGCGGTAGTAAATTCACCTTGAGGCTTATTAACAGACCATTTAGCTGGTGTTTCTTTTTCGATGGTAGCACTAGTATTTTTGTTCTCAGAAACATCTGACTGGGCAAAAGCGGTTGGCAATGCCAACATTACACTTAAGGCAACAGCAGATAAAATGTGCTTCTTGGTGGAAATGAGATCAGACGACGTGTTTTTCGGCAACATGAGGAGTACCTTATAGATTAATATTGATTAAGTTTTCTTATATTTATTTGAATGAGTTAAGTGTGGTTTTAATAACGCTAAATACAGTTAACTATTTAATTGTCCTTACTTAATCACAAACATTGAGGAAATGTAAGTGAGTTACGTTGATCTGCTGAAATTGTAAGATATATGACACACTATGAAATATGTTGAGATGTAAGCTCTGCTTGCCACTGTGATGTTCATTTGAAGAGACTTGCATAAATTTCGTCATCACAAGGCAATTTTAAACAGGTTTGTACAATAACTAGAGAGTGCCTTGCCAATAACCCACATCTAACCACTGCTCAAACTTAAAGCCCACTTCGTGGAAGTGAGCTACTTTTTTCATGCCCAATTTCTCGTGTATAGCAACACTCGCTTTATTAGGTAAGGTAATGCCACCAATGACACTGTGAATATTATTTGCTTTTAGCTGCCGAAAAAGTTCAACATATAATAAGGTACCTAGCCCTTTACCAGCATGTTCTGGTGATAAATACACAGTAACCTCGACAGAAAAACGATAAGAGAATCGTTCACGCCATCTACTTGCATAAGCATAACCAACTACTTGACCAGATTCATCTTCAGCAACTAACCAAGGTAGCTTAGCCTTTTTCACCGCTTTAATACGATTTATGATGTCATGTGAGCCAATAAGATCTTCTTCAAAAGTAATAACTGTATTAGCAACATAGTAATTATAAATGCCAGTAATGGCCTTAGCGTCTTGGTTGTCTACAGGTCTTATCATAGAAATATTCCTTTAAATAGCTTAACTTATTTGCTGTAATGGCGAATAACAGAGACTTTACCATTTTCAATTTCTAGCACTTCAAACGTTCTGTTATCAATAATGACTTGTTGACCGTTATCTGGGTGTATGCCTTTAGCCTGAGTAGTAAACTCAATCATGATGACATTGTGCCCATGGGCATTATTTGTTAACTGCGCTTTGTATTCACTGTGAATACCAAGATAGTAGCTCATGCCCTTGCGCATCATAGCTTTACCATCAGGTGCTCTGCTGTCATCAGTTGAATAAGGTAAATGTTGGTAGCCAATATCTTCGGTCAAAAAATCGAGGTATCGCTCTAAGTCTTGTTTAGTAGCATTAGGCTTTTGCACGTTTGTCCATGCGGCAAAGTATTGTTGTGTAAACTCTTCATAATTAAATGAGTCTTGCTCTGCTGATGCCATGAGCGAAAACGCCAATAAACACGTAAGTATGCTTGGTAACCAAAATTTCATATTGTTTTTCCAATATATCTAATAACATTAAGCTAATAGTTTTATGTTTATTAATAACTTATGCAATAACAAACTGACTTAAATTGTAACAATCATAAAAATAATGACGCAATTATCTGGTGTTATAAAGAAGTTAATGAGGTGACTCTCGGTTAATCTCAGCATTAAGCGCTTTTATTTCAGCCTTACATTTTGTATTTTCTTTTGTTGACCCTTTGGTACATGGATCAGATGGAGCACCTCCAAAATCTCGCTGTACACTATAATAAACACATGAGGAGAGTAAAAAGCTACACGCTAAAACATAAATTAATTTTTTCATCATAACGTTCCTTTTCTATTAGTAAGTAAAATTATTTATAGCTACTGCGGCCAAGGCCTTTGGCTTTCGGCTTCTATCCACGCATTAACCCAATCAGGCACATCAAAATCAGGCGATGGTTTATCATAAATAGCCAATACTTCAGTTGCAGGTACTAGTCCTTGTTTAGACGTAGTCGCGAGTTTAATCAATGCTGAAGAACAAATTTTACCTTTAACATGAGTTTCTTGTAGAAAGTAAAACCAACGTCCATCATGACAGACAAGTTGAGTTGTTAAAGTAAACTTTTGCATAAAGCCGATCCTACGGCGGTATCTAACGCTCGCACCGCCGACAGCAACTGCCCATTTATGTTTTTTCATTAAAGCAAGCCAACCTACTCTTTGTGCAAAATCCCACCGGCCTAACTCCATATACGTTAAATGACGGGCATTATTTAACTCTAAAAATACGTCTATATCAGTAATTCCTGCTCGGCAGTTTAATATACTTTTTTCATCTAAATTCAATTCAGGACGGCGTTTAGCCTTAAATAACGTTGTTATCAATTTAATATAGGGAAACATAATTGGCTTTTATCGATACGATTGTAAACAGATAAAATAGAGTACGCTGAACTTACTAAGAAAGGAAGTAAGAATTCAAACAGATGTTTAAACTCTTACTTTTAAAGGCAATAGTTAAATATAGTCACGTTAACTAACACTCATTGGTTTCAATGGTAACTGTTGGTTTCTTTGCGGGGATAGTCTCTGGGTTTTCATAACGAATATGACATTTGAAATTGATACTCTTTTGATCATAATCAGCAGAGTAAAAAATAAAAATTTGATTGTTTCGCGTTGATTTGTCAGTAAAGAACACTGCCGCATCTCGATCTTTATTTGCGGTATTACGATCAACTGCATCTATTTCCAACCAGGCTTTTACTTGCTCGTTTATTTTGACAAAACTATCTCGTCCACGAACAGATGGATAACCATTGTATAAAGGCACATCTACACCATCTATTTGGATAGCGCCTGTATCTAGGTGTTCGTTATTAATGATGGCACTCGCATATATAAGAGCTAAGCCACTATTCATTGAACCACCAATAAACTCAAGCGTAGCGCCTTTTGAATCACGAGTTAAATCTATGAATTTAGGCGCTGCAGTTATTGCAAGTATGGCTATTATAACCATAACAACTACCAATTCAATTAGAGTAAAACCACCCTTTGTCTTTATTTGTGTTCTCATACTCTTAGTCTTATCTAACCTAACAACTTTTTGGCGAGACTATCCTAAAGAATAAAGAGCTAAAAAAATATTACTTAATTGTTACTTTGTAGAGTGTGCAGTGCCTTGGCCATAGTCAGTTTACCTTCCTCTGTTGTCATTATGGTAGTTAACATTTTTTGTTTGAACAGACATTGCTGGCTTAATGCAGCTATATCACTTTCAATTTTTAACCGTTTATAAACATCGCTTTTAGCTAATTCAATATAAGGTGAGCTACTAACCAACTTCATAACTTTTGGGTAGCTATTTTTAAACAATGTTAGGGTTTCTTTAAATACTATAGCGTCTTCTTTTGAGCACATTGATAAAGCACCATCAGTTAATTGATAAATGCCTTTTACCATCTTCTGTTGCATCTGTACTTGTTTTGACAAGTCATTCGCAACAGCAGATGTATTAGCTACTAAAGCGAAGAACAAAGGTATGAGTTTTATATTTAATTTAGCTTTCATTGAGATGACCTATTGGCAATAATGATCTGGTGAAATTACAAAATTAGCGGGATTAAAAACAAAAATCAGTTTGTCCCCGTTCAGGCACAAACTGATTTTAGATTTTAAGAAGACTGTTAACGCTATTTACAATAAACGCCTTGCAAGCGATTTATTAGTGGTAGCTCTTCTTTAGTTAATTTACCTAACATCAACCATTGCACGAGTAACTTACTTAAGTCGATTTCACTGCCAGAAAGCATTTGATCTTGCATTAATTTAACTTGAACTTGTAAACGCTTAGCAGCTAACTCCTGTGGAGAATCTGCTTGACCAAGAATTTCAATCTCAAGAGTTTTATCTATGCGACTTTCTTTTTCAGCTTGCTCAGTTAACTTAACATGTTCTTGTACACGCTTTTGCCAGTAAGTAGATAAGTTGTTATATTGCTCACACGCAAAGAGTTGTGCGGAATCTAACTCTTCATTTGCATGTATGTTCATTAGCTCAAATAAGCTTAACCAGCTTTGTTTCAGCTGTTTTTCATTATTACTCTTAAGTAATTTATCTATTTCTTTAATAAAACTTTCTAGGCGAAATGCCACAGCTTTAATAACCGGTTTATTAGCAATAACTTCGGTGAGAAGTGCATCAGCATCTTGCTTAATAACAGTTAGAGCTTTATTGTCATTTTGCTGTAAAACGTCATTAAAAGACGACTCTATAACAGTCAATTTATTCTCAAACTCAAGCTGCTGACTTGACTGAGCTGCTTGTTGCTCTGTTTTTACTTGCTGGCGTTTAGCAAACAATTCATCATTTACATGACGAAACTTTTGCCATAACTTACTTTCTTGATGATTACCAGCAAAGCCAATAGAACGCCAAGTTTGTTGTAAGCCTTTAACTGCTTCAATAGCAGAATATACATCTTTACTGGTTAATAATTCTTCAGCTTTAACGATTAATGCTTGTTTTGCATTACTGTTGCTCAAATGGAAATCGGCAATTGCACTTCGAATAGGGGCAATGGCGTTTTTAAACTGTTGCTGCAATTTTTTATACTGGTTACGGTCTACTTCGCCAGTGTTTTTCCACTTTTGTTGTAGACTATTTAGCTGACCATCAAGGTGTTTATAATCAATAGTTTGACTCGCATCATCGGTACCCGCTTTACTTAGAACATTAACCATTTGCTCTGCTTGTTTTAAAATTTGCTGACGCTGTGCTAAATGCTGTTCACGCAACTTATCCTGCTCTGCGTAAAATAATCGACAGGGGGTAAAAGCTTCTTCACATAACTGGTTAAACTGATCGTTAAGTTGTTTATCAACATCTTCATCAGCATGACCCAGCGAATTCCATGTTTTACGGTATTCTTTTACTTTGCCTGCTTGCTCATTTGGGTTATCTAAAGGTGTTTTCACCAAGGCCTGTATTGCTAGCAATAACTCTTGTTTACGTGGGGTCGCAATGTAATGCTCCCAATCACTAAGCTCGATCATTTTCTCACTTACTTGATCAAAGTCACGCTGTAACTGCTGTTTCTGTTGGGAAGATAAAACCTCAAAACTCTCTTTAACGCCTTTGAATAAACCAAAACAAACTTTGTATTTACCATTATTAAGTAAACGTTTTATATCTTGTAATTTTTTCTTATGCTGGAAAAACAATTCTTTTTGTTGGCTCTGTAAAGCTTTTAAACCACTTTGCCAAGTGCTTACAATTTGTTTCTGTGATTCAACAATTGAGCTTGGTAAAACTCCTGCTGTTTTTATCTCTATGCTACGCCATTCTTTTAACCAAGCTTTATATGTTTGCTGGCGATCATTTAGTTCTTCAAGGGTTTTAGGCAAAGTCAGTTGTGATACTTTTGAGATTAAAAGCGTTGCTTGGCTAACTGACTCAGCAATTTCAGGTATTTTACCTAAACGTTGGCTAAGCTGATCTACTTGTTTAATATAGCTTTGCTGTTCATCTTTATTTAGGACAGATGCATTTATCGCTGTTGATAATGTACTTAGTTGCTCTTTAAATGCTTGTTCATCCAAGTTATCACTTGAAAACACAGCCGTTGTTAATGCTTGGCTGATATTACTCAATTGCTGTGTGAATGTTTTTTTATCTTGTTGCTTATCATGGGCTAACTTATCAGCAATGATTTGTTGTTGATAATTTTCAGCTTTGGCAACGAAGAGCTTTTCTAAGTGGCTGATGATATTTTGGTATTTTTCGTTAAATACAGATATTTCATCGCTACTGAAAATTACCAAATCACTTTCTAACGCTTGCCACTGATGAATAAGTATTGATTTACGTTTTTTATACTCGCCATAATCACTGACATCTTTAAGCGCTTGAAGTTTTGCCAAAACAAGTTGTATCTGTTTTGTAACCTTTAATGGTTTTTCATTAGCTTCTTGTATTGCCGTAAGTTTCTCTTGAATTTGAGTCGCTATGGTTTCATCACAGGCTTTTTTACTCAGCTTTTCTAATACTTTCGCATCTGTTACTTGATTAAGTAGGTAGGTCTGTAATTCAGCATTCTGTTTTTGACTAAAAGTATGATTTAGTAAGTGGCTAGTAGTTTTACGAGCACTAATTTGCTGATAAAGCTTAATCATGATTGAGCTGTTTTGCTCATGAGCTAACCAAGCCTCTAATAAAGCTGTGCCTAGTAACGGGCTTTGTGCCTGTTTAACTAGCAACTGCTCTTTTTGTTCATCAGTTAAAACAATTTTATGCTCTGTAGCTAAAATGTCATGTACTTGTTTAGCGGCAAATTGTTTTACTTTATCCTGTGTATTATCCTGACTTTCAACTAGATAACAGTCAAATGAAGCAACTTTAATAAGTGCTGCACGTCGAACAAGATCACTTGTATCTTGTTTAATAAGATCGGTTAATATCAGTTGTTGCTCTGCGTTCTCTGTTGATAATTCATCAGTAATAGCGGCAATACGAACGGCAGCGTCTTTGTGCTGCCAGTTTGCTTTTGTTTTAAACAGTGAGGAGAAAATCATAATTTTGTAGGCTTCAATTTTTTGTCATTCAGTTAGAAAATAATAAGGGAATAATAAGAGCTTACTTATAATTCGTTATTACTGAAATAAGCAATATCTGCTTGTGTCGGTTTTGTGCATTTCTTTATTTCTTCTTCAGCCTTAAAGTTTTTAAATTCAGACTTTAACTGGCGTTTATTCTTTTCAACTACATGGCCATCGGCCCCTATGGTAAGCATTTCGTCATTATCAAAATGCCTTGCCTGATACGCCATGCTTAATTGTAATGCGGTCGCACGTTGCGCTTCGTCAACAACAGTGCCCTCAGGCCACTTTCCCGTTTCAGCAGCACATTTTAGGCGTAAATACATGTCGTTTGACATAGCGTCTATGGTATTGAGTAAATCCATTAGAATTCCGAAGAGTTATAAAGTTGAAACTAGTTAGTTTTACGTTTGGTCAAAAGTAACATTGCGCGAATGACAATGTACATTACAAAGCCAGTAATAGCAGAGAGCATGGCTAAGTTATGCTGCCAAGAGCCTTGCTCGACATTTTCCCAAAACATAAAGAGGAAGCCACCACAAAAAAGTAGCATAGCGATAAATGAATAATTCATTAAACGCTGTGTTTTATTGATTAAGTTTACACGGTTTAAATTGGCAAGTTTGTCAGCATCTAGCTCTGTTAAATTAAGATTACAGTGGTTACAGGTTTTTGCTTTGTCAGAAATTTTTTTCGAACAACCCGGACATTTGATAACGGCCATTTAATTACTCATGTAATGATATATTAGGATGCCCACTAGGTTATTGCATAAATGAACCTAATGGGATTTCAGCTAGTATACCTGACCTGTTCTGCTATTTCACTATACAGTCGAGGTGAAAATAGCTAATTTCTACGATTCGACAATAAGTTAACTTTTTATTGATTTTGTCGGGGTTTTAATTGAAAAGAGTACTGCATAAACCACTGGAATTACTCCAAGCGTGAATACAGTAGATAATAATAATCCCCCTATGATAGCTATCGCCATAGGCTCCCAAAAAGCACCACCACCTAGATATAAGGGGATTAAGCCAAAGATTGTGGTTGCCGTTGTTAAGACTATCGGTCTTAACCTTTGTTGTGCAGCAAGTATTATTGCTTGCCCGGGTTTATCTGGCATAACTTCAAGCTCAATTTTAATTCGCTCTAGTAAAACAATTGCGTTATTAATAACAATTCCAGCCAAGGAGATAATTCCTAGCAGTGTCATAAAGCCAATAAATGATTGCCCTACTAACAAACCACTTGTTACACCAATGAGTCCTAATGGGATAGTTAATAAGATGATTAACGCTTTTCTAACTGAGTTAAACTGAGCGATAAGCAATAACAAAATAATAAAACCAGCAATAGGTAATTTATCGCCGATGGACTTATTTGCTTTACCAGAGGTTTCAAACTCACCACCAAGCTCATAAGTGTAAGTGTGTGGCCAGTTTTTTTGCTGTGCTTCAAGCCATGGTAATAATTCAGTAAATGCTTGGTTAGCTGTAATATTGTTATCGATTTGTCCACCGATAGTTACGGTTTTTAGCCGATCTCGACGAAGGATCTTAGCTGATTGCCATACCACTTTTATATTGGCTACTTGGGTTAGCGGCACTGAAGCGCCTGTTGCTTGAGAATATACGGCAAGCGCCTGTAACTTTTGCATATCTTGGCGATCACCAGCTATTGATCGCATGGTAATTGGAATAACAATATCTCCTTCTCGATATTGACTTAATTCTAAGCCAGAAAGCCCTGTTTGCAGTGACATAGCAATATCTTTACTTGAGACACCTGCTCGGCGAGCACGAGTTTGGTTAATATTGACTTGTAGCTTTTTAATTGGCACGCCCCAATTATCACTGATAGCTTTTACACCATTTACTTCACTCATACGTTGCTCAACTTGATCCACAATTTTGAATAACTCTACTGAGTCGCTACCGTTAATTCTTATTTCAACGGGGTTCTCAATAGGCGCACCATTTTCAATCTTCCTTAGCTTAACCAGTAAATCAGGAAAGTTATTGAAGCTGTATCGCTCAAGCTTATCCATAACTTCATCAAGAAGTTCGTTACTAGTTAAATTGATTATCATCAGGGCGTAGTTACTACTTGTCGGTTTTGGGTTATGAGTCAGTAAAAACCTAGGACCACCATTACCAATATATGTCACCCAGTTAGTTACGCCCTGCTCTTGCTCTTGGTTAATTTGCAGTTCATCACGTATATAGCTTTCTAGCTGTTTTGTTACACGCTCAGTAGCAGCTAAAGAAGTACCAACAGGCATTTCTAGTTCCATTTTGAAAAACGCACGATCAGACGGCGGGAAAAACAATTTAGGTATAAATGACAAACCCCAAACGGCTATAATAAATAGGACTAATGTCATTGATAAGGTTAACCAGCGAAAACGCAGTAAGTTTTGTAAGACTGCGCGATAACTCACAAACAATGCTCCATCAAACATTACTGTAGTCTTTTTTACCCTCATAAATTGCACACAGAGCATTGGGATCACTGTCATAGATAAAATCCATGAGCACAATAAGGTAATACTAACGACTTTAAATAGCGATGCTGTGTATTCACCAGTTGCAGATTCTGCTAAAAATATCGGTAAAAATGCAGCTGCAGTAGTTAATGAAGACGTCAGTAAAGGCACTTTCAATTCATTAGCTGAATCAACGGCAGCATCAATGGCCTTTTTGCCCTTTTCCATTGACACCATAATACTTTCAGACATAACAATGCCATTATCAACCAACATACCTAATGCAATGATCAGTGCTGCCAATGAGATTTGGTCTATGCCAATGTTGAACAAAGACATAATCAAAATGCCAAATATCATACTAGAAGGAATGAGCACGGCAACAATTAGACCGGTTCTAAAACCTAAGCTGACCAACATAACTAAGGTCACGATAATCACTGCTTGGATTAGATTGCTTGAGAAGTCATCAACTTTATTTTCAACATCGAAAGGTAGAAAAGATACTGCTTCGAAATTAACACCAATAGGGTATGTTTTATTCAGGTTATCAATCAGTTCATTTACTTGCTGACCAAGTAGGATATTGTTGCCACCTTGGCGCATTGCAATGGCAAGTGATAATCCTGGCTGGCCTGAAAGGCTTACTTTACTTTTCATTGGGTCAACATAACTACGCTTAATGTTGACTAAATCACTTAAGTACAACAAACGTTCACTACCCGGAATTTGAATGATGGTTCTTTTAATTTCCTCTATATTGTCAAAGTTACCACTTGGCTCTAGGGAGATACGTTCGTCTTCTAAAATGATGCTGCCACCAGAAATAACAATATTACGGCTACTTAGCTGCTCACTTAATTGGCTCGGTGAAATGCCTAAATTCGCGAGGTGAGCGTTATCATACTCAAGGAAGACATGTTCTTGCTGTTCACCAAACACATCAACTTTTGCTGACTCTGATAACCTAAGCATGGCATCTTTCGCTTGATCAGAGATAACTTTCATCTCTCGATAGCTATAGCCTTCAGCCGTTAGTCCAATAACAATGCCAAACACATCACCGAATTCATCATTTACCACTGACGGGTGACTTTCCGCCGGCAGTTGTGATTGTGCTGATTCAATTTTTCGACGTAAATTATCCCAGATGGGACGTAAATCACGATAACTCTCTTTAATATTGACACTGATAATAGAAATACCCGTTCGAGATTCACTTTTAACAAAGTCTAATTCCGGGATTTCTTGAATGACACGCTCTAATTTATCAGTAATTAATAATTCAATACGCTCGGGACTCGCGCCAGGAAATTGCGTTATAACTTGCGCGGTACGAATGATAAAGCCAGGATCATAATCTTTTGGCATATTTTTATAGGCATTAACACCGAAAAAAAGTATCACTATTAACAGCATGAAGGTTGTTCGATTATTGGTAATAGCTAAACGTGTAATATTCATTATATGCTCCTTGTAAAGTGCCTTAGTACTTAACTAACATGCCGTCAGTTATCTTGCTCATGCCTGCATTAACTAGGACATCGCCTTTTTCTAAACCACTATAAACTTCGATTCCTTTCTCGGTAAAATCTCCAATAATTATGGTTTTCTTTTTCACTTTACCTACACCTGCTTCAACAGGAATGATAGTAAACACATAATGGTTTTTTCTATCACTTAACACAGTGTTACTTGGCAAATAAAAATCTACAGCCTTATCAGGGTTAATTGCTGATTTTGCTTTAATATCCGCTTTTACCTTAGCTGTCATGCCAGGTAAAATGACAAAATCTTTAGGTGCTGGCATGGTAAAAAACACTTCATAGGTTTTTGTGTATTCATCAGCTATGGTTGAAACTTCAGCAAACTCAATATCAAATTCATGACCGTCTAAAGCAGTAAAACTTGCTTTAACCTCTCCAAGTACGGCATTTTTTCTTAAATGCATCATGATACTTTCAGGAATATTAACTTTAAGTACCACTTTATTAAGATCATGAAGACGAACGATAGGCTCTTTTGCATTTACTTCTTGATAAAGATCCTTGTAGACTTTAGCAATCACTCCATCAAATGATGCCTTGATTTCGGTATAGCTGAGGTTGTTTTTAGCTGTTTGTAATTGTGCATTAGTAGCGGCAGCATTTGCTTTAAATTGATCAAATTCAGCTTGAGAAATATATTTTGTTTTAATTAAGTTTTTTGCACGGGAGAAGTCTGCTTCAGCCTTGTCATTATTAGCTTGCGCTGTGGCTAAACTTAGCTTTAAATCGGTATCGTCAAGTTTTGCCAAGACATCGCCCTTTGATACTTTATCTCCTTGAACAACAAAAAACCTATCTAATTCTCCTGCGAGTTTAAAAGATAAATCGGCTTTACTTGCCACATCTACAACGGCTGGAAATTCTAATGAACGTGCAACATTCGCGGAGGTAATGACAGTAGTTCTGACTGGGCGTAATAATGGTTCAGCTTTATCTTCTACCTGCTCGTGTTGGCAAGCAGTTAATGAGAGCATCATAACGAATGTACTACAATATTTTAAACTTGATGATGAAGAAATTTTCATAAATCTTACTTCCTTGGCCTATTGGCAAGCTGCTAAGAGTTTGTCTAAGTGTTTAATTCTATGGTTGGCATCTGTTGTTAGTGTTGTTATTTCACAGCAAACAAAGATTAGTTTTTCTCATACTTATCAGCACGAATTTCAACCAAGCGATCGACAAACTTCTCAGCCCACATGTCTAACAATGCTTTAACAACGGTCATATTATCGACTCCAGAGTTGGCAATGGTGTTATCTACATATTTAGTACTGATAGCTGCTAGAATTCGCTCTCGCCTGGCCCCTTTTAGAAATTCAATTTCCACAGAAACTTTTGTTGTCACATCACTTTTATCCGTTATTTGTAAATAGGCAAAGTTACCTGCATTAAGCACCATACGAAATGGAATGAAATCTTGTGGCATTAATTCTGGATCATCAAACTTAACTCCAGAGAAAGCACCTTGAATGGTAATGGTTCTAGGACCGGCTAGTTTTACTAATTTATAGTTATTGGCTATTAACCTGTCTGACATTTGCTTATGAAAATATTCAGATAATTCTTCTAACTCTTTTGGAGTAAAGCTAGCACCTTCTGACACCCACATTTCAAAGGGTACAAGCTTAATACGCTCCATATCAGCAAGCATGTCGATGGTGAAGTTTTCACTACGATAAACCTTGGTATAATCAGGATCATAGACATCTTCAAAGCCTTCATAATTTTTAAGAAAACCAGATTTTTGTTGATCAGTAATATTCATACAACCACTAAGGAAAAATGTGGCTAGCATTAAAGTGGAAATAATTTGGAATTTTTGACGTACTTTTAATAACATAACTGACCTAGATAAATGGATTATTTGCAGCGCTATAATGCTAGAATTCCATTTGTATCGCTAAACATTTCGTGCCATTTACTGTGCTAAAGACGACAACTTACTAATACGCCGAAAAGTAGCCTTAACACTAACTTTGAAACGAGTTTTAAGTTTAGTATATGTACTAATTCGATTACCCATTGAGATTTTATGAGCCAAACAACACTTTCGACAATTCCACGACTTATTTCACAAGTACTGGCTATTTATGATGTTGATGCTGAAGATATTTTTTCACAAGCTGAGATAAAACTGAGTGATGAGACTCAAAGCCGTATTCCAATGGATAAAATGACTGATTTATGGCAGTTATCGGTGCAAGCAACCAAAAATAATGAATTGGGCCTAGTTGCCGCGTCATTATTTCAGCCTGCGTATTTAAAGAGTATCGGCATGGCCTGGCTAGCAAGTGCTAATTTAGAAGAAGGTTTACGCCGCTTTATTTCAAGCAGTCAGCTAATTAATACCGCTATGCAAATTGAGTTAATAGAACGCACAACAGAAAATGGCGAAGAGATACTCATTCAATACCAAAAGCGTGTCACACCTGAAGATAAAATCAAGACACATCATTGTGCCATTGAACTAGGTATTGGTTTTTTCTTAAAAATGTTTAGGTTAGCTGCAGGCAAGAACATTCCAGCATCAGGGGTATATTTCTCCTTTGATATAGCAAAGGACAACAAAGCTTATGAAGATTACTTTCAATGCCCTGTTTATGGAAATCAGGCGGTAAACGGTATTTCTTTTTCAAAAGTACTGCTAACAGAAACTTTACCTACACATGATATCGAACTTGTTGAAATGAACGAAATGGTCATTAACAAACATCTGGCCTCTATGGAAAATAGCGACACCAGTAGTAAAGTTATCAAGATGATTAATGAACTGTTACCTATCGGTTGTCCAACCGAAGAGACTATTGCTTTTAAATTGCATATGAGTAAACGTACCTTGCAGCGCAAATTAAGCCAAGAGCAACAATCTTTTTTAAGTTTGCTTACCTCAGTACGTTTGATGTTAGCCAAACAAAAACTGGCGATTAAAAATATTTCTATTACTGAGATCACCTATCAACTAGGTTATAGCTCACCAAGCACTTTTGCTCGCGCCTTTAAGAAACATACCCAACTTTCTCCCGTTGAATATCGTAACCAAGTTGATTAACTGGCTGATTACAACCTAATAAATAACGTAGATTGCTATAATACCATTAAAAAAGCCGTTCAATTTTGAACGGCTTTTTATTAGTGAAGTGTTTTATTAACTTTCACTCATTTAACTGTCTTTACTTTCTTTAGCCGCTTGTGGATTTTCTTTGGCAAAACGTTCTTCCCAAAAGTCAGCATTTTCAATACCGAGCTTTTTAGGATCAAAAGTGTATTTTTTAACACCCGCTTTTTGTTGCGCTTCATAATCTTTAAGCGCTTTAATAGCTGGTTTAGACATAAAGAAGATAATGATGATACCTATGATGTTTAACCATGCCATCATACCAACACCAATATCACCCATGCCCCAAGCTAAGTCAGCTGCTTTAACGGTACCGTAAAATGTAGCACTGATTAAAACCAATTTAAGTACTAAGTTTAACGCTGGGATCTTTAACGTTCGACGGATGTAATAAACATTGTTTTCCGCAATGAAGTAATAAGCCAAAATAGTTGTGAAAGCAAAGAAAAACAATGCAATAGCAACAAAAGGTTTACCAACACCAGTAAAGACACTTTCAACAGCAAGCTGAGTATACGCTGGGCTATTGGCAGCAACATCAGCTGCAACGTTTTGAATTAGGAAAGCATCGCCTGCTCCATGAACATTGTAAGCGCCTGTGATTAAAATCATAAAAGCGGTTGCAGAACAAACAAACAAAGTATCAATATAAACAGAGAAAGCTTGTACTAAACCTTGTTGCGCAGGATGCTCAACTTCTGCAGCAGCAGCAGCATGAGGACCTGTACCCTGTCCGGCTTCGTTGGAATAAACACCACGTTTAACGCCCCAACCAATTGCAGCGCCAACGCCAGCCATAGGGCTAAATGCATCATTTATGATCAACATAAAGACTTCAGGTAATCTATCGATACTTAAGCCAATAATAACCAGTGATACTAAAATATAGGCGAGTGCCATAAACGGTACAACAACTTGAGTAAAGTGTGCAATTCGCTTAACACCACCAAAGATGATAAAGCCAAGTAATAAAACAATACCGGTTGCAGTATAAACTTTAACCATACTTAGCGTACCTAGTGCAGTTTCAATGGTATTACCTTGACCAAATACCATAGTAATTGCTTCACCAATACCGTTTGATTGCACCATAGGTAACAATAAACCACAGGCAATAATGGTGGCGACAGCAAATATCCACGCATACCATTTTTGTCCCATCGCTTTTTCTATATAGTACGCTGGACCACCACGATAGAAGCCATCTTCTTCTTCTTTATATATCTGGGCGTTTGTAGACTCTATGTATGCTGTTGCGGCACCAAAAAAAGCAACAACCCACATCCAAAATACGGCACCAGGGCCACCAAAACCAATGGCAGTAGCTACACCGGCAATATTACCAGTACCAACACGACCTGATAACGACACAGCCAAGGCTTGAAATGATGATAAACCTTGCTCTGAACTTTTACCTGAAAGTAACAATCGCCACATTTCGGTAAAATGACGTACTTGCACAAATCGTGTTAATACGGTGAAAAATAAACCTGCGCCTAAACACAAGTAGATAAGCGCGGGGCTCCAAATGATGCCATTGATACTATTGACAAGATCTTGCACTGTTAACTCCATTAATTATTATTAGTTTTATTATTTTAGAAATAAATCTTATTGAGAAATTTTACACATCTTATTTTTGAACTTTGTTTGTGATTAACTCCCTAACCATAAACAATGTTCTTACATAAAGAAAAGGCGAATTTGCTATAAATTCGCCTTTTGCATTATGTATTCTTGACTATCGTAAGTCATCAACCATGTGATAAACACCAGCTAAGAAATCTCTTCCTAGTAGGCTACTACGTTCATCTGACCAACCTACACTGTAATCAGGTAACAAGTCATTGTCCTTAAATGGCATTTCAATAGTATAAGCTAAACACTTAAATTGATTCCCTACCCAGTTAGTGCCAACTGTTGGTAGTGCTTTACCTGGTTCATCTTTATCATAACCACGGTCGTCTTGGAATTCTGGCGTGATAGCTACCATAAACTCTTTAAACTTGTCTTCTAAAGCCTTATGACGTGCATCGTAATTTACAACACCTTCACAGCCAGCAACAAAGTTAACTGGTAATGCTTCATCGCCATGTACATCAAGGAACATGTCTACGCCAACTTCAAGCATTTTTTCACGAACGAGGAAAACCTCTGGGCTACGTTCCATTGTTGGCTCTAACCATTCACGGTTCAAGTTTGCGCCAACAGCATTAGTACGAAGATGACCACGGACACTACCATCTGGGTTCATGTTAGGCACAATGTAGAACACGGCTTTATTTAATAAAGCACGAGCAACACCATCGTCTTCATCAAGTAAACGGTCTAAGAAACCTTCAACAAACCATTCAGCCATGGTTTCGCCTGGATGTTGGCGAGCAGTGATCCAAATATTACGTTTGCCCTCACCTTCTTCACCAATTTTTAATAGGCTCATATCACGGCCATCAATTGTTTGTCCAAGTACTTGCAACTGACAATCAATGTCCATTTGTGCACTGTGGATCAGATCTTGATGACGTTCATAGCTATATGGAGCGAAGTATGCGAAATACACAGAGTCGAATTCTGGCATTAAGCTAATAGTTAAATTTTCTCCATCAAAAACTGTAGGAACGCGGAACCAATGTTCACGATCGTATGAAGCGACCGCTTGGTAATCTTTCCAGCCTTCAACATAAGCTGATTTTCCAGCATTAGTTATGTGCATCACATGCTCGATGCGATCGCCCGTTTCACAAGTATCAGTCTGTAACTTGAAGTGGAACCATTGATAAAAATCAGATTGATTATCGTGTTTAATTTCTAGTTGGATGTTTGCTGCATCAGATGCATCAATAACACGGATGTTACCGCTGTCGAAATTGTCAGTAATTTGCATAATAATTATTTCTTCACTGTTTGGCTTATAGTCTTGGCTTATGTACGTGACATAACACCAATGAATAATTGAATATAACAGTGTACACAAACAACTGACAGATCACTATATAGATTGAACTAAAATATTGTCATAAAGCGCGCAAATACA
>Ga0105356_10002947_pt1 | contig 16831 bp, 12 predicted proteins | sample GOMGulsemesocosm_3_FD_83502 | JGI IMG/M metagenome (GOLD analysis project Ga0105356, IMG submission 83502) | Methane-oxidizing microbial communities from mesocosms in the Gulf of Mexico - GOM9D Gulf of Mexico | ecosystem: Environmental > Aquatic > Marine > Cold seeps | place: Gulf of Mexico...
GAAGCAGCTGTATCGCCAGCAGGCCAACCGCATGCAGAATGCCGGTTTGTAAAATCTGAAGTAATGGATGCGGATAGGCTGTGTTACAGCCTATCCGCATAGAAAAAGGCGCTACCCGCGAGGGTAGCGCCTTTTTTGTTGGGTAAAATAGCCAATAAAATTAACGATCAATTTTGTTTCTCAAATCACTTGGGGATATACCGGTATGTTTTTTTAAAAAACGTGAGAACTGCGGTACACCGGAGTAGCCCAATGCACGGGCAATATGGGTGATTTTTGTATTGCCATTGCGCAGCATGTTTTTGGCAATGGTTAATTTAACTGCGTCTTGGATACGCTGAAAGTTGGTTGCTCGGGAGAATAATCGTCGTTTCAGTGTTGAAGTGCTGACATGAAAGTTGTCGCTGCAAATTCCTATTGAAACGGGCTTGCCCATCAATATCTGCTCTTCTACAAAATTAGCTACTTTAACTTCATATTCTGCATCGCTGGCCTGTGAAAAAGATAGACTCCTGACTTCATCGGATAACATATTAAATAAATTCGTATTCGGGGAATAAATCTCTAAATCCATCACCTCTCGCGGGAAAATTATTTGATTTTCATCTGTTTCAAAGTTGTATTCTGCGTCGAATATATTTTTATATTGCTCTATGGGGGCCGCTGCTTTGTGTTTGAAGTTAATCGTAAATTGAAAGCCAGATATGGTGTTTGCAGTGGTATAGCGCACTAACATCAGTAGGGCAATAAAGTCGTGTTCTACATAGGGACGGCACCACTCGGGATCGATGCCGAGGCAATTGATCTGGTTGATGACGCAGTCGTCTTGAATGATCAGTTGGCTGGGAAAGGCGTCGGCAACAATGGACTGGTGTCTATAAGCTAAATCCCAACCTTCGGCAATACTTTTGCTCTGTGTGACCAGTAGCCCCAATGGGCCGTAGTCGGCTGGGTGTACATTGGCACCCGCTGATAATGAAAACAGAGCAGAGCCGGCGACATCAATGGCTTTGTGCCAGCAATTTACCATGTCGTAAAAAGGAACTCGGTTAACTTCAGGATTATCTAACTCAGGAGGAGATAGGTGCTGTATGGCCTGCTCCTTGCTGAAGCCCTGTCTTACCATCTCGTTAACTATCATATTTAAGTAGTCATAAAATGCCGTATGACCCTTTAATTGATCTTGTATTTCCATCGCAGACTGCCTTTTATTATGCGCTGAATATCATCCTAGCTACTTATATATAATACGCGCTCACTTTACCCGCAAGCCATCTTAGCTACATTAGAGCCTAAATGTACACGCTTTGAGCTAATTTGTTTGTAAGCCTTTGTTAGCCTTCCTGTGAATAAAAATATTATCGGGGTGGAGAATGAAAAAATTTAATCTAGTGTTACTGGTGCTGATCTCAAGTGCTTTTGGGTCACACCCGCTTTATGCTGGTGGCGGATCGCCAGCGGCACCAGCGGGGCAGCCTGTGGTGGTGTATCAACCTGTGCAGGCTATCCGCATAGAGCGATCTATGTACGACGGTACGCATGCCACTATTAGCGGCACCGTTGATACGCCTAATTCACCCCTGAGCAGTGTCACGGTCAATGGCCTGAGTATTCCTATTTATAAGAATAGTTTTTCGGGTGTTGTGCCACAAGGGAGCAACAATGCCAAAATTCGAGCACGTAATAGCGCAGGAGGCATGCAAGAAGTTGATTTGACTCTAGGATCGCCTATTGCGGTGCATATTGGCAGAGCGGTTAAAGATGGCACAACACTTAAGCTTTCGGGTTATGTGGCAAGTCCCGGTTCAGCCGTTACCTCCCTATCTATTCAAGGTACGACGGTTACTTTGGGGGCAGATAACTACTTTAAATCTGAAATACCTGTAGCAGCGGAGTTAAGCAGCGCAAAAATCATAGCCCTGAATGCCAATGGGGCAAAGGATACTTTAAGTGTTGATTTCTCCGAGCAGGCACCCGTACATGGCTTGACCTTGAAGCTAAGGGAGAGTGGCTTGCAGCAGGTCGGTGATATCCTTAAGCCTGTGATTGATCAGCTAGTGCCTAGTCTGTCGGGAACCTTGCAGGCAGCCCTCAATAATTTAGGTGGCAATGCGGGTGATGCCTTTGCTAACGGTAGCTACGATATTCACAGTACGAGTATCGCTATTACCAGTAATTCTACTATTAAACTAAGTCCTGCTGCGCACGCTGAAAAAGCGGGCATTAAAACAGCTGTGGGTTTGGAAAAAATTGCCCTGCGCACTACGGTATTTGCCAAGGGCTGCGTATTCTGGGTGGTTTGCCCTTCGATTTCCGTGCCAGTTGTTGCTGATCTTAATCAACTGGGCTTGAACGGCAATATTTACTTGGGAAAAGGCATCGCCGAACCCGCTGATAATGCGACTTTCGCCGATGTGGATGCTCAACTAGGCTTGTCGTTGGATAATATAGGCTTGCCAGAAGTAACACCTGTGTTACGCCCTCTGGTTGAATGGGCGGTTAATTTAATTGCTAAACCTATTCTGCAAAAAGAAGTGGGAGGCCTATTAGGCGGCCTAGTTAAGACGGAAGTGAATAAACTGATTAATAGTAAGGTGCCGACTAAAATTCCCGCCTTATTAGTTGATAACGACAATGGTGTTTCTAAGACCTTAGAAAACCTAGGTATATTGCCGCTGTTTAAAATTTTAGTGCGTGGCATAGGCGCAACGATTGGTGTGAGTGATACTTTCTCTACAGCACAGGAAAGCACGCTGGCGATTGATGCTAACTTCATTACCAATAGCGTAGATAGGCTGATTAAGTTTGGCTATGTAAAACGTGACCTGCCTAGCTCGCAGGACTTTCTAAAAAGCATACAGCCTACCACTAGCTCACCCTTTGATGCGGTATTGATCGTTGATGCGGATATGCTGAATAAGACCACTAGCGTATTGAACCAAGCCTCGCTAATGGACTTCACCATCCCCTCTATCGATATTGATAAATTAGCGCCTAACGCAGCTGATATTATTAAAAGCTCTAACATTCAGATGCGTGTATACAGCAATAATGGCTCGCCTTATTTTGGTGTGCCAAAAAGTGATGGTGACTTGCTGGCCTTGGATCTCACCGACTATATGCTGGAGCTACGTGTTGATGAGAAGGTCTTGCTGGAAGTAAATTTAGATGTGCATGCCAATGCCAGTATGAGTATTAAAGACAATCGTTTCAGTATTCCTCTATTAGCTGTATCAACTAAAGTTCGTTCGGCCAAGTTGGCTGGGCAGACTATCGATGTTGCCGATGCAGGCTTGCAAAGCTTGATTGACTCTATGGGTAAGCTGGCTTCCGCCAAAATGCTACAAGTGATAGAGGTGTTGCCATTGCCAACGATTCCTGGCAATAAAATTATCAGCTTGGATACTTGGAGAGTAGGGCGCTCTAGCGCGGATATTGCTTTAGCCATTCGCTTACAAGACACGCCAGTAGTGGCAACGTCAGGTTCCTCTTCAACTGCTACAGCAAGCAGTAGTACTACAAGTTCCACCACTTCTAGCGCCGCTACAACGGGAGCAGGCGCGGTCGCTGGAGTGAATATACCCACAGGTCTGTCATCGGTATTAAATGGTATCGGTAGCATCTTTACTGTGATTGGCGGCCAGCCTTTAGATCAATTGCCTGACCAGGTTTATGACGTGGTAGACCCTAATGCTAACAAGCCCCATGTGCCAGCGATCAATCGTCAGCCAATTGGTGTGAAGGATAATAAGTTTACTCGCTCGCATATGCCAGATACCCGTCCTTCGCAGGATGGCCGTTTGGGCGTGGGTGCCTTTGCGGGCAAGTTGACCCTGTTAAAGCCAGAGAAACTCAGCAGTGCCTTTATCCCGTCCAAGCAGCCGCTGATGGTGTCGGACCAGAGTTTTGATATAGGTAGCATTATTAGCAGCAGTCCTTTAACGGTGGGTACACCGGTGCAGAATGGATTCTCAAACAATGCTATTTGCGACCCCGATGTGAAATATTTGCCTGCCGGGGCGAAGCAAAACCCTTACGCCTGTGGCGTGGGCGGTCAGGATGATTGCTATGATATTCATATTATTAGCACCACTGTCATGAGCAAAGATAAAACATTCTCTCAGCTAGTGCCTGCACTGACTCAAGTGCAGATACAGGTGGAAGAAGAGCGTTTAACTAGCGTGCCTTTGACCGTGCGAGTCGAGAAGCCTAAAACGCCAGAGGCAAAAATTGTTGAGGCCAAGGTGACGGGAGTGCCATCGGTGTCCAAGCCGTACTCTGGCATGCTGTTTGAAATGAATTCCATTTTGGATGGTCGCTTCCTGCTGACTCGTGCCTCAGGTCGTGCACTGACCTGGTTTAATGCACCTAAGGATAAATACGTGACGGGCACCTACGACAATGTCTACACTGTATTCCCCGACACGGTTGCGCCCTGTGATGTCAGCGCCTTCAATGACTGGAAGCCTATCAGCCATGCACCCTATGACCCCCGCGTAAAGGACAAGTATAAGTTTGCCGCCTACCCCTTCCGCGACCCTACCGGTGAATATATTCCTGACGGTGCGGAAATTAAGGGCACCTATCCCTGGATTTCACGGGACGGCAGCATGATTGGCTTTAGCGCTATTGGCATCAGCCGTTTATTCCCTAATCATCACATTAACCCGAATGATACTAAGCAGCGCTATCCCAGCCGTTGCTTGCCCGACGAGCCTACATGCTCGGTGGCAACGCGAGCTGATGTACAGTTCCGTTCCTTGGATACTGGTATTGCCTTTGCGGGTTTATGGACCCAGGGAAAAGTGGTATTGGCCGACGGCTTGATCAATGAAATAGACTTTAAGTTAGGAAATGCGCAAGGCGATAAGGAGCACAGCCTGGTTGCACTGTACGAGCCGAATACGGGTAAGCTGGGTAATGAGTCGGGGGAAATCGAAGTCGGTGAAACACGTCAAACTTCAGTACCCGGCGGCGATGGTACCAAGTTGGGCAACGGTACTATCTTTGATAGTACAACCAACTTGCTGAATGCCAACAAACATATTAAACCTGTATCACCTCGTGATGTGGTGTGGACATTCAACTCGGGCCGACAGTCCGATGAGCTGGCCTTTGATGATTATTTGAATCCGAATGGCTTTATTGTTTCCGATATGGTCGGTGCCCTAGCGCATAAAAATGGCAATTCGGTTGCTATGACCTACTACGATGGTTGGAATCAGGCGGCTATGGATTTTGTTAATCCTGTACGTCTGCAAAACAGCGCGACAGCGCTGCCGAATGTGTGGAAAACTCCTGCCTTTGGTGAGGTGCACTTCGGTCGTCTAGAGCCTACCGCAACGGGTGGTATCAGAGGCAAGGGTTTGTGGTTAGACGGTTTGAGAACCTATGTTTCGTATAAAGTGCCTAAGCAGCCACAAGCGGCTTCCGCCAAGCCTTGGTTTATCAGTCTCGCGATCGACCCTCGTATGGCCGACGACAATTTGGCACGCAGCCTGATCAGTTTCCCTGATGATACGTCAATCACTTTAGCCGGACTTAGTAACTTGCAGTACCGCAAAGCGGGGCAGGTAGTGCATACGGTGAGCTTGCCAAAGCCTATGGAACCTAAAGCGTGGTCGCATATGGCCTGGCAGACCATGGATGGCGGCAAGCGCATTAGCTTCTATCTGAATGGCTATTTGCTTAACAGCTGGTCTTCCAGCGACGCCTTATTCCAAGTTAAGCAGGGTAGTATTTACTTGGGCGGTAAGCCGAACAGCGATACCAGCGTTGTAAAAGCCTTGCGTGGCTGGATCGACGATTTCAAAATGTTCGCCGAGCTAACTAACCCAGAAGTAGTTTGTAACCATGCCTATGGAACTTTGGTAGGCTTACCTGAGGACTATCAGGGCAGCTTGTTGGCGCAGTCTGATCTATATCCTAGCTCCTCCCATGCCTTGATTAGCCGTATCGTTAAAGGCTACGGCCGCGAGTCACATGCTAAGTATGCCTGCTTCCACGACAACTCGGATGACTATGCAGCGCATTTGCAGAATATTCCAGCGGATGTGGCAGAGATGCGCGAAGCGCTAATTTTCCCAGAAGGCCCGCTATTCCACGCCCTGCCTAGACCTGATTCCTTGAATAATAATTTCTGCCTCAGCTGTCACCACGCACAGGGTAAGGGTGGATTAGGCTTGGATGCTTTGGCATTAAAGCTAGGTGTGAAGGCCAAGCATGATGCTCGACGCCAGCCTATGCAGCCTCCCGCCATCGTCGGTGGTAATTTGCCAGCCAATTGGCTACCTTATTCCCTGTCTTCTGCTACGCAAGCGGGTGCTAGTGGTACTGCGGTAGATGAGCTATTAATGCTGTCGGGCTTAGATGTTGCGCCTGTGGTCAAAGGTTTAACCCTAGTGAATGTCAAGACGGGTTTTGACATTATGCCTATAGAAGAGGGCTCTAGCTTGAACCTGTCTACCCTGCCTGCACAAATAGGGCTTAGGTTCTCGGCCAATGGTGTGACACGTAATGTTGCCTATACGATGAACGGTGCCAGTGGCAGCTTGCCATCACCTTTCTCTATCGGTGGTGTGCTGCAATCGACAGAGGGTGAGCGTAGCTTTAAGCCCGTCTCCCTAGCACCGGGCAGCTATGCGGTGAGTGCCACTGCGGATTCCTCGGCGCCTTGGACGGTGAACTTTAGTGCTGCGGGTGTAGCGCCTGCGGTGGTTGCCGAGACGGATAATACCAGCATTAATGCGGATAGCTCAGCGGAGAGTGCTTTCCAGACTGCGCGCAATGTCTTTGATGCGGTGGTTAACTTCTTTAGCAATTTATTGACCACGGTTAAAGAGGCTATCTTTGGTAGTAGTGATGCATCAGCTGAGCAGGTGGCGGCAACTACGGCCTTGCACCAGAAGATTTGGAATCAGTCTGATCGTGTGACCAGCTTACAGTCTCTAAAGCCCGCGCAAATTTATTTCCCTGAGATGAATATGTGTGCGGTGGTGGAGATCGGCTATGGACACTCGACGGCGCACAATGGACAGAATATTCGCTTGGCTGCTTGTGACGGTGGAGCAAATCAGTTGTGGCATAGTGATGCGACAGGTCGTATCTACAGTATGATTGACCAGAATAACGCGGCAGCGAAAAGCCACTGCCTAGATGGCATCAATATGAATTCGTCTGACAATGTGCATATCTGGGGCTGTCACGGGGGCTCAAACCAGCAGTGGAAGTTGAATGAATACGGCAAAATACAAGGTATTCATAATACCTCTGCTTGCTTAGGGGCTAACAGCGCCAATAACAATATCAGCATTCATACTTGCGATGCGAATGGGTCTAACCCGTACCAGAAGATCGAGTGGCGTGAGTCACAAATTGCTTATTACTCTATGTTTGAGAGTGTGCAATCCGGTCGCTGTATGGGGGTGACAGGGGATGTGGCTCCCGGTGCTGATATTCAACAGCAGGTCTGTGACTACAGCAGTGATCGACAGATGTGGATGTACAATGGCACTACGCGCAAGTTGCACAGCAAGGTTCACGGTGCCTATTGCGCGGCGCAAAGTGGCAGCCAGGTTAAGCTGGCAATTTGTAATGACCAGCTAACACAGAAGTGGAGTATTGATGCCAATGGTCGTGTGTTCGCCGCTAGCGCTGCAAACAGCTTGCTGAGTACGGGCAATAACAATGCCTCTATTACGCTATCTACTAATGCGGCGGGCACAGATACCCAGTGGAGTATTCAGTCCAGTGATGTGATTCAAATACTCAACAACAATAACAATCGTTGTCTAGAGATTGCAGGGGCACCTGCAGCGGGTGTTGGCGTTCGCCAGGCGGGAAGTTGTGATGCTAAGCGCTGGGAGCAGCATTGGAATTATGATCGTTTCACAGGAGAAATCCGCAGTGCCTTGTCCCCGCATATTTGTATGACCGTGAATGGTGCCGTGGCTGAAAATACCTCGGTGAATATGCAAAGCTGTGCGGGCACGGATAAGCAGCGTTTTGATTATCACGATGGCCACATCATGCTCAGGTCAAACCCGCAATACGATCTGGCTATCCACGGTGTTAATGCCAATGACACGGTTAAAATCGTCAAAAGAACGAATCGCAGTTATCAGTCTTGGTATACTCGTCAGGTGATGAAGGCGGGTAAGCCGCTGGTCGCACCGACAGCGCCTGCGCAACGCATTAAAACCAGCAATGGGCGCTGCATTGACTTTGGCGGCAACGTGCCCTTCAACAATAATGATGCCACGGTGTGGGATTGTGTGGGTGGCAACTGGCAGCAGTGGCACTTTGAGCAAGGGCAGCTAAAGAGTGCCGCCAACACCGCCTTCTGTCTGGGTTTCTATGGCCGAGATTTACGCGAAGGCACCCGCTTGATGACCTATGAGTGCAATGATCATACGGCTATGCAGTGGACCCAGGATGACAAGGGTCGCTTCCGTTCGCAGTTTAACAATCAGTACTGCATCGATACGGCTGGGGCGAACCCGCAGAACGGCGCAGCGCTTGTTATGCAGCGTTGCGGCGACTTCAAAGAGCTGAATGTGCTAGGCAAGTGTATTGATGTGGCACCAAGCAATTTTAAGAACGGCGGCAACGCTTATCTGTGGGATTGCCACGGAGGTGATTGGCAGAAGTGGGAGCATGAGCAAAGCACGGGCTTGATCCGCAGCAAGCACAACCCTCAATTCTGCTTGGACAGCACGAATGGCAATGGCAACGGCACCAATGTTCAAGTGTATAGCTGTGTAGACCACATCAACTTGAAGTGGGACGTGGTGGGTGAGTCTATTCGCCCCAGAAAGAACCACAACCTAGCCTTGGATATTTCTGGGGGGACAGCCAATAACGGGCAGAACCTGCACCTGTGGACGGTGCACGGCGGGTCTAATCAAAAATTTAGCTGGTTAGGTGATTCACAGAGCCAGTCATGGACTATGGAGTAAGCTGGGGCTAGCTTATCCATATAAGCATATTTTTAGGCACAAAAAAGCCCCGAGCATTGCTCGGGGCTTTTTTACTTCAGGTAACGGCTATTGCTTAAACAGCAGTAACGTTATCAGCCTGAGGGCCTTTTTGACCATCAGAAACATTGAATGTTACTGCTTGGCCTTCTTCCAAAGAGCGACGACCATCGCCATTGATAGCACTGAAATGAACGAATACATCAGGACCACTTTCCTGTTGGATGAAGCCGAAGCCTTTATCATCATTGAACCACTTAACTGTACCAGAGATAGCATCAGACATAATTTATAACCTTTTAAAAACAAAAAATTCAGTAGTGCGGATGGAAACGTGCTGCAGAATTTAATGCTCAGAAGTTCTGATAATTCCGTGGTGCGTGTAGCCAGCCTCGTACCGAGACAGGCGTATTTTGAACCTGCCCGTGGCAGACCACAAGAAAATACTATGAATATTTTATTAAATGACGCTCTTTCTGGAGAAAAGAGCGCCGTCTAGGCTATTTAAGTGCTTCGCCATTGCGAATTTGTGCGGCCATGGCTTCTTTGATCACGCGGTCCATGATTTCTTGCACGCTCGGTGTGTCGTTGATCAGGCCTTGGGTCTGGCCTATGAACTGCATGCCGTAGTCTAGGTCACCGTCTTCGGTGGCAGTTTTTAAGCGCGGCATAGCGGCGCCAAAGTAGGCCAGCATTTTGATCTTGTCTAGTCGTACCAGCATGCCCAGCATGATTTTCCATATAGGTTGATTAACGATCTTGGCGGCGGGAATGGCCTTGATTGCAGTGACGATAAAGTTCATTGGCTTCTTGGTTAGCTTGATCGAGGTCGGCGTCTTTATATAGCGAGCGGGGATGCCGTCAAAATTAGGTGAGTAGACAGTGTCGTGCTGTGTATTAGCGACCACAGTATCTTTAATGTTTTGGTGCACAGGGCTGTCGCTGGATGTAGCAAAGCGCGAGCCCATGGCAATGCCGTCGGCGCCTAGGGAGAGGGCGGCCATCAAACCGCGACCGTCACCAAATCCACCAGTGGCGATTACGGGGATATTCACCGCGTCGGCGATGGTGGGGATCAATACTAAGGAGGTCACTTCGCCACCGTGGGCGGCGGCTTCGTGGCCGGTGACGAGTAGGGCGTCGGCGCCAATCGACTCTGCAGACTTGGCGTGCTTGACGGTAGTCACTGTAGCGATGACCTTGCCACCATACTCGTGGCAGCGCTTGGTCAGTGATTCACCCTTGCCTAGGGAGAAGTTGATCACGGGTACTTTTTCTTCTAATGCTATCTCGGCGTTCTCTTTAGCGCCGGGCATCATCAGTGTGCAGCCTATACCGAAGGGCTTATCCGTCAGTTCACGGATCTTCTGGATCGACTCGCGGGTGCCTTCTGGGGTCAGCGGGCCAGTTGCCAAGATACCTAGCCCACCCGCATTACAGACAGCAGCGACCAGCTCGGGCTTAGAGATCCAGCTCATGCCGGGAAGAAGAATGGGGTACTCAATGCCGAGTAGTTCTGTGATCGCTGTTTTCATGGGGGTAGACTCGTGTAGTTGTAGTATTAAGCGGGCGAAACCTTAGCAGAAAATTAGGGCGGTAACAGTGTGTGCTATGCACTATTTATTGTCGCTTGGCGCAAAATAAGCGGTTTATTGGGCGTATAATAAATACTTGAGTTAAGTCAATTAGATGGATTTAAGAATATGACTTACAAACGGCTACTTGCCTTGCTTGCTTTCATCACATCTAGCGTTGTGGCAGAGGAGCCTCTATATTTAAGTATGGGTCGTATTTGAACCCGCTCTAGGTGATACAGAGAGAGGGTCGAGTGCACGGTATCACCCCTGAGTATGTGGATAGGTGGAACGCCGATCTCTCGGCTTAACGATCGATGTGGAGCTGAAGGAGTGCAAGGTGGATATGATTGCCTCCACCGATCACCCGATGCTGCACAGTTTTGCCGAACAGACTTCCCCCTTTGGCCATCTGCGCCGCGTAATGGATATCATACAGAAAGACGGCACTAGCGATGCATACATGCATAGCGAGGTTGTAGATTTCGGCTTTAAGCACAAGCAATAGCTTGGAGGCTGGGTTACAGTATGTGAAAAATGAGAGACAAATAACATGACCATGATGAACCGCCCGCTGTTGATATCTTCCTTGCTAGAGCACGCTCTGGTAGCCCATCCGCATCAAGAGATAGTCTCCCGAGCTGTAGAGGGGGGCATACACCGCTATAGTTATGCGGATGCGGCAGTAAGGTCCAAGCAGCTGGCCAATGCCTTAGAGCAGCGGTTGGGCATTCAGGTGGGGGATCGCATTGGTACCCTAGCCTGGAATACCTATCGCCATTATGAATTGTATTTTGGTGTGTCTGGCATAGGCGCGATTACTCATACGATTAACCCCCGTCTATTTCCCGAGCAAATTAACTATATTGTTAACCACGCAGAAGACCGTTATATCTTTGTTGATCTGACGTTTGTACCTCTGTTGGAGGCGGTCAAGGATAACCTGTCGAAGGTAGAGGGTATTGTTGTTATGACGGATAGCTCACATATGCCCGAGACGAGTCTGGACAATGTGCTGTGCTACGAAGAACTGATTGCGGATATGCCCCCAGAGTATGTTTGGCCAGAGCTAGATGAGAACGCTGGCACGGCGCTTTGTTATACCTCTGGCACCACCGGTAACCCCAAGGGTGTGTTGTATACCCAGCGCTCCACACTACTGCATACCGAAGCGGTGGTGCGTCGTGATTCATTAGACTTACACGGCGATTCGGTGATCCTGCCGGTAGTACCGATGTTCCATGTTAACGCCTGGGGTACACCCTATGCTGCGACGATGGTGGGGGCTAAGTTGGTCCTGCCCGGCGCGGGTATGGACGGAGCTTCACTATATGAATTGATTGATAGCGAGAATGTTAGTCAGTTACTGGGCGTGCCTACTATCTGGTTAGGCCTGTTGAACTACTTAGACGGGGCGAAGCTAAAGCTAGACTCGGTGGAAACCGTTGTCGTCGGTGGTGCCGCTGCGCCACTATCCATGATTCAGGCCTTCCAAGAACAACACGACGCCTTCTTGATACACGCCTGGGGTATGACGGAAATGAGTCCGCTGGGTACGGCAAATACCCTGACTAAGTCTATGCGTGAGTTGTCTCTGGCTGAGCGCTATGAAAAACAGCAGAAACAGGGTTGCGCGATCTACGGTGTGGAGCTGAAAATTGCCGACGATACGGGTGCGGAGCTGCCTCGTGATGGCAAGACCTTTGGACGCTTATTAGTGCGTGGTCCCTGGGTTGCCTCTGAATATTATAAGAACGATGATAATTCGGCCTTTGTTGACGGTTGGTTTGATACCGGCGACGTTGCCACCTTAGACGCAGAGGGCATGATGCATATTGTTGATCGCTCTAAGGATGTGATTAAGTCGGGAGGGGAGTGGATCAGCTCTATCGATTTGGAGAACACCGCCGTAGGTCATGGGCAGCTAAAAGAGTGCTGTGTGATTGGTGTGGCCCATGCCAAGTGGGATGAGCGGCCACTGCTGCTAGCGATTAAAGAGGGTGATGTGAGCGAGCAAGAAGTTTTAGACTATTTAGACGGCAAAATCGCTAAGTGGTGGATGCCAGATGCTGTGGTTTTTGTTAAAGAGTTGCCGCATACCGCAACGGGAAAGCTGTTGAAAACGGGGCTGCGAGTTGAGTATAAAGATTACTTGTTAAAGAAAAATGCATAGGAGCGTGCAGTGAAAGATGAAGAGCAGTACAGTTTTAAAAATGTAGAAGCGCGCAACACCTTTGACTATATGCTGCGAACATCACAGCAGGCACATTTACAGCTAAGTATGATGGCGGATCAAAAAGCCAGCATATTGCTGGGCGCAGAAGTGGTGATGTTAACCTTGCTGTTTGGCCAACTTGGTCCAGAACAGGTGGACATTTGGGTGTTTGTCTTAGCGGGTTTTGTTTTTCTATCGGCTATTTTTGCACTGATGACGGTGATGCCCAAATACAAGGTGGACCTAGAGGGTATATCAAACCCTAACTGGTTGTTTTTTGCCTTCGCGGCTCAGCTGTCTCCGCAGGAGTATCGCAAAAAAATAGCCCATATTGCCCAGGCCGATGCACGTATCTACGAAACCATCGTCAACGATATTCATCAGATGGGTAGTGTGTTATATAAAAAGAAATTTAGATTTTTGAATTTAAGCTATAAAACCTTGCTAATGGGCATTGCTGCCACCTTTGCGATGGTTCTGGCCAGACAAATAGGCCTTTAAGCACTTCATTGGATTAATATTGTGAATGTAAAAAATACTTGGCACCCAGTAGACGGGCATCCTGAAATATTCTACGGCCACTACATCGTGCCGAATTTCATGTCTAACTCGATTGCCGTTCAAGTGGCGGAGCATGAGTGGCTATTGATTAGCCCTGGAGAACCTATGCTGAAGGACTGGCAGGAACGCTTTGCCAAACCCGATACTAAGATTAGCATTATATTTCCCAACCACTACCACCACTTAGGGGTGAACGCTTGGCTGGAACACTACCCTGATGCGGCGCTATACGCTAGCCAGAGGGCGGTAGATGCTTTAATCGGCAAAGGTTTTGCCCATGTGACAGATTTAGAGTATGAGCAGCCTGCCTTGCCTGTGGGGTATTCGGTATTGATTCCCCCTGGGCACCGAGGTGGAGATGTGTGGCTGGCCAAGCAGGATGCAGCACAGGGCAGTGTTTGGATTACCTGTGACAGCTTTATGAACTACGCGCGATTATCCAACCAGCCCGTGGCGAGAATACTGCAGCGCGCGATGAAGACGGCGCCGGGCTTGAAGATTAGCCATCTTGTTAAGTATTTGTTGATTGATGACAAGCGTGAGTTTAAGCGCTGGGCTTTGAAGCAGGTTGAGCACGACCAGCCGAAGACGATGATTCCTAGTCATGGGGTGGTGGAGCAGGATGAGGACTTGCCACAGCGCCTGAGGATGCTGCTGGAAGAGCGGATGTAGCTTAGCTCACTTTGCTATCGCGATAAGCCACTAACACCAGTACCAGAGAGATAAGCGCGGGCATAGCCTGCGTAAATATGATGCTGGGTTTGGCGGTGATACCGCCGAAAATACCGGCAACGACTACGCAGCCTAAGAAGAATAGCTTCACATCCTTTTTGCCTGCGATAAGCCCCCAGAATAAACCTGCGGCCAGAAAGCCGTTATACAGCCCTTGGTTCATGGCCAGTACGGCAGAGGACTCGGCGACCTCGGCGCTCATATTAAATACCTTCATGCCGATTGGGTGATGCCAGAAAAACATTTCTAGTACAAGAATGGCTACGTGGAAGAGGGCGACGATACTGGTTAGGATGTTGGCTAGGATTTTCATGGGTGTTCCTTGGGTTCTGGTTGTTGGGTGACGATAGCATGTATGCGGATAGGCTGGTAATAGGGTGTTTTTAGCCTATCCGCATGGTTTGATATTTCTCGTGCAGGTTGGGTTAGGCGATAGCCGTAACCCAGCTTACTCGTTGGCGGGAGGCTTTCGGTGCTTCTGACGATTTCTTATAACTCTAACTGTTACATCATCAATCATTTGTTCTGGGTCTAGGTCTAAAACTACATTGGTGATTGCAGCCATTGCATTATTGGAAAATTGAAAATTTGAAGGCAGACTATTATTGGCTTTAAAAAAAACCATCAAAACTGATCACAAAATCTTTCGCAATTGATTCTCTTCCATTTAGTACTTCATCAGTCAGTTCATGGTGTTGTGGAGTAGATTGATTTCGTTCATGAGTAGCAATTTCTTCAATTAAATCTGCTCTCTCAGGCCAGTATTTAAGATCATATTGACTATATAGGCGCTGGACTTTGTCCGACACAAAGCTTGAGTAGCGAAAGATCTTTTGCCCCGCTTGCTCAAGCATATTTATGCTGCTTTGGTAGCTTTGTTTACTAAATCCATAGGTTTCGTACATGCTATCTTGTTCCCGTAGGGCCTCAGCTAATTCTTCTGCAAGTTGAACTACCTTCTTATTAGTTTTGATAAGAGCTTTACGGTTTTCCCTCGCTTGAATGATGATGTCTTTATCATAAGACCTCCCTAACCATATGTGTTCTAAAATTAACCAAACAGCCACTTTTGAAGTTTGATCTGCACTACTGCTTTTTACATCACTATAACCATACATTTTGATGATTTCATCGAAGGCAACAGAAAGCTCTTCACATCGGTTAACTATTCTTCTCATAACTGGCCACGCAGACATCCAAATCTCTGAATCCTTATAGTCCTCTAGTTCTCGTTCTATAAAGGCCTTACAAAAAGCGGTTGGTGAGGTCTGAGGTAAATTGGTCATGATGATTGTCCTGTTTGTAATTATGAGTTTCACCAATGCTAAATTGTTGGCGTAACTTCTTCCGTATCTGTAGTAGCTGGATTTATTTTTCTTCAGATACTCTCATCAAATGATCAGAATTTATATTCAAGATTTGTATTCAAAATTTACGTTTTAGAATAGTTTTTAACTAGATTCAGTTTTTGATTTACATAAAAAAAGCCCCGCAAGAGCGGGGCTTTTTTATAGGCCTTAGCCGCCGAAATCATCTAGTAAGATGTTTTCGCGTTCAACACCAAGGTCTTCTAGCACCTTGATCACCGCCGCGTTCATCATGGGCGGCCCACACATATAGTACTCACAGTCTTCAGGCGCCGGGTGGTCCTTTAGAGCCTGCTCGTACAGTACGTTGTGGATGAAGCCGGTTAGGCCTTCCCACTCGTCTTCTGGCTGAGGGTCAGACAGGGCGATGTGCCAATTGAAGTTCTCGTTCTCTGCCGCCAGCATGTCGAAGTCTTCTTGGTAGAAGATCTCTTTCTTGCTACGTGCGCCGTACCAGAAGGTCACCTTGCGGTCGGTTTTGATTCTACGCATCTGGTCAAAGATGTGTGAACGCATGGGCGCCATACCGGCACCACCACCAATGAAGACCATCTCGTTCTTGGTCTCTTTGGCGAAGAATTCACCAAATGGTCCAGAGATGGTTACCTTGTCACCTTCTTTCAGGTTAAAGATATACGAAGACATCTTACCGGCGGGTATGCCTTCACTGCCTGGAGGCGGTGATGCAATACGCACGTTCAGCATGATGATGCCTTCTTCTTCAGGGTAGTTAGCCATGGAGTAGGCACGCATCACGGGCTCTTCAACCTTGGACTCAAACTTCCATAGGTTAAAGTGGTCCCAGTCGCCACGGTACTCTTCGCCAATATCGAACTCGGTGTACTTCAGCTCGTGGGCAGGGCACTCGATTTGAATGTAACCACCGGCGCGGAAGCCTACGTCTTCGCCTTCGGGAAGCTCTAGTACTAGTTCTTTAATGAAAGTCGCTGCGTTGTCGTTAGAGCGAACAGTACACTCCCACTTCTTCACGCCGAAGACTTCTTCTTCAACCTCTACTTCCATGTCTTGCTTTACACCGACCTGACAAGATAGACGGTCGCCGCAAGCCGCTTCACGCTTAGTGATATGGGATTCTTCGGTGGGCAGAATAGTACCGCCTCCCGACTTCACCTTCACTTTACACTGGGCGCAAGTACCGCCGCCGCCACAGGCAGAGGGTACAAATAGGCCCTGGTCGGCGAGGGTGCTAAGCAGCTTGCCACCGGGCTCTACAGTAAACGTTTTTTCGCCGTTAACAGTAATGCTAACGGTGCCTTCAGGAACTAACTGCTTTTTGGCGGCTAAAATAATTAGCACTAGAAACAGGATAATTCCAGTAAAGACGGATACACCTACGATAATTTCGTTCATTATCCGCGCTCCTTACAGCTGTACGCCGGAGAAAGA
>Ga0105356_10002949_pt1 | contig 16821 bp, 13 predicted proteins | sample GOMGulsemesocosm_3_FD_83502 | JGI IMG/M metagenome (GOLD analysis project Ga0105356, IMG submission 83502) | Methane-oxidizing microbial communities from mesocosms in the Gulf of Mexico - GOM9D Gulf of Mexico | ecosystem: Environmental > Aquatic > Marine > Cold seeps | place: Gulf of Mexico...
ATAGTATTTTTTTCATATTATTTCCTCACGGTTAAAAAGTTCACAGGGCAAATTGTTAGATAAGTAGGGCTTTAAACAACTTGCTTAGTTATAAAACGTGAAGGGATGAAAAATGGGGTTAAAGTTTTTTATTTTATTTTTAAGAATGCATTCTTACGATTGAACAACAAATAGTTTTATGAATGTCTCTATTTTTGAATACTCCTTATTTATTTGGTATTAGGGTGTAATAATTTAAAATACTAGCCACTAACTAGATTGTATTTATCCAAAAAGATGAAATTATGATTAAAAAGAGCAGTGATTATGGGGAGTGACTTTTACACTCACTTTATATTGCCCCATGCCGCGATAGTAATAAAAATTTGTCGTGCTTATACCAATTCTCAAGAAGACTTTGAAGATTATTATCAAGAAGTTTGTTTACAGGTTTGGCGTAGTAAAGACAATTTTCGTCAGCAATGTGAATGGTCTACTTGGCTTTATAAAATATCGTTAAATGTCTGTTTAACTTATTTGAAGAAAGCGAATAATAACAAGCAAAACTTTGTTTCTGATAGCTTACCAGCTGAAGTGATTGCAGACAGTCATGACTTTGCCGATGAATCGGTCAATAAGCTTTATGATGCTATTAGACAATTATCTGAAGTGGATCGAGGCGTTATTTTACTTTATTTAGAAGAAAAGTCTTATAGCGAAATCGCCGAAATTATAGGTACCAATAGTAACAATATTGGTGTGCGTATTAAACGTATTAAACAACGCTTGAACAAAATATTAAATCTCACGGAGTAAATAATGAAACAGTCAATTGAATCAATATGGAAACAAGGTTTTATCAAAAATGATGGTTTAGTCGTGCCGAAAATCACTGATTTATACAATCAAAAATCAAAAAACATTGTCGACAAGTTACATCGCTTGTTTGATTTAAATAATAAATTTATTATTTTATTAGCAATAGTGCTGTTGTCATTATTAAGTTATGTTGGCGCGCCAGTTTTAGGGTTGTTTTATGCAGTATTATTAATGATATTTGTTATTGTTGGCAACAATGCGTTAGCTGGTTTGGCTTTAGTAAGTAAAAAAGTCAGTAGTTATCACTATTTAAAATCTTTCGATTCTTGGCTTAAAGGGATAATTGCAACCAATACTAAAATATATCGTTTTGTTTATCCTGCTATGTTGTTAGGCGGGGTTATTCAAGGTTTATTAACTGAAGTGGGTCAATCAATATTAAAGGGTGTAGCGACTGATTACCCTGCAACTTTATTTGTCTTCGGTGTACCAGTCTATTTCTTGATGCTAATTGTGTTATTAACAGGGGCATTATCTTATTTTGCACCGAAAATTTATTATGCCGACATGTATCTTGTTTACGGAAGTACCTTTAAAAAACTAGAGGAAATAATCAAGGATATGGAAGTATTGAGAAACGAATGAATTAAAGCGTTTGTTTTGAAAATTATCCTATACTGATATGACGATCGTTTGAATTTCCTGTTTAAAGTAGAATATATTGTAATATGAACGCCTAACCTGTTAATTTTCTGAGACTGCTTATGACCATCTCTGTGACGCCACAAGAAAAAGAAATATTATCGAAAGTAAGTATTCCTCCTCGTCCACAGGCATTAATGAAAATCACTCAAGAAGCTAAGCAAGCAGAGCCTAATGTTAGAGTTATTGCTGACGCTATTTCTGAAGATGCCGCTATTTCAGCGGCGGTATTACAAGTGGTTAATTCTGTTGCTTTTGCTCGGATGAAAAAAATTGATTCAATTCAACAAGCAGTAATGACATTAGGTATTAAGCGTATATTTCCTTTGGTAAAGGCAGTTGCCCTTAAAAGTGCATTACCTGAAAATAAAGATTTACGAGAGTTTTGGCAAAGCTCCTCTATGGTTGCTACGGCGTGTACTCTATTTTGTGAAGCGCTCAATAAGCCTGAGTTAGCAGACAATGCCTATATGTTAGGCTTATTTCATAATGCAGGTGTACCCATTATGCTGCAAAGTTTTGATGATTATCATCAGATATTAGTGAAAGGCATTAACCAAGGCTGGCAAGATATTCCAGAGCTTGAACGTGAACAATTTAAGACCACACATACAACACTTGGCGCATTATTAGGCCAACAGTGGAAGTTACCCAAAGCCATGATTGAAGTGATTTATTATTGTCATGATATCGAAGGTATTTACGATTCAGATGAGTTAAGCCGCGTTAGTTTGTATTTATTAGCAATATTAAAATTGGCTCGTTCGGCTGTTGATGGCGTGATCAGAGAAGAAATGAATACGCCAGAATGGTTGTTAATTGAAGAAGCAATCATCGAATTTTTAGATATAGATCCCGTACAGTTAAATGATATGCGAGACGCAATTGTCGATAAGCTGGCTGAAGAACCTTGTTAGAAATTTTTCATACGATTATTGTTAGAAAAAACACTACTAATTTTAAGTGCTTATTATTATAAGGCACAACCGATTATACTTTTTAAGATAATTTTACTATTATTAGAAGGCTGTATGAGTTACCTACACGGATGTTATTAAGTCTGTTTAAACGAGGTAATAGTAATGAAATTATCTGCCGAGATAGTGTTAAAGCTGTACGCTGTTGGGTTAAGTTGTCAGTTAGTCTTTAGCCCCTTAGTATCCGCGAATCAAGCAAACCCCAGTCCTATTTTTGAAAAACAACCAGATGGAAGCCTTATCGAATTACGTATTAAAGGAGATGAGCATTTTCACTGGAGTGAAGATAAATCCGGTTATACTGTGCTTCGACATAATGGTTGGTATAAATATGCACAAAAAGCAAATAATGGGCGGTTAATCGCATCTCAACATCTTGTCGGCAAAGCGGACCCCGCAGAGTTTGGTTTTCAAAAGCGTATAAAACCTTCAATGGCGGTGCAAGCCGAATCAGCAAAAAATAATAGTGACGAAAATGTAGCTCAAGGTGTAGCACCAATAGGTGCTGTTAAAAATTTGGTGGTTTTAATTCGTTTTGCCGATCATGTCGATAGAAGCCTGCCAAGTGTTGCAAATGTTAATGCGTTATTTAATGCACCTGGTGGTGACCCTGTAGTGGCACCAACGGGTAGTATTCGTGATCTATATTTAAAAAACTCTTATAGTCAATTTATATTAGATTCAGCTGTGCAAGCATGGATCACCTTACCACAGAGCGAAGCTTATTATGCTAATGGTCAATCGGGAGATTCTACTCTATGGCAAGCCTTGCGTTATGCTTTAGATCAACTTGATGCCACCATCAATTTTAACGATTTTGATGCTAATAATGATGGACAAATAGATGCCATTTCATTTTTACATTCAGGTTATGGTGCGGAGTGGGGCGGCACTGATGCTTATGGTACTCATTATAGTAATAGAATTTGGTCACATCGTTGGGTTATTCAGCAACCGGCATGGACTTCAACTGAGGGAGTCAAGGTTTCGGATTATCATATTAGTCCGTCGGTATGGAGTACATCAGGAAATGAAATAGGTCGAATTGGTGTAATAGCCCATGAAACAGGGCACTTTTTTGGTCTTCCTGATTTGTATGATACCAATGGCGGAGGTGAAGGAATTGGCTCTTATGGTTTAATGGCTAACTCTTGGGGTTTTGACGGTTCACAATACTGTCCACCCCACTTATCTCCTTGGAGTAAAACCCTACTTGGCTGGTACTCCCCACAAGTGATAAATACGTCTGGAGAATATACTTTACGTCTGTCGGAAGAATTTCCTGAGGTTTATAAAATCACTCAGGGTTTCCCTAATGATGAGTACTTATTAGTTGAAAATCGACAGAATGCAGGGTTTGATTGTTCTTTACCACAAGGGGGTATAGCTATTTGGCATATTGATGAACTAGCTGATTACGTCACTGAAGGTTACCCTGGACAAGTACAATGGCCGCAAAACAACCGGCATTATCAAGTAGCATTATTGCAGGCAGATGGGGATTATGATTTAGAAAGAGGAAATAATCGCGGGGATAGTGGTGATATCTTCCATGGTGCGGTAAATAATGCTATTAATGAGGGCCCCAGTGGCCACCCAAATACAGATACATACCAGTCAGGGGATATTAGCCAAACCGGAAACTCTATTACTAATATTAGTAGCTCTGGTGAAATTATGACCTTTTGTTTAAATGGCTGCTCGCCAACCCCTATAGAGATGGTTGCCCCAAGTAATTTAACAGCAGATGTTCAAAAAATAGGTAAAGGTAAAAAAGCCACTAAAATTGTAACTCTCAGCTGGAAAGATAACAGCTCTATAGAAGATAATTTCATTATTGAGCGCTGTAAAGAGGAAGGTAGAGGGCGTAATAAGACATGTGATTTCACAGTATTTGACACAGTGGGTACAAATATAACCCACTATGGAGATGAGCCTGATTCAGGAACATTTAAGTATAGGGTTAGGGCTAGTAATAGCATCGTGCAATCGGGCTATAGTAATGAAGTTAAAATTTAGATTTAATATATTCAGCTGGCTAGAATGGACCATTTTTATGGTTGTGGGCAGCAAGTTAGCAGTAAAGTAATGTTAACTAGATATTAACTTTGAAGCGGACATAAAGTATATTGGTTGAATTAATTTAAACGAATTAATATCAAATAATCATAGTATTGCTTTAAAGTTGTCTTTATAGCGTCGTGAAAGATTGAGCCTTTTACCATTGTTAAGCAGTACTTCACTATCACCACTACTCAGTGGCGTGATTGATTCGACCAAATCAAGGTTAATTGCGTGAGATCTATGAATACGACAAAAGCCTTTATCGCTAATTTGCTCAATAAGCTTACCCAACGTTGCTCTAGTTGGATAAATACGCTCTTTTATATGTAAATTAACGTAATTACCCGCTGACTCTAGCCATTCAATATCTTCTACCTTAATAATAAATTCTTTACCTAACTTTCTGACAATCAAGCGATCAAAGCTTTTTACTATTGACTCATCTTCGCCAACAGCAACCGGATTTGCTTCACCTTGTAATCTGCTAAGAATAAAACCATAGGCGTATATTGCCACGATGAAAAAGGCGTAACTCCAAATATCTTTACGAACCTCATAAATAAACTCGAAACCAATATCGCCAAAGTCATAAGTCATTGATTGCGAGATATAGATGAGCTTTCTCAATACCACCATAATAACAGTATGAGATAGGGAAAATATGAGTGCTGCGATAAGAAAGTATACGAAATAATGTTTTACATTTTGCCATTGAAACGGGCATTTTTTAAACCAATAAACAATAAGCGGAAATAACATTAACGTGGCAAAAGCACTCGAATACTCCCAAACAAAGGGTTCCCAAAGTTGAAAGCTAGCGATCTCATTTCTTTGCGCTTCCATGACTACGGAAGTCGCCAATATGGTCGCGTTAATCAAAAAGTAACAACTCAAAAAAAGCACTTCATAACGAAATTTGTATTGCTGAAAATGGGCTAGTTTATCCATTAATAGTTAAAAGCCTTGAAGTTATCCCTATATGCCACCGCTTATCCCCAACCATTGTTTATTAAGCCTTTTTATTATCTATTTTGTCAGTTTATCAGTGAAGATACTGTCATAACAAGCAAGTGTAACGAGTTAAAATGAATAGTTTTAAATACCAAGTTAACTTGGTTAGTAACAAATACTTTATCCCTGATAACCAAGATATGCCTGAGCGACGATATGATTTAGATTGGTTACGTATTTTGGTTTTTTTCTTACTCATTTTTTATCATATCGGCATGATATATGTGGCCAATTGGGGCTATCACTTTAAGAGTGAATACCAATCATATTTTTTGGCCAATTTTATGTTGTTAATTAGTCCTTGGCGCATGGCCGTACTTTGGCTGATCTCAGGTGTTGCTATTCGCTTTCTTTTAGTGAAGGTGTCTCTTTGGCGTTATATTTCAATGCGCTCATTACGATTATTATTACCTTTATTATTTGGTATTTTGGTCGTTGTTCCACCACAACTGTTTGTTGAAATGACTGTTAATGGTGATTTAAAGCTTAGTTACTGGCAGTTTTATCAAGTATTTTTCAGTAGCGACAGTGAAATTTTTGCAAAATATCAGTCAGGTATATGGCCTCACGTCGACGTGAATCACTTATGGTATTTACGCTCATTATGGCAGTATTCACTAGGTCTATTCGTATTGTTACCACTACTGAATGCCACTTTACTTACTAAATCTGTTAATTGGTTATTAAAACTGCATGGTGCTTTAGCTGTAGCTATTGTTATATTACCGATCTTTGCGATTCAACTTATTTCTGAAGGCGACACCACTCGTGAAGTTTTAGGTTTTACCTTTTTACTTTATGGCTATCTACTTGGCTGGAATAGACTTTTTTGGCAAAAAATCTACGACAATAGTAACTTATTATTAAAAAGTGCTGTATATGGCTCGATCATTTTTCTTTGTTGCTACCAATTGATTTGGTTAAATGAAACGGTTAAAGATAATGAGATTTTGCAACTTATGGCTTTATTAAGTTACAGTTCTATGCGTATTTTAGGATTGCTTGCAGTTTTGGCTTGCTCGTATAAATATTTAAACAGAAAGTCGAAATTCTTAAGTTACCTTAATGATGCAGTCTACCCCTTTTATATTTTGCATCAGACAATTATTGTCGTGGCGGCTTATTGGTTATCGTTACATAAAACAGGTGCTATTCTTGAACCGATATTAGTGATTGGGATTACTATTTCAGGTTGTTTTATTGGCTTTGAAATAATACGCCGAAATGAATTGTTACGGCCTTTTTTTGGCCTGAAAATGAGAAGAACCCACAGTACCGTCGTACAAAGAGCAAGCTATATTGCAGCAGTTTTATTAATTGGTCCAATAGCTTGGGAAATACTCAATTAGCGCGATAAACGGTTAAGGTGAAATTAATACACCTTAACCGTTATTATTTAACCCGATTTGAGGTTATTTAGTTATATTTTATGGGTTTGCCGTTAGGTTTAACGTTATACCAGACGCATTGGTATAACCATAAACGTCAATATACCAAGTTCCAGCATTAGGGTTAGTAAAACTACAAGACTCGTTATTACCATCCTTCCACGGACGGCAGTCGTAAACGTTAGTTGATGATTGTGCGCCGTAGTTTACATATAAATCGGCATCCCCTGTACCACCGCTAAGTGAAATAGTCATGTCGCCATAACCAGCTGCGAGGTTATAGGTATAACGAGTCCACTGCTGAGCATTAACAGCTACGTTTTCCGCTCTAGTGTTAATAACTGGCAGTCCACCACCAGTATTGCTATTAAAGCTGCCAGTTAAACTCACACCATTTATTTGATCCCATGCCTGCACCATTACATGATATGTGCCAGCCTGAACATTTGAAATAGTACAAGTTTCATTGCTAGTAGCAGTTGTGCTTTTACAATCGTAAGTAGTTAATGTAGGTTGATTGGCAAAACGAACAAATAAATCTGCATCACCACTGCCACCAGACGTGGTGAAAGTGAGATCTGTTGCGCCATTAGGTACCTCTAAAGTGTAAAACAGCTCTGCTTTAGTACTACCTGAAATTCCTGTTTTTGCAACGCCATTTTCGAGCGCTAAACTACCGCCTCCAGTAGAAGGACATGCACCAACCCCTACTGCACACCAGGCAGTTTCAACTGCAGTTTTTTCGCCTGCGCCATATAAATCTTGTGCCGCCTGCGCAGTTGCTGTACGAGCACCAGCAAAGTTGGTATTTTGATTCATATAAGTCGTGAGTGCACGATAGAAAATCTGTTCTGCTTTTAGTAAACCTAAACCCGGAACTTGAGCCGGGGACTTACCTCTAGGATGACTACCACCATCGGTTAACAACGCGAATGCTAAGTTTGCAATTCCTGAGTTGCCATGAACGCCACCTTGATCGTTACTATTGTTTGGGTTACTTACATAAGCAATTCTTTCAGGCCACCAGTCTTTCGAATAGTTATCTTGCGTTGGGTTTTTCATGTAGCGCATTGCATCACCACTAACGCCAGGTGTATAGCTTTCTTCCGCTAATAACCAATCCGCAGTAGTCGTTCCGTCACGATAAGCTTTTGCCGCTACGCCCATAATGTCTGACCAGGCTTCGTTTAATGCACCAGATGCATTCGCATAAACTAATCCCGCAGTATACTGTGTAACACCGTGGGTCAATTCATGACCTATTACGTCAAAGCTTAGTGTTAAATCATCTAACTGCTGACCATCACCGTCACCGTATAACATCTGGCTACCAGTCCAATAAGCATTAGCAACATTATTACCAAGATGAACACTCGAAACCATAGTCATACCGCTGCCATTGATACTGTCGCGATTAAATCTACTTTTGTAAAAATCATATACTTTGGCCGCACCGTCATGTGCACGTTGAGCTGATGCATCGCCACATGACTGATTATTTGTACAAAGTAATTGACCCGGTGCAGCCGATTGGCTTTGGTTTTGTAACGTATGGGTTTTCCATGATTTAGCCGAGTGTATTTGTGCATGTCGAGTTAATATATCGAATGAATTCACATCATAGAAGATAAAATCGTGACCAAAATCTTCCCCACCATTCTCCCATTTAACTTCTACTTTCCAAGATAGTTTAGTTTCATCGTTTAATGGCAAGTATATGTATACTTTTTGCGGTTCACCGACAATATTTCCAATTTTTTCAGCTAATGATTTAACATGCGCAACATCATCTTTTGTCGAGTTTTTAGTAGCTTTTTTGTCTTTAATAAAGCTCGCTTTCGCAATGATGCCTGAAATAGCATATACAGCATTAGTTGATTTAGTGCGAACGAGTCCTTTATTTTGTGTTGATGAATGAATAGTGACACTTGTACCGTATACTGGCAGGCCGTTTAAGCTTTGTTTTAATTGAGTATGGCTTGTTCCTAAAGTATCTGTCCATTGACGTTGAACGTCAAACCCTTCATTACTTACCAAATCCACACTGCCATGTTTAGACAAAATTGTTTTGATTTCTGTTGATGTTGAATGTCGAGATATTTCGCCCATTTTCCCACTTGAAAATACAGGACTATTCTTAAACTTTTCTACTTTAATGACATTGTCATCTGCGGAAAACGCATTGAACGTGGTAGCACATACTATCGCTGCGGCCATGTAATTTAATGTTGCTGCTTTCATAATTCTCTCTTATTATTTTTTTATATTCATTTAATTATTATATTTATTCCCGCTTTGGCGGGTTGGGAAACATAAGTAATTAACTAGTATTTAACAAATAATAAACAAACTGCTTAAAAACAAAACAACGATATACGTATATATATTGTTACATTTTTTTCTTAATCTTTTGATTGCTATGGTTATGTGTGAATCTGAGATGCCTTTGGTCTTATCTTAGATGTTTGTCTGCTGAGGGGAGGGCTTAATGAAGTTTGAATTAAGTTATGAAAATATATACATTCGGTTAAACTAGATAAGTTTAGCCGAATGTTGCTTTGTATTTATAATAACAAGGTACTGTCTATCGGAAAAAATTCATCGCAGGCGTTAATCAGTGATTTTGCCGTCAAGGCCGTCACACCATAAACTTGGGTAGTGAGCCGATAGTTGCTTTTGACTTTATCGAGTAATAGATCAAAATCCCCGTCGCCTGACAATAAAACAACGGTATCAACTTCTGGTGCCTTTTCCATAATATCTATAGTAATTCCAACATCCCAATCGCCTTTCGCTGAGCCGTCACGGCGTTGGATAAAAGGCTTTAATTTGACATTAAAACCTATATGTTTGAGCGCTTTTTGAAATTTATGTTGCGCATCATCACTGCGCTGAATTGCATAAGCATTAGCAATAACAATCTCACCCTGTTCACTCATTTGCTGCCAGAATTTTCGATAGTTAAATTGACGTGCATAGGTATCTCGTGTGGTGTAATAAATGTTCTGCACATCGACAAAGACTGCTATTTTTTTCATTATTTTTCACCTGATTCTTGCGATAAACGATGTAATAGAATAGCTGCCTTTTCGATATTTTTTTGTAAGCTGGATAAGTCGGCTACTTCATTTTTAGTGTGAGCGCCGCGTCCCATCAAGCCCAAACCATCCATCGCCATGTCAACATGTTCGGCAGCAAAAGAAATATCAGCTGCGCCTGCTTTTCTGGGGTTGGCTGCGATTACTTGGTTATAACCTAGATCTTGGCTGACTTGATTGTACATGGCTAATAACGCCTTATTTCCGCTAGTTGGCGACATTGGCGGATAGCCACTTTCAAAAGTAAGTTTAGCATCTGTTTGGGCTAAATTTCCTTGCACAATAGACTGCATCGCTTGTTGAGCATTCAATAATTGATGCTGAGATAAGGCGCGAATATCACCGCTTACTTTGACTGTTTGCGCAATAACATTAGCTTTGCCGAAGGCTTGACCTTTAGATTGAGCTACGTCGTGTGCTACGGAAGTACCACCTAAAATCAAACCAGGATTAAAGGTTAAGTTAGGTTGTTCTGCCAGTTGTAAGCGAAACGTATCTAATATTCTTGCTGTTTCATAAATGGCGCCAAAGCCGACCTCTTTACGAAAAATTTGCGATGAATGTGCAGGCTTGGCAGTAACATCTAAAGTCCAGCTACTATAGCCGCGTCGGGCAACCATCGCAGTGTTAATATCACTGTCGCCATTTTCAAAACCCAATGCAATATCAGCCCAAATACCGCCATCAACAATCGCTTTTTTTGATAAGGATAATGGTCGGCCACTGCTTTCTTCGTCCCCTGTTAATACCACTTGAATGCTGAGTTTATCTAAAAGCTTTAGTTCTTTTAGTGCAGATAAAGCCGCAAATATTATCGCATTACCGCCTTTCATATCTACTATGCCAGGTCCTGCGACTTCGTTGTTATTTAATCGTTTAAACTTTTGAAAGCCATCGCTTTTAGAAAAAACCGTATCTAAATGTCCGATCATCAAAATCTTTTTAGCATTTTCATTTTTACTTTGCCAAGTAGCAACCAAATGGCCCGCGCGATTGAAGGCGCTACCATCGAGCCATTGAGTTTGAAATCCTAGCGCATCATATTGCGCCATCATCAAGTCGCCTACCTGTTTTACACCGGCTAAGTTTAAACTGCCGCTATTTATATTAACCGCTTGTTCAAGAGAGTTAAGTGTTTGCGGAAGTTTTGCAACGACATAAGCACTGATCTTTTCTTCCTGTGCAGAAAGTATAGTTTTACTTTCTGCTAGTGCTGTTGTGCAAGTAAAATTAACCAGTAAAACAAAAGATGATAAGGTCTTGAAATACAAAATTAAACTTCCTTTGATTATTATAAGATTAGCTCAGGATGCTAGGGTAAAAAGACTTGATAACAATGTCTAGCAATAATCATCGCATAGGCAATACTAAATAATTAATGTTACAATAAACAGTATAATAACTGTGGATAAAACAAGATGTTAGCGCTTCGTCAATTTTTTTATTTAGTACTGCACTTACCAGTACGTTTGTTTGTTCGCTGTAAAATTGTTTCAGATCAGCATTTTGATACTTCAAAAGCAGAGAGTAATAAACCCATTTTTTATGTGGTTCGTCATCAATCAACCAGTGACTTATTGACCCTGCAAAGAGCCTGTAAAAAACTTAACTTACCTGATCCTCTCGGTGAGGTTGAGCTTAATGGTAATAAGTTCTCTCGCACCTTAGCGTTAGAAAAACCCAGCCGGTTATTTAGCCGTAATAAATTTAATTGGCGTTTTGACGACAAACAATCGACTGGTAAAACCACAGCTATTGAACAAGGATTAGCTTTGTTAGAGCAGCACCAAGTTGATGAAAACCTTGATGTACAGCTTATTCCTGCAAATTTAGTATGGGGGCGTAAGCCTACGGTTGAAAAAAACAATGCTAATGTAGGTACAATATTAGCCGATCAAGAATCGCCAACATGGCTTAGAAAGTTTTTTATCGTATTATTTCTTGGCCGAAATACTATGGTTCGTTTTAGTAAAGCCTTGTCATTTCGATATATGGCGAATAAAAGTGGCACGGATCATAGTGCAGCCAAAAAATTGCTGCGAGTTGCTCGTTTTCATTTTCATCGTCAAACCATTGCGGCCACAGGGCCACGTTTAATGCACCGCCAACAAATGTTTAAAGCACTATTTGCTAATCCTTCTATCAAGCACATTATTAACGAAGAAGTTAAAAATAAAGGTGTGGATGAGGCTCAGGTCAAAAAACAAGCGTTAGCTATTATGGATGAGATTGCCGGCGATTATCGAGAGTCGGTGGTTAATGTTGGCGCTCGAATATTACATTGGTTATGGAATCGTCTTTATAGCGGTATTGAAATAAATAATGCCAGTATCGTTAAAGATTTAGCTCAAGATGGACATGAAGTTATTTATGTTCCCTGTCATCGCAGCCACATGGACTATTTATTATTAACTTATGTTATTTATCAACAAGGATTAGTTACACCACGTATTGCCGCAGGTATTAATCTTAATTTTTGGCCGGCGGGTCCTATTTTTAGAAAAGCCGGCGCGTTTTTTATTCGACGTAGTTTTCGAGGAAATCGCCTTTACTCAACCATCTTTAGCGAGTACTTAAGCTTGTTATTTGAGCGTGGTTATTCAGTAAAATATTACACTGAAGGTGGGCGTAGTCGAACAGGAAAATTATTACCACCAAAAACAGGTATGCTTGCAATGACCATGCAAAGCTTATTACGAGGTATAGATCGACCGCTAACTTTGGTGCCTGTTTATTTAGGTTACGAACACGTGATGGAGGTAGGCACCTACCATAAAGAATTAAGTGGGAGTAAAAAGCAGGGCGAATCAATTTTTGGTGTAGTAAAGGCCATCAAAAATTTACGCAATTATGGCAAAGGTTATGTCAATTTTGGTCAGCCGATTAATATCAACCAGTTTTTGACAAATGAAGTACCTGATTGGAAAAATGATATTGATCCGATCGAACCGAAAAAACCAAGTTGGCTCAGTCCGCAAGTGAATAATTTGGCTGAGCAAGTAATGGTTTCTATTAACAAAAGTGTCGCGTTAAATGGTGTTTCGCTCATTGCAATAATTTTGCATGCCAGTAAAAATAAAGCATTATCTCAACGAGAGCTTGAATTACAGCTGGATTTCTTTTTAAAAATTCAAAGATGTGCGCCTTATAGCGAACAACTCACCTTACCTGATATCGATGGAAAATCTTTACTCAGTGAAGCGATTAAATTAAATAAAGTAACGGTTAATAAAGACAGCTTTGGCGATATCATCTCGTTAAGTGATTCTGCTGCGTTAGAAATGGGTTATTACCGTAATAACATTTTACACAGCTATATTTTGCCGTCATTGGTTTGTCGTATCTTAACTAAAACAGTAAAAATCAGCTTGCAAAGTTTGCAACAACAGATAGTGCAAATCATGTTATTAATTAAAACGGACTTTTTCTTATGGCAAAGTAAAGCAGAGATTAATAGCCAAGTTGTCCAGGTATTAGACTGCCTTAGTAATCAATCGATGGCCACACAAAGTAAAGCGGGTTATTGGTCAGTAAATCATGAGCAAGCATCGTTGTCACAAGTGCAATTGCTAGGTGAATGTATCGATGAAACACTGCAAAGGTTAACCATAATCGCTTCTTTGGTCAGCCGATTAGCGCCAATTAAAAAAGTGGATTTAGAGCAAAAGGTTGTTGCTATTGCTAAGCGATTATCGGTTTTAAATAATATTAATGCGCCTGAATTTATTGATATTAAAGCACAAGCATCTCTAATTAGTGAAATGAAAAATCAGCAGCTAATTACAAATGATGAAGAGCAAAAATTAGTTCCTAATAGTGCTCTCGATGCATTAAAATTAACCGTAACTAACTTAGTAGATATCTCTGTTTTACAGAGTATTGCCCGTTAAATCGACGTTATAATAAGTGTTGGCGAAGCAACTTAAAGCATGCTTAATAATAGATGTATCACCATGACAAAATATCATGTTGTTATGGTGATATTATAAATACTCAATAAAAATTCCAATAAAAATTATCAAACCAACCCAATGATTATTGAGAAATGCGTGGAAGCAAGCTTGGCGATCACGTTCGGCAATCAACATTTGTTGATAACAAAATAGCCCTGCACTTAATACTAAACTAAGCTGATAAGGCCAGCCAAAAGCCATTATTTCTCCGACAGTAAATAATAAAGCTAGTGTCAGTAGCTGTAAGAAACCAACAATACGTTTATCGTTATTACCAAATAAAATTGCAGTCGATTTAACCCCAATTTTTAAATCATCATCTCTATCAACCATGGCGTACATAGTATCGTAGGCTACTGTCCATAAAATGTTTGCGATAAAAAGCAACCAGGCAACGGGTGGGACTTCGCCAAGCGCTTGTGCAAAAGCCATTATCATCCCCCAACTAAATGCTGCGCCTAAAACCACTTGTGGCAGATGTGTATAACGTTTCATAAAAGGGTAACTGGCAGCGAGTATCAAGGCAACTACGGCTAAACCTATGGTGTAATACGACAAGGTTAAAACCAAAGCGATAGCGCCACCAATGAGAAAACCGAATAGATTTATTGCTTCCGTACTGCTCATCGCGCCTGATACAAGAGGACGCTCTGCGGTACGTTTGACTTGACCATCTATATGGCGATCAGCGTAGTCATTTATAACGCAACCAGCACTACGCATAATAAATACGCCTAAGCTAAAAACCATCAGTAGATGTAAGCTCGGAAAGCCGTCGCTGGCAATCCACAATGCCCAATACGTTGGCCATAATAATAGGTAAGTACCTATCGGCTTATCCATGCGGGTAATCTGTTTTATTGCTTGCCATTTTGAAGAAAGAGGTTTGTCTAATTGCGCTGTCATGAATTGATCAGTTCCCTTACGTAGGCTTGTATTTTTTTCTTAAATAAAAATACTTCGGCGATCACCAAGGTATTATCGATACGGTAAATTTGTTTGAGTGCTTGCCACTTTATATTAAGGAAACTTGCTAACTGCCTAGTCATGAATTTACTGGTTCCATTGCATAGGCTTGAGCCTGCGGTAAAAATACTTCGGCAACCATTAAAGGTTTATTATCCAAAATAAAAACAGAGCGGCGTCCCCACAATGTATCAAGTACTGGTAACTGACAATAATTTGCCAATTCAGCTACCGAAGATGACACTTCAAATGAAGAAACTTCAATAATCTTACGCTGCAATTTAGGATTGTTGAACAATACTTGTCCTAAAGATTGATTACCTAATTCAGCGAGTTTTTGTTCTTCGCCGGTTAATGAGCGTAATGGTAACAAACTGCGGGCGAATACTTGCGGTATTTCATCGCAAAATAATAGTACTTCGCGCACTAGTACTTGCTCTCCAGGTTGAATATCTTCGTTAGCTTCGGCGTGACTACAAGCTTCAATTTTTTGTCCTAAAACTTCAACGCGAAAATGTTGGCAGTATTTTTTAAGCCGTGCCGTCAATGAACTGGGATCAAGCAACCAATCCCGTAAATAATCATCAATTATACAGGTGCTTGCGCTACGCCAGTTGGCGTGCATTTGTATTGGGAACAATGGGTGCTTTTCGTTCATTAACATCATCTAGCTACGGAGACGGGCGTATGATATCAGGTTTAAACGTTTACTAAGCATATTTCAAACAACTTAGTTTAGAAATTGTTACGCGGCTAGATAAATTAAAATTTAACAATTTGTTAGGATATTAGATTGATAAGTAAAAATAATGGCTTTATTGCTAGCTAATAACCCTGTTGTTTTTTCTCGTAATCAAGGTGAAATCGGCGTATTCTAACTGCATAATTAATATTTATTTTGATGGGCACTAGTTAAACATGAAAAACGTATTGCAACTGATCGCGTTAATGATATTGATCACAAGTTCAAGTAAGTCAAACGCTGCAGACTACGCTTATTTTGGTTTCGAGCCATCAATCATTACTAACTATATCGCAGTTAAAAAGAAAATGGGCTATGTCCGATTGACAGTGGAGCTAATGATCACAGATTCTTCTGATTATGAAGCGGTTGAACATCACTCCCCTTTATTGCGCGATGCGATCATTACTATTTTGGGTCAACAATCTGAAGCAAAAATTAAATCCATTAAAGGTCGTAATGAAATTCAAAAGCTATGCGAAGAAAAAGTAAAAAGCTTATTAAAGAAAGAAACAGGGCAAACATTAATTAAAAAATTATTGTTTACCCAGTGGTTAAGTGAATAAATGACTCAGCTGGTTAATGCCGTTACTTTTCCAGCTTCTGTTTTTAAAAGGTAACCCAAGCTTTAAGTTTTAATTACTTGGGCTATTGCTTTTTCCTGATTTTTTGCTCTGAAAGGTCAGCCAAGCTAACAAGCAGCCGCTTAATAATCCTAAAAGATGCGCGGTATTTGCCATACTAACTGGCAATACATCCACATAACCTAATAATAACCAAAATAGTAAAAAACCTATGATTGATTGAGATAAATGTAAGCCCTTTTCAGGTGCCAGCCAACCTGCCCACCAAACATAGCCAACTACGCCATATACTACACCTGACAGGCCGCCAAAATTCGGTCCAGAAACCATAAACTGCCCAAGGTTTGATAATATTGCTGACACAAGAAAGAGCTGTATTAAGGCGCCTTTACCCATAATTCGTTCAATACTGCCACCGAGTTGCCACCACCACATAGTATTAAATACAATATGTAACCAAGAAAAATGAAAAAGTGCTGGCCCTAATATTCTCCATGGTTCTTCAAACAATTGCTCACGAGATAATTGCTCGAAGAAG